>Ga0209337_1001771_pt1 | contig 16141 bp, 10 predicted proteins | sample LinPmetageLP53_FD_184044 | JGI IMG/M metagenome (GOLD analysis project Ga0209337, IMG submission 184044) | Marine viral communities from the Pacific Ocean - LP-53 (SPAdes) (version 2) | ecosystem: Environmental > Aquatic > Marine > Oceanic | place: Pacific Ocean | collected 2010-02-08
GAAATTTTTCCTCTGCAGTTTCTTCTGCTGTCATTTCTTTCTTTATAGCCTTTTCTATCTCTATCTCTTTTTGTATATCAGCTACTAATAATAAAGAATTGCTATCTTTTTCATATTTTTTATCTAGTGCGTTTCTCATAACTTCGTGTTCAAGTTCAGATAATGTAGGATAGGCTTCTGCAATAGCTTGTTTTGAAAACTCAAGTTCTTCTGCGTTTTGAAAAGAGGGCGCATTTTTTAAAAGTGCTTCAAAATTATTTATTATATTTACCGAATCTACTTTATAAGCTTGAGAAACTCTTCTAGTTATTCGTTTTCGTGCAGCATTAATATCTGTTGAATCTCCTCCTAGCTCTTCTAGTATAATAATCATATCTGTAGCAAGCTGGAGTTTTTGTGCGTCTGTAAAAGGGTTATAATCTAAATATCCTGTTTTAAATCTCCCCCTATCGTAATCTGAAATATCTCCACCTTTATGAGATATGTTTTCTTTAACTATATTCCAAGCAAGTAAATTTATTTCTCCTGCATCTCTTGTAATATTAATACCGTTTTTAGGATCAGAACCTATGTTTGCTATAAGAGCAGAAAGTTGTTGATGATCAGTATATAAATCTATATAAGCATTTCCACCAGTAGTTATATCGTTATTATTACTTTGATTATAAAAAGTATGTAATACATCAGCAATTTGATAATTTTCTCCATCTAATGTAAGTTCATTATCTACAGATACTTTAGGAGCTAAAGAATCTTTAGTTCCTTTATCTACCGCATACCAGCCTGTAAGGTTTTGTGCGGTTGCTGCGTGGCTAAACATTTCTGTAATATTATCAGGATCTCTTTCGTATAAACGAGGATTAACTTGTCCTTGTTCTTGGGCTTCTCTTAATCTTGTAAAATCTAAATTATTAATAGCCGTGCCTTCTATTAAACTAACAGTATCATCAATATTTTTTTGTGCGTATTTATCATTTGCTTCAGGAAGTAACGCACTATAATTAGAATTTCCAAGACGAGCAGCTACTAAATTTCTTTTATCTCCTTCTCCTATACCCATATGTCCTAATATAGCTTTTGCATCTCCGCCTATGCCAAAACTATTATAGGCTTCTTGTCCTAAAGCTTCCATACGAGCTTGAATAGGCCCTATATGTTTAGCTCTACTTCTTTCAACTGCTTTATCTGTAGATAAATCTTCAATAGTTAACTCATACTTAGCACCTTTTTTCATTAAGTTTTCATAGGCTTTTTCTCGTTTTTGCCATTTTGCATAAGTTACAGGATGATCTACAGCATTTGTAAGTTTATCTTTTTCTAATTTTGGATCAAACTGATATTCAGTATTGTTATAAAAATCTTTAAGAATAGCTAATTCATTTTCTATCAAGGCTTTGCGCCAATTAGTAGAACTTCTTTTTGTTCTTTTTAACATAGCAGCGTGTTCAACCCAAAAACGAGTATTGCGCTCATACTTTAATGTTTCTGCAGCAAGAGCAGGATTAAAACTATTCATTAATTTTGTATAAGCTATTGTTCCTCTTTTCTGACCACTAGGATCTAAAAGGTGTGCGCCAGCTTCTTTAGCTACTCCTGTAATTCCTGATATTATATCTTTAAATGCCATTGTTATTCCTTTTTACTTAATAAACTTGGAGATGAAGGAGCTATGTTTTCTGTTAGTTTTTCTACTTTACTTTTAATTTCTACAGGAATTTGAGATGGAACAAAATTATCTTTAGCTTTTTCTATTGCTTGTTTTATATGACTTAATTGTTCTTCATCGTCTTCATCGTCATCTTCATCATCAATACGAGGTTCCACATTTACCATATCTGCAAGAGCTATTAAGATATACATAGTAGGCTCTACTAGCAACAGCATTAAATCAGGGTTATACTGACCTTGAGCAAATCCTTCAAATAATATTTGTTCAGCCATTTCACCTACAGGAAGACCATCTGCTAACGCGCCTACAATACCATGAAATACTTCAGGCTCACATAGTTTTACTAATAAATCATCTATAGCAGGAGCAAGTTCTGTATGTACTGTAGGGCCTTCAAAGGGCAAAGGAGCCTCTGGATTGTTTGTTAATGATTGTCCAGGAATAGGCTTTTCCATGTTTGCAAGATTCTCTAATTCATTATAGCCTTCTTGTGTTTGTAAATTTATCATTATATTTATCCTACTGTAGGTTGAGGAGCGCCAAATAACTGTTGTCCTTGACCATAAGATAAATAAGGAGACTGGATATTAACAGCTAAATCCATTAAAGGAGCATATCCTTGTGAAGAATTATAAGCATCTATTGTTTTTGTAGTAGAAGCTTGTCCTAATAAAGAAAGTTTTCTTTGTTGTTTATTATAACGATCTAACGCATCTTCTTCTGGTTCTCCTGTAATAGCTTGTTTTGCCATTCCAGTAAGAGGATTAATAACTAATTTTTGAACAGGATCTTTACCTATATCTGTAATAGGTTTAGCAAGTTTAGAAACTGTATCTACAGCTGCAGTTCCAAAAGCTTTATAAGCTTGATCTTTTAATGTCATTTTAGCTACATTTTGTGTTCCCGCTTGTATTCCAAAAGCTGCGTTATATTGCGCTTGTGCCGTTTGCGCTTGTGTCAGATACTGCGCTCCTGTTGAACCTGTAGTAGAAGTAGCTGGAAATCCTAATTTAGTTTTCATAAACTCTACGCCTTTAGATATAGTATCTGTAATACTAGAAAATACTTTACTACCAAAAGTTTTTATTCCTGTTCCTACAGCTTTAGCAGCCGACCAAGCCATTTTAGCTCCTGTAGCTATAGTATTAACAACCCAAGAACCTGCCGCAGTTATTCCTTTAGTCACCATAGGTAATAATTGAGGAGCGAATACAGCAGTAGCTACGGCAGCTATAACTTTAAAAGCTTTACTCTTAACTACTTTCTTTATTACCTTGCCAATACCTTTGACAACCTTTTTAATACCTTTAAATATCTTGCTAAAAAATCCCATTATATTTTCCTTTTATGTTTTCCAAATTTCACCTAAGTATTTATCAAAAAAAGTACGTCTATTTGTACTTTGATTATTTGCAGCGTTAGTTGCCGCGTTTGCATCATTCACTAAAACTTGCAACGCTATAGAATTTTTTCGATCCATTCCTCTTTCTTTACTTTGAAAAACATGTGAAGCTGTGTCTCTAGCTTCTTGCCATAAGTAAGATAACTCAGCAGACCCTAATCCAAAAGCGTTCATCGAGTTCTGCATAGCTATAGTATTAGCTGCTGCCGTATTAATAGTATTTGCGTTTCTTCTCCAAGCTACATTAGAGGCTTTAACGGCTGCAGAGTTTGTAGAATTAAAAGCATCTCGTCTATAATCTAATTCTGCATTTACTTTATTTATGTCTGTAACAAGCGCTGCATTTACTTTAGCTAAGTCTGCCTCAATACCCGCTTGTGCTGCTGCTCTAGCGTTAGTAGCTGCGTTATTAGTTATCTCCATTCTATCTGCTCTATCAGCATTGCTTAATTCTATTTGTTGTGCAAGAGAAGCTACAAATTGATTTGTCTGATTCTCACTAGCTGAGTTAAATTGTCTTGCTGCATTAACTGCAGACTGATTGCTTAATAGTCTTTGTTGCTCTTGTTGAGCAGATAGTATAGTAGCTTGCTGATCATTATTAAGATTAGCCATATCCATTTGTAAAAAAGATTGTGCGTTTTGTGCTGCAATTTTAGTACGTTGATCTACTGTTGCTAAATCTAAAGCAGCTAATGCTGTTGCGTTTTGAAGGGCTGCTTGTTGTTCGTTGTTTAAATTAGCAAGTCCTGCAGTTTGCATCCATTTACTGTTAGCTAATTCTACTTGTTGTTCTGTAGTGAACTTAGCCATATCCATGTTAGCAACCATACCTGCATTTTGCATTGCTCTTTGTTGATCTACGTTAAGCTGGGCCAACCCCATTGTATTTGCTAATTCACCATTTCTTATATTAATCTGCATATTTTTATTAAGATTAGCTAATTCTGTTTGTTGTGCTGCATTTAAGTTGTCAGCACTAGCTTGGTTCTGTGCAGATAAATTAGCTAGTCTGGATTGTTGATCTGCGGATAAATTAGCAAGCTCCATTTGTTGTTTAAAGCCAGCGTTTTTAGATAAGAAATCTGCAGCAACCTGAAACTCTGCCATTCTTTCTTGATTAATAGCAGCTTGATTAGCGCCTTCTCTTTCTGATTCAATTTGTAGATTTGCCATTTCCATCTGTTGCTCATTGCCTAGATTTTGCATGGCCATCTGTTGATCATTTTGAGACTGTATTACAGCTGCTTGTTGTCGATTCTGTAAATTTTGTATTCTTGTTTGTTGTTGTTGCTGTGCAGTTGTTAAAACAGCTTCTTGCTTAAACTGACTTTGCATTGTTGCCATTTGTTGAGCATTAGCAGCAGTTTGACTAGAGGCTGTTTGTTGATTAGAAAGGTTAGCCATGCGTCTTTGCATATCTTGAGTTGATTGAGCAAGATTAGCTTGTTGTTCGTTAGATAAGTTCTGAGCTGCTCTAGCTTGTAAAGCTTGAGAATTACTTTGTGCTATAGGTAAAGCATTTTGAATAATAGCATTAAACATAGCATCCCTACCTACTGTAGAAACTTCCATTCCTCTTTCTGCCATCCTTTGATTCATAGCATCTACAGCAGGTTTAGCCCATGCAGGAATATTACCGCTTTCTAAACCGCCTACAAGCGTTTCCATTTGAGAGCTAACTAAAGCTTCTGTTGGTAAAGCTGCAACAGCGGCTTGTACTTCTACTGGCTCTGAATCTATTTTAGCCTCTACAGCTATAGGATCTTCTACAATAGCTGCAGCAATCTCTTGAGGGATAGTTGCTGTTTGAGCTATCATAGTAGCTGCAGCCCCTGTTCTAGCCTCGCCTTTTACTTCGTTTCTTTGATGGGCTTCATAGCCTACCACATCAGTAATTTTAGCTGCAGTACCTGTAGCTGGGCCACCTGTAAGAGCATCTCTAGTGTTCTTTTCAGCATCGGGAGTTGGCGATACTTGTGTTCCTACTCCTGTTACACCAGGAACAAACGCTCCTGCACTAATAACCGCATCAATATTATCTGCTTTAGCTGCATCAACAATAGCATCTGTTATCTTTTGAGCTTCTGCAGGGCCTGATAATTCTCGTATCTCATCTACTTTAGCTTGAGCATCATCAGATAACGTGCCTTCAGCGCCTTCTATAGTAACAGGTGTGCTTACCTCTTTAGCTTGATAAGTCTCTGCAGATAGAGGATCTTGTGTTCCTGCTGTTGCAGACGTACCTGTAGCTGTAGGATCTATTGTTACTGGGCCTGCTACTCCTGCTTCAGCGGCTGTTCCTGTAGCAATAGTTGTATCTGTACCTGTAATATTTTCATCTGCTTTAATAGCATCAGGAATCTTACTAGCTGTAAGAACATCTTCAGTAACTGCTCTAGTCTTATCTCTATTAAAAGGATCAGAAGGATCAACAGGGGTTTCTACTGGAGGTTCTGGAGTAGTTACTGGAGGTTCTGTTCCGCCTCCACCGCCTCCACCGCCTTTACCGCCTCCACCGCCTTTACCGCCTCCCCCACCTTTACCACCGGTAGGAAGAGTACCTAGTTTTTCATTATAATCATCTATAACTTTAACACCAGTAGGAGAAGGTAAACCCTCTCTGTCTGCCCAATATTCTTCATTAAGATTTGTCATAGGTTGTGCAGGATTTGACGGGAGATCAGGAACTCCTGTATCCGCTTCTTCACTTCCATATCTAGTGTTTGTTGGTTTAGGCGCTGTCATTGGTGGTGCTATGTATGGCTGTAGTGCTGGTGGCTGTGGTTTAGTATCTGGTATATACGCTGGTGGTTCCCTATCGTATGGTTTAAGAACAGGATCAGTATCTGGTATATACGCTGGTGGTTCCCTATCGTATGGTTTAAGAACAGGTTTAGGTTGTGATTTAGAAACAGGCTTAGTAGCCTTAACTATAGGAGGAGGTGCTTTTTTTACAACTGTTTTCTTCTTCTTTCCTTTAGTAGGGCTTTTTCCACCTTTAGCTAAAGTCACACGACCACCTTTACGATAATCTTCTCGTTTAGTTTTATATCTTTTACGCGCCATATTAGTTCCTAATTAGTTTTAACTTCAAAAAGTTTATCAAGTTTTGTTTCTAGTTTATTAAGCATACGGATAAGACGATCCATATTGTTTTCTAGTTCTTCTTTAGTGACATAACTCTTAGCTACTTCTTCTCTGGTCTTATTTAAAAGAACATCCATTCTCTTAAGCTCTACAAAGTTCTGTCGGATACTGTAGACTACAGGAGCCAGTATAAAAGTAACAATTATGTTCCACATTTCCATATCCATGTTATGCTGCCTCTTGTACATCCCAACAGTTGAGATTAGTAGTTACTACCCTACGTTATCTATCACCTTTTAAATAATAGATCGTATACCCTTTCTTATATATGCCTAGTTAGCGGCTATGTAAGCGTTACCAGTGGTTACAGCGGCAACATGAGTAGTTTTTTTACTACCTGCTGCTCCTGCTATATCTGGTGTGTCATCATCACCATCTACAGGTGCGTAAAGCAAGATAGTTGATAGATGATCAACATTACGTTGAACCATTTCATTTATCTCAGCTTGTGTCATACCTGTTACATCGTGTGTTCCAGCTTTTACTTGGTCTATTAGCGTTACCGAATCGGTTCCTGCTGCTAGACATTCTGTTACTGTTTGTGCCATGTTACTGCTCCTAACCTTCTAAGGTCGTTATTCGTGCGGTTAATGCTTCTATTGTGGTTTGTTGTTCTTGGATTGCTTTTACTAAAATCGGTACAAACTTGCTGTACTGAAGTCCCATCTGCTTGCCATCATCTGACGTAGATACAGTAAGGTTTTTCTTAGCAGCAGTTGTATATCCAGCAGCTTTCTCAAGAGTTTCAACATCCTGTGCCTTAAAACCAATATCTAACCAATCTTCTTTGTGAGTTCCGTCAGGAGTAATTCCATTTAAATCAGTGTCTGTCCAATCATCTTTTGTTTTATCAATGTACTTAGAACGCTTATCCCACTTATAGGTTACGGGAGCTAGAGCTTTAACAAAATCTAAGCCAAGATCAAGGGCTGTAAAGTCTGTCTTGTCTCTTGCATCAGAGGCTACTGTCCAATCTACTTGGATGTTAGCAGAGGAAATGTTTTCATCACCCAATCCAATTTTATTAGAAGCTGAAGTTTGCGCTCCTCCCGGACTCCCTGTTCTTAAAGCGTCTAATCCTATTGCTATATTGTTAGACCCTGAAGTAATTTGAAGCCCTGCTGCTCTACCGATAGCAGTATTATTATCTCCTGTAACTACACCTAAAGAGCTATCTCCTACTGCGGTATTTTGATCTCCTGCGTTTGCTGATAGTGATAAATAACCAACGGCAGTATTACTTGCACCATCATCAGTAGCATCACCAGCTAATGCTCCAACAAAGGTGTTAAGTGTGCCTGTGGTTACTGCGGCTCCTGCACTATTACCAATAGCAACATTATTATCTGAGTCTGTTAAAGAACCAAGTGCTGCATTACCTATACCAACATTGTATTGTCCAGTAGTACACGCATCTAAAGCATAAGGGCCAATAGCTACACTTCTATCGCCTGTTGTCATTGCTATACCTGCGTTAAAACCTATCCCAACATTATAATCGCCTGTAGTGACAGCATTTAAAGCAGAAGAACCAACGGCTGTGTTTGAATGTCCTTCAGTGGTAGTTTGCAGAGCAGCATTGCCAATTCCAGTATTAAAACCTGCCGTTGTGTTAGATGATAAAGCATAATGCCCTACACCTGTGTTAGTACCGCCAGTTGTGTTTGCGTCTAAACAGTTCATACCGACTGCAATATTTCCTGCGCCTGTTGTGTTTGCTGCTAAAGCACTTTTACCAACAGCGACATTGTTTGCTGCCGTTGTGTTTGCGAGTAAAGCATTTTGACCTACTGCAACATTTGAAGCACCTGAAGTATTGTTATATAAAGCAGCATAACCCACACCCGTATTACTATCACCCGTTATAGCGGCATTTCCACCAGCGAATCCACCAAGAAGAGTATTTTTAATGCCTGTTGTAAGACCATTTCCTGCATAAGCTCCCAAAGCTGTGTTATAAACAGCTTGATTTGCTCCATCAGATTCTTGAGTTGCTAGAGTCTGATAACCTACTGCTGTTGAAAAGTCTCCATCTACATCAACGGTAAGCGCTCCATATCCAAGAGCTGTATTATACCGACCAATCGTACTGGCATCTAAAGCTAATGCACCCACTGCTGTGTTTAATATACCTGTGGTTATTGCGGTTCCTGCGTTATATCCAACAGCTACGTTGTAGGGTGAGCTATTTCCAGTATTCATAGTAGAAAGAGCGTTAAATCCTACAGCTACACTTCTTCCATCAGCATCAGCCGCTCCTAAACTACCAGAACCCAAAGCAACATTCCGCGTTCCAGTAGTAATACTAGCCATTGAGCCATATCCAACAGCGGTATTATTTGCATCGTAAGTGCTAGTTCCGTTATTTTGTGCGCTTAGCGCGTTGTAACCAATAGCAGTTGAGCGATCTCCTGATACATTTGCGACTAGAGCTTGATAACCCACCGCAACATTTTCTGAGCCTATGGTGTTTGCGACTAACGCACTAGCACCTATTGCAACATTTGGCGTTCCTGTCGTATTAGCCGCTAAAGCACTATAGCCAAGACCTGTGTTGTTAGATGCTGTAGTGTTTGCGCCTAAAGAAGCATAACCCACTGCTGTATTTGTAGTACCAGTAGTTGTGGCATCGCCTGAAAGACCGCCAATAAAGGTATTTTGAGTACCTGTGGTTACTGCGGCTCCTGCCTGACTACCAACAGCCGTATTATAAGTATTGGCAGCACTAGCAATATTTTGGGCTGACAAAGCATCCCTACCGATAGCTACGTTATGTTGACCAACATCATCGGTTGTTAATGCTCCATAACCCACTGCCACGTTAGATGCACCTGTTGTAAGTGCGTCACCTGCTAAACCGCCAATAAGGGTGTTGTGTGTGGCTGTGGTTACATCATTACCAGCGCCATAGCCAACAGCGACATTATAAGTATCTGCGTTGCTTGATGGCGCTTGGTTTGTAAGTGTGTAGCTACCTATTGCGACAGCTCTATCACCAACTATATTTCCGTCTAAAGAATTAAAACCAATAGCAACATTTTGATTTCCAGTTGTATTAGCTGCTAAAGCGCTTGAACCAATGGCTACGCTGTTATTTCCTGTGGTGTTTGCGCCTAAAGAATCGTATCCCACAGCTACGTTGTAAGAGGCTGTTGTATTAGCGTCTAGTGCCAATCTACCTATGGCAACATTATCTGCTCCTGTCGTATTGGCTGTTAAAGCAGTTCTTCCAACCGCAGTATTTCCTGCTCCCGTTGTGGTGACTCTTAAAGCACTTACCCCAATAGCGACGTTGTTTGCTGCGGTTGTTGATGTGAGTAAAGCACTTTTACCAATGGCTACGTTATCTGCGGCTGTGGTATTGGCTCCTAAAGCATCAACACCAATAGCTGTATTAGAAGCACCTGTCGTATTAGCATCTAAAGCACCATAGCCAACAGCGACATTGTTGTCGGCTGTCGTATTGGCTGCTAAAGCATTTGTTCCGACAGCAACATTTACATCACCTGTGGTGTTGTCTGCTAAAGCACTCTTACCCACTGCGGTATTATTAGCGCCTGTGGTATTATCTGATAAAGAACTTTGACCTACTGATGTGTTGGAATCTGCGGTAGTGTTAGAATTTAAAGCATTTCTTCCAATAGCAGTATTATAATTACCTGTGGTATTATCTTCTAAAGATTCTTCACCCACGGCTGTGTTTTGAGCTCCTGTGGTATTTGTTAACATAGCATCTTTACCAATGGCTGTGTTACGAGCGCCTGAAGTATTTGCTGCTAAAGCATTAGTTCCTACCGCTGTGTTAAAATCTGCGGTGGTAGCTACTAATAAAGCACCATAACCAACAGCAACATTGTCATCACCCGTAGTCAAAGCCGTACCTGCTTCATCACCGACAACTACGTTATAATTACCACCACTTACGATGCTGTTACCTGCGTTGACACCTGCGCGAAAGTTACTTGTTCCTGCTGAAGCTGTGATGATGTCTGCACCATCTGCAAAGGTGACATCTGCTGCAAAGTTGACAGCACCGTCTACGTCTACAATGTCTAGATTAGCTGTACCGTCTACGTCTATGTCACCTGATATATCCAATGTGGCTGCATCAAGTTCTCCAGTTAAAGTAATATTTCTAAACGAACCTATGTCTTTATTACTATCTACAACAACTCCAAGACTAGCGGCTACTGTACCTGCTGTTACACCATCAAGAACATTAAGCTCTGCAGGCGTTGAAGTAATTGCAGTTGTTGTAACTGCTGCCAAGACTGGAATATATCCACCTTGATTTATTAAATACTGTGTGTGATCTCCTGTTGGGTCTACAATACTAAGAGTTGTTTCGTGTGCATCGGCTGTAGCGCCTTCAAAGATAATAGCATTTGAAGCCTCCATCGTAACTGTGTCTACAGTAGTAGTTGTACCCGCAACTGTAAGATTAGGAACTAATAGCTGACCTGTACTTGGATTGTATCGTAATGCGCCTGTATCGTCTAAGAGTCCATCAGACTCGTTATGGAAGACTACAGGGAAATTTGTGTTTGCTGTGCTATCTGTAACGGTAGCTTTGGATGACGTACCTGTTACATCTCCTGTAATATCTCCTACAAAAGCAGTCGATGTAACGCTTGTAGCGCCTGTGACTACACCTGCGTCTACGCTGATCGTACCATCTAATAGAATGGCTGATCCTGCTGCTGGTTCTATATTAATAGCTGCTCCAGAGTCTAGAGTTAATACTCCTGCTGAATCAATATCTACGGTACCATCGGCTGTTATTTGAATATTAGCGGCTGCGGCTGCTGCGTCAGTTGTAACGATACTTAGTGTACCGTTTGTACCTGCTGTAATTACTGTAGTATCACTAGTATCACCAGTCATCGTAATGACTTTACCGTTTATAGCAACGTCATCAACTGTTAAAGCTGTTAGTGTACCTACACTTGTAATAGCTGTTTGTGCTGCTTGTGTTACAGTTAGTGCAGTTCCTGAAGTATTTCCTGTTACATTACCTGTTAATCCACCAACAAAAGCTGTTGATGTAACACTAGTTGCACCAGTTACTACTCCCGCATCTACATTGATTGTTCCATCTAAAACGATAGCAGAACCACTTGCAGGTTCAAGATTTATTGCTCCGCCTGAATCTAATGTTATTGTAGTACCAACTGCTTCAAAAGTTCCGTCAGCAGTAAGTGTCATATTTGCTGCTGCTGCAGCTGTATCAACCGTTGTTATAGCTAATGTACCATTTGTACCTGCTGTTAATGTAGCAGTATCACCACTAGAACCTGTCATTGTAATGACTTTACCATTTAGGTCAATATCATCAATGACAGCTTGCGTTATTGCACTGTTTGTTCCTAACGTTACTCCGTCAATAGTACCACCATTTATATCGGCAGTATCTGCTACAAGGCTATCTATGTTGGCTGTTCCATCTATGTATAAATCTTTCCACTCAGAACCTGAAGCACCTATGTCGTATGTATTATCAGCACTTGGTAAAAGATTAGAAGCAACATCAGCACTAAAAGCTACAGTATCAGAAGCAGCGTCACCGAAAGTAAGATTACCTGAGATTGTAGCATTACCAGTAACTGTTAAGTTTCCGCCAACTGCTAAGTTACCTGAAATATCTGCAGCACCGTTCATGTCTATAGTAGTTGCCGTTAGTTCAATCTCTGTGTCTGATACTAAGTCTAGTACACCATCGGCTGATTGATAAATATAAGTACCTGAATCACCAAACTGAAGTTGGTCAGTACTTGAAAGAAGTAATCCTGTGTCAGCTACGTGTGTAAGAGAAACATCTTGGTCATCACCAAAGTTTATTACTGCACCATCTGCAAGGAATAAATCTGAAAATTCTAATGAGCTTGTACCTAGTGCTGCTCCATCAGAAGCATCTGGAACAAAGGCTGTGGTTGCTGTTATTGTTGTACCTTGAACTGTACTTGAGCCTGTAACAGCTCCTGTGACTGCTAGAGTACTGGATAGTGTAGTAGCTCCAGTAACTCCAAAGGTTCCTGCTACTGTACCGTTTACATCTACATCAAGTGTATCAATATGTGCAGTACCATCTATAAATAGGTCTTTAAATTCTAGAGAGCTTGTGCCTAAATCAATATCGTTATCTGTTACAGGTGATATAACACCATCAGAAATTCTAATTTGTTCTACGGCTGCACTAGATACTTCTACAAAAACTCCCCAACGGTTATTAGTACTATCTGCAACTATTTTATTTAAAAAGTCTAGATCGCCTATTGTATGTATATTACCACCTTGAGCAGCAGTACCATCATGTCTATGACCTGTAGACGAGGCACTACTTGAGCTATAAGCAAAGGCATTTAAAAGTTGATTATATTCGTTATTAAAAAGCGCAGCGGTGATGGTATCGCCATCAGCTATCGAACTTTGTCTAGTATATGTTTGAGCCATAGTTTAGTTCTCTCTTATTTATTATTGTCTTCCCGATGGTCTATAGTTTATATATAATCCGTTTATTGTGTATGGAGCATTTGTATCACTACTAAAAACTTTAAAAAAGTTACTGTGTCCACTTCCTGTTAACGCAGCTCTAACTAAAGGTTGTTCAGGCGCACCAAAGGTACTTGTTCCAAAAACCGTAGCAGTATCTCCAAAAATAGAAGGTGTTGCTGAGATAATACCAACGTCTGTTGGCTGTAGTCTATCTGTACTGTCGTAATCAAAACGTACTCTAAGTGTAGGTTCTACCGAACCTTCTGGAAACAAAGATACTTTAATATGATCTAAAGTTTTTAAAGTTCCAAAATCCCCATAATCAAAATCTGGAGATTGGTATTCTGCGGCTACGCTTGTTTCTGTTCCAGCAGGATTAAAACTATTTCCTGTATCGTGATTATAAACGTAGCCTTCTCTATCTCCGTGATATGTCTTTTCTTTACCTGCGTAGTTAAAACCTGAAGTAACAGCAGGAGCTTGTATTCCTTGTAGTTCAGACCACTCAAAACCTCTAGTTGTTAGTGTACCTATAATACCTTTAGAGTTAGCTGTTGATTGTGCAGAACCACTATAATACATTCTATACTGAGATTTATCTCTAAGTACTACACTGTTATATTCAAAAGTAATAGTACTATCAAATATGGAGTTTATAACAGGCTGTATTGTTTTACTAATAGTTCCTAATTCTACGTCACCAATTCTTGCTGTACCCGCAATAGTTCTGAAACCGTCAGGAGCTAAGAATATCAAATCTCCTGCAAACTCTTGTATTGTTTTGCCGTCTACACAACCTACGTTTTTAGTAACAGGAACTATTGCTATCGTACTTGCGTTATTTATATTTTGTAATTTATAGATTGAGTTTTTACAAAATACAAAGAGTTCATTACGAAAAGATTTTAGTCCTACTACTTGATCGTCTAGTACAATACTACCTGAACCGCTGCTTGTAAAATCATCTATGTCACTTGTACCACTATAAAAAATAGTGTTCAATGCTGTAGCTGCACCCGCAACGACTAAATGTTTATCGTGTATTACACAGTATTTAGGATAATGTGTACCACTGACTGTAATTTCTTTTGCAAAATAAGTTCGACTACTTAGTGCAGAACCTGTACCTGTCATCTTAAAATAGAAAGGTTTTACTCCAGAACCTTCATCAGTAATAATAACTTCACCATAAACTGTATTGCCTTCAAAGGTTGCAAAATGCGCTTTACTTTGCGAAGTTCTGGCTGAAGCACTACGCCCTGTAAAGGCTGTATAGTCATCACCACCAGCATCAACACTGGCTTTGTTGATCTGTAACCAACTATCACCGTCTTGACTAAAATATATATTTGTTCCTGACGCAGCTATAACACCATCTGCGTATACGTGCATCCCTAATATTTCATTAGAGCTATTAGGTCTTGTACCATCACCTAGTTGCGAATAACCGTTAATACGCCTATATCCACCTCTTGTAGAAACTTCAAAGTTTTTTAATTTTGTAGCTTTTCCAGGAGCTTTTAAAAGTTCTAACGAGTTACTTGATTTATCTAATCCGCCCTGTAACGCTACTGAAAAAGGCTGTGAAGCCGCCATTAGAAATAAATCCTATCATCTGTCATACTTTTAGGTTGAGGATTAATAAGATTAGATTTCATTCTTTTCATCCCTTTCTTATAATCATCTAATGCAAAAGCTGCTTGTTGTAAGCTTTCTTTAAACTGATGTACATAATAACGAGTCTTAGCTAAAATTACCGAAGCATATTGATCTGGTATTGTTATAGCATCTCCGTGTGCAGAAAGTGCAGTAGGTGCGCTATACGCATAGAAATGTACGTTATATACTTTATCAGGTATAGGACTTAACCCAAACTTACGATTATCAGGACTACGAATAACATACTTAGGTTCTCCATAATTCTGTGTATCAGCATCATCTGCGTTTTCTTGATCTCTTAAGTACCTTGTCCAGTCTGTAAGTGTTATAAACTTCAAACCTCTAGATACATAAGGTGCAGATTCTCCACTAACGCTAATAGTTGTAAGATAAAAATCATCCCAATCTATAGAGGAATAGTCTGTGGTTATGCTAGAGCTTCCAGATTTAAGCGTATACCATCTTGTTCCCGCAACCGAAGCAACAGTAACATTTCCATAAAAAGGATCAGTACCACCACTGGCTGCTGCAGCAAAAAAAGGTAACTGAGGCTCATCATTAGCTATATCATCTAACGACCTGTTAATCGCTTCTTGTACAAACGCTTGTATTCCTACAGCACTTGAAAAATTAGCTGACGTTAATTGGACTTCGTTAAGCTCTCGTAAAACTTCGTTAGTTAATGTTAAGTATGTTGTAGCCATTAAATGCCCTTCTTACTGAATATACGATCATAGTTATCATTGTATTTCTGTTTTGCTTCTCCAGAATACGCATGACCTAACAATCCTAAGACTCTAGTACTTTTCTTTTTCTTAGAGCCATTTAGGATTATAGGATTTTTATTACTTCCTAACTGTGGCATTTTTAATCAGGTGTTGAGCCAAGATGTAAAAATTCTACTAAGTAAGTAACTGTTGTAGCTGCCGTAGCAAGGTTATTTGCTAATGGCTTTAAACGAGCGTAAAGTGTACGAGCAGAAGCACTATACAACGTAGAGGCTATAACAATAGCTTCTGAAGTTGCTGGCCCACCAACTACACCTGCTGTTACTCCTGTACCTACAAAAGCGTTAGCTGCGTGTCCGTGTGAGTTTTGAATAATATACAAAGGCGCGTTTGCTGTCCAAGTTACTGCTGATCCACCATCGTCTAAGATAGCTTTTTCATCAATAACTTGACCACCACCAGCAGCAGTACCTAAATCAAAATCAACATCATCGCCTGAAGCTCCTGCTGTAACAATGTTACCTGCTGGAATGGCAATAAGACTGCGAATGATAGTATCGGCTGGTTGTGTAAATGAAACATCGTAAGTAGCGTCAGCAGTAACTGCAATAGTTCCTGTTGTAGCTGAAGTCCATGAAGTACATATGTTGTCAGCAATGTCCTGAACATCTCTTGTTCTGGCTGAGTTACGCCCTGTATCTCTAACATTAAATACTGGGTTTGACATGTTGTTTCTCCTTTATCTGAAATAGATAAGTTTGTTGTTTAAATAAAATTTGTACTCTAAAAAAAGAAAAGGGAGGCTTTTACACCTCCCAAATCAGTTTAGTCAATACCATAGAAAGCAGAAACTAACGCACTGTCACGTAGTACTTTGGCTCCATAAACATGAAGACCTCGTACAATGTCACCGAATGAGTCAGGATCACGCAATACTTCAGTACTTGTAATCGTCTGTGCAGTTGCAGTAGAAGACATGTGACCAGCCAGACATTTACCAGCAGCATTAGATGTGCTTGCAATGTTGTTTGATTTGTACAT
>Ga0209337_1001773_pt1 | contig 16134 bp, 25 predicted proteins | sample LinPmetageLP53_FD_184044 | JGI IMG/M metagenome (GOLD analysis project Ga0209337, IMG submission 184044) | Marine viral communities from the Pacific Ocean - LP-53 (SPAdes) (version 2) | ecosystem: Environmental > Aquatic > Marine > Oceanic | place: Pacific Ocean | collected 2010-02-08
GCATTGGAAGGAGGAATGGGTCAAAGCCGATGCAGAAATCGAGCGGTTGCGTAGTCTTGGTATGGGTACGGGTACGGATGGAATAGAAGCGACTGGGTGGGTCAAGAAGATTAACAGCCTTAACGCAGAAGTCAAGCGGTTGCGTGACCTACTACAACAAGTGGCTGACGACTACACCGATGCTGATGGTATCACTTACGAAATCTATTGCGAGTTCGGAGGCGATGAAGAATGAACCCGACACTCAAGGCACTCATGGACACCACAGATGTGCTCATCGACGCAATCAAGTGCCTACGAGCACTCGAATACGATACGGTGGCCGACATCCTCACTAAGCGAATGTTGAATGCACAGGAAAATATATATGGGGGCGACCCCCAAAACCAAAATGGAGGCAACACACAATGACCAACCGAATAACGAAATACTTTGTGAAGCGAGTACTGGCATCGAAACAATTGATGCTGTGCCCACTGTGCGACGACACAGTGATACCGAACGACAACGAACGAGCATGCTACCACTGCACACTCGACGCATCATGGGGGGTGACTGCATGAAGTGCCGCAAGCCACTCAAGCACAGACCCGCTATGGAAGGTGTGTTGCACTGCAAGCAGTGTGCCACCGAAGCACTACACGAATCAATGCCCGACAAGAATTGGGATGATGGTGATGATGGCGAGCAGTGTGCCATTTGTGCAGACGACTACCATGACAGTGACCAGTACATTTGCGACGATTGCCACAACGAACTTGAGGCGCTACAAGCAGACCAAGAAGCATCGAGGTGGGACTAATGAACATCTTCGTACTTGACCACGACCCTGCTACTGCGGCTCACATGCACTGCGACAAGCATGTGCCCAAGATGGTCGTGGAGGCCGCACAGATGATGGCATCAGCCCTGCGTGGGCACGGTGCAACTGATGCACAGATGCCACTCACTAAAGCGGGCAAGCCCTACAAGGGCGGCTACCACAATCACCCATGCACAGTGTGGGCTGGCGACAGACGAACCAACTTTGAATGGTTGGCAAAACACGCCAAAGCACTATGCGCTGAATACAATAAGCGATTCGGCAAGACCCACGCTTGTGAGGAACCCATAGAACAAATGTATGAGATAATCCACCTCATACCTCACAGTGAAGACTTGTACGGCAGGTTCGTTTGTACACCGTTCGCACAGGCCATGCCCGATGAATACCGTGACGATGATGTGGTCAAGGCATACCGAGCCTACTACCATTCCAAGCATTTCGCCAAGTGGGACAAGGGCACACCTGCCCCCGACTGGTGGCGAGGCGTGGAGGTGACGGCATGAATCATGAATACAGAATAAAGCGAATTAGAAATATCATCAAGCGATACGAAGAAAGCGAACAGTTGATGCGTGACTTCGTGACCGCTTGGGAACTTATCAAAGAACAAGTGGAGGTGACGGCTTGACCGACGCATACCTATTCAGTGAATGGCAGTGCGGCAACTGCGGTCGTGGCTTCCCCGACAAGAACGATGCAGAAGAATGTTGTAATTTTGACCATCTTGCGGAGGTGACGGAGTGAAGGCTAACAAGATTATCATTGGCTACATCACGGAAGGTGGCTACCGATGCACCTATATGCCAGCGTTGTGTGACCTATGCAACCAACCCGGCATGCTCCAAGGCACAATACACTTCGAGCGGGTGAGGGACAAAGCGGCTCGACCCGCACACTTTATAGTACATCGCCAAGTACCCGAATTGTTCCGAAGCGGATATGCCCCACCGACCTGCGCCGACTGCATCGAAAAAGCAGAACTGTGGGATGCCAAGGCGGTGAAATCGGAATAAGGTTAAGTAGTGGCGCAGACAAAGGACATAATACAACAAGGGGGCAGGTGTATTCCTGTATCGGTTGCTTCGGCAATCAACCTCCTGTGTGTTTGGGCTTTTGTTTCGTGCACCTGCTCCCGCCTAAACACAGGAGGAATAAATATGAAAACAAACACATACATTTTGTCAGACATCGTAGCAAGACTTTTGGTCGCAAATCCCGAGGGACTTTCGACCTACGAACTATTCAATCAGTTGGCAGACAGCGAACTAAAGACACGCTGGCTACCGACTCGCAATTCATTCGGCCCTAAATTGAGGGCCATTGGTGGCATCAACAAACAAGGCACTGCCACCGGATATTCAACAGCCGGACCACGCACAGTGGTCGTGTGGAGTATCGACATAGAGGCATACAACGAATGGAGGGGTGCTGATGTATTCGGTGCTTGACCTACACAAATGCCGTGTCGAGTCAGCCACAGCCTATGTGCGTGACCCGACAACAACACGACTCAAGCAGTTCCCAATCTTCACACTACAAGAAGGCGATACTATTCACCTTTTCAGTAGCAAAATCATCATGTGGAAGTTCTTGGATTCAATTTTTCCCAAAAAAATTCTGCCGAGAGGACCGGTCGAGGATGATTTTTTCGCTCCCAGTGAGCATATCCCTTCCATGCGTGAGATAATGCAGGGCTTCTTGGAAGAAGCACAGCAAGATGTGCGCCACCTTGTACTACAATACGACGACGATAATATCGTCAATGTCTTCGGGCTCGACGAGTATGTACTCAGTCGTGATGTCGAGGCATACTCTATTGTGTTCGATAAGAATGGGTACGGCAGTCGCCAAGAACCGTTCGTCTTTAGGGATAAGAATGGGGCCCATATACGGCCCTCTTTGGTGTGTGAGGTAGGTGCGTACCTAATTCGCATAACAGACCTCGGGAAGCGCCTCTATTGCACCATAACAGGGGTGGATGATAGGGGCCATAAGTTCATTCCGATTAAGCCCAAGAGCATAAGCAAAGATGATAGGCGTGAAGTCACCAAGCACATCAACGAGATGGTCGCTGAAATGTACCGTGACCGAAGTGGTGAGCACATGGGTCGTGCCATCATCCTACCATATTCCACTCGTACACTCGAGGTTGATACACTTCTGTACGAAAGATTTGGGAGGCAGATATAAGCGTTCCGCAATTAAGTTGGTTAGGTATTTTTTTCAAACGAATTAAAACCGTGCGACTGCGAGGGTATTGCTCGAATTAAGTTATTTCGTCTAAGGCTTTCAACATAATGGTGTACTATACTGTGAAGTACTACTGTACTATACTATACTAATACTATTTATTGAAATATCTTCTATACGAAATAAATTATTAACCGGGAAATGCCACGCAGTACCTCGATTTTATTTCGTTTGTTGAACTGACTTTACCAACTTAATTCCATAACGCTTAAGTACTGACGACAATAGAGGAATGAATATGCTAACACAACAAGGAACAATCGACATTTACCATCAACAAGACTTGCCGGTTGACATTAACCAAGTGATACTGTTCTCCGAGAATGACTACGGAATGGCGGCTCATGTGGCCGCACAAGCATTCATTCAAAGCGAGGATGCAGATGCGTACATCGTGAGTCACCTAATCAAAAACATGGTGTTCAACCAATCCGTTGACTTTGAATTTCCGGGCTGGCCTGTTCACTTCGTGGAGGATATAGCCTTCATCAACATTAACAAGTGGCCACACACACCCATCATGCCCATAGAAGAGGCTGAGGCTACATGGATTTACGCATATCAACCCGTGCGTGATACTGTCAAGGCCATACAGAACCTATGGGGTGGGCTAACTGGCAATGAGGTCACAGTCAAGTATCTAACGACCACACACATACACGATAACATGCAGTCCGACTACTTCACCTCCCTCAAGCCGAGTGACACACAGGTGTATGAGTTCACTGGTATGACGCTATGTATGCAAAACGAAATACACTCTTTCTTCACACCTCCAGCGTGGATGTTCCCTACACTTGCGGCTGGACTTGGTTTGTATTCAAGCACGGTGTTTAGTGGGCATGTTAGTGATGAGGAAATTGATGCCGAAGCCGCTTATAGACTGTATGTGCATGTACTTACCGAGTCGAGCCTTGATGGGCGTACTTGGAACAAGACCAAGTTCAATCGCTCACTTAAATTGGCTCGAGAAGAAGCCGCTCGTACTACCGAGATGCTCGAGGACATTAAGAAGACTCTCGCAAAGGTGAGTCACAGGGATGCACCGCAAGGAATGTGGGGTTGATACCGTGGACATCTTCAAGGCCATGACCGAATATGTTGAGCGCAACCACTATGTGGATGTAGCCGACAAAGTACCAGTCTTCCTGTGTTCCATCGGTACTCACATCTTTAATGGTCTCAACAAGTGCGGTACTTGTCCGTTCATCCCTATGGAAGAAAAGGACTTTGGTATCGACGCTTGCATACTGCGCCATGATAGCGCACCAATCTATACACCCATGTCCCATGTAGCAGACACTCGACTACATATCCTCATGCGAGGTATGAAGGGGTCGGGGAAGTCTGTACTGATTCAATTGTTCTTGAGTCCACGCACAGGGTTGCTTGCCAACGCACTCAACGCTGACATAGGTATGGGCTTCCGTACCGACATTGGACCTAACTCTATCACCGAAGCCGGTATGTTTGGCTCGGTTGATGAAGAAGGCAATATCATGGGCCGTCCTCTCGCTCGTGAGATGTGCGGTGGGTTCCTCGGGTTTGAGGAATTTTCATCTATCACAGATGCTGGTAAGAAGGAACACAGTACCGACATCAAGAATCAACTGCTGACCTCCACCGACAATGGTCGGGTCAAGAAGGTCATGCGGGCTGGTTGGGTCGAGTACACTACTCGCTACACGCTGTGGGCAGGTACACAACCTGCTCGCTTTGAGATGGAGTCCGGTCTTGACCGACGATTCTTTATCATCGACATTGAGATGAACCCCGAGAAGGAGCGACTGTTCAAGATGGCCCAAGCCAAGCAAGCAAGCATGACCCCTAATGACCGTGCTGAATTGGTTCGCATGGCTGATGATATTCGCAACTTCTTTACTGACCGTGCTCTCGAGGTTATCACTAACCCCCCTACCTCTCTCCGCTTCGACGACGAGTTCAACGAATGGTTGTTCCGTCCCGAAGTCCGTAGCCACGAGGCTGACTTGTTCCGTCGCATGGCTCTCGGGTACGCTATCATGTCCCCTCACTACAAAGGTGGGGACATACTGCACATCGAAATGACTCCCCAACTCCGGGCCATTCTCGACCGTTGCTTGGACATGCGCCGCACTGTGATGGATGCCGACCTACGGCTTATCAAGACGGCGTTTTGGAACCAAGCCATGTCACGCTCCAACCTCATTAAAGAGGTAGCACGGATGATAACCAACGGTGATTATCAGTCTGCGAAGCGGTGGATTGAGGACAACCTACAAATACAGCCGTGGTTTAATGAAGAAAGGAGTACGAAGACTGGTCGAGGTCGGAAGGGAGTGTCGTGTATCATTGGGTACCCGCAAGCCAAAATCCAAATCGACGCACAGAAGGTGAAACAATGAAAGCAAATACAGGCAAGCAACGATTCCTACGGGATGCAATCGAATACATCAAGAGCAACGGGCCCTCGACTGCGGGCGTACTGCATGAGCAACTACGGTACACTAAGACTGGTAAATTGCTTAGGGATAGTCCGAGCCGTCGCCAAGCCCAGCAATTGCTCGCACGATGCAGTCTGTTCTCCAGTCGAGATGTCTTTGTGACTCGAGTCGATGTCGCACTTAACTCGCCCTATATGGTGAAAGAATACTTTCTAAGGGGTGATGAGTGATGGGTAGGTACACTGCTTGGTGCGACCAAGCCAAAATACAAATCCTACGCAACGGCGAGATGTCTTCTCGTTCCCTACTGCACAACATAGCCGAGGAAGGATATAGTTCCCGTCGAAGCCCGAGTAGTGTTGGGTCGGCGTCACAAGCACTGCTTCGTGACCCGAGGTTCGTATCACACACGCCCGATGTTGGTTCTTATCAACAGGGTGATGGTGAGATGGGTAAGTCCTATCACTACCGAGTCAAAGTATGGAGTGTGCTCGCATGAAGACCCGACGCCAAATCCAAGAGCGAATAGAGTGGGCGAAAGAGCACAAGAACATAGGCGCACAATCGGCCCTTGCGTGGGTCATTGAAGACAATAACTGCGCTGTGTGTCAACTGGCAAACAAGCGTGATGTCGAGGTCAAGATTCACCGTGGTGAAATGACAAGCACATTCCTTGAGTCAAAGTACCAATGGCCTGTCGGTACGGTTATGAATCACATGGATGAGCACCTGCAATACGACCCCAACGAAGCATCTCACATCGAGCAGATGCGTGATGAGTCCATCAGCACACTCAATGTGGCTGAGAACCTCGTCCAGCGACTTGTGTCGTGGCTTGATGAACTCGAGCAACGCAAGGTCACTGAGGGGCTTACCTCCGAATGGATTGGTGACGCAACCAAATTGCTATCACAAGGACAAGGTTTCTTGAAATTGGTAGGTCAATTGAAAAGTGAAATCGGTGTCGATTCCCAATTGCTACTTGCTGACCGAAAGGTCGATGCCATGATGGGTATTCTCGTTGAGGTACTACGCAACGAGCCACTGTACCTTGACCAAATTCAACTGCGACTTGCTACCATGCAAGCACCGGTGATGTCCTATGAGGACTCGGATTTCGAGGTGATTGAATGAAGCGTGAGTGGGATTGGATGATGGTTGGTGAGGAAGAATGAGTATGAAGAAATGGCGTAGCAAGAGCGCCAACATGCTCTTTACTCGTCCCATTTATGAGTCGGAGTTCCCTGCTCTCGCCCGTTCTATGGCTGAGGATGGTATAAGCATTGTCTTGGCCGACAATGCCAATGGTTATCAGTGGCTTGTTGCAGACTACCAAGTCCCTGCGAAGTCGATTCGTGAGGTGTGGGGATTGACCCCGCACCAAATGCGCCGATTGATTCATTGGGCACTAACAAATACATCGGGGTTGAACGCATGGGAGTAGTCATTTTTACCACAGACGATACGCAGTACCGCACAGGCGACCACTTTGTCATGTACGGACAAATGACTATCTCCCCTACCCAACCAAACACTACCTACATTTTCCACACGGACAAGTTCACTGAGAGCGATGCCCTGTACTGGGCACAGGTAGTACCGCACCGCATGGTGGTCGTGAGTAGCAAGATGCCACGACTAACCAAGAAGAGTGAGGACTATGTTATTGTGGACCAACGCTCTCGAGTAGCAAAGGAAGACTACTCTCGCAAGATGCGAGCCGCCCTATGCTGGACTGACCGTGACCGGGCTCACAGTGCCCTATATCCTATTCCCCTTGCTCTTGCCAACGCTTTCATCAAGGTCAATGTAAATGACATTGGCTTCGGTAGGCTACTGGCTCGATGCAAGTTCACACTGCATGACAGTTATACTCGTGCGGCTATCGCATACGGTATCGTTCCTGTTCGTGGCTTTAAGTGGCCACCCAAGAGCAAGCGCAGTGACTATATACTGCCGAGTGGTATGAGAAGAACAGACAAACACTTGGACATCATTGCTAACAATGACATCATTGTGACCAATGAGATTCGCATTAACGATACCCAAGCACTTCCGAAAGGACAAAACAAAACACAACAGAAGGTAATACAATGGATTTGAAAACACTAACACGCACAGCACGAGATGATGAACGAAGCATGAAGCACACTGTCTTTGTGTATGGCACTCTCAAGAAAGGCTACTACAATCACCATGTGCTTGGCGCTGATGCCGAGTTCGTGGACTACGCTAACACCTACGGCGCTGAACTTCATAGTGTTGGTACATCATTCCCCGCCATGATGCGTGGGGATAGGAAGGTATTTGGTGAGGTGTGGGCCATCTCCGATGAGGCTCTTGATAGAGTGGACTACCTCGAAGGTGTTGAGGTCGGCATGTACTCTCGTGAGCAAATCGCACTGCAAATGCACAACAGCACCGACCGCAACGCATGGACCTACATTGCTGATGAAATGTTCTTTGGTGGTCACTTGGGCCCGGAAATCAAACCTAACGCTAACGGAATGGTGGTGTGGAAATGATTTCGTTTATCATTTTTATGGCTTGGTTGGTGTGGCAAATTGTCATGCCAGTCCTACAAGCAGATGTCAGCCATGTGTATGAACCGTACCACTTTAGCGACTATGAGGCGAGTTCACTGGGTGAGTCTGCCATGTTCCTAAACATGTACGACAACGAATGAACCTTATGGACCGAATGCTTATAGCATAATATGTGTCGGCCAATAACAACAACAAGCGAGTCCGTCGAGCCATAGTGGAAATACTGCTCGAACATGGACCAGCCACTCGAGAGGAAGTTGCTGAGTACCTGCAAACATACAAAGGTGTCAAGAATGTCCCTTCTCCTAACAGCATTTCTGCTCTCATGTCGAAGAATCCGCAGGTGGTCATTGTCGGCAAGCAGAAGGTCGAAATGACCATAGGCATCAACACTCACCACATGTTATTCGACATTGACCGGCAGGTTATCAAAGACAAGGGGGACTTAATCTTGACCCGCCCAATTTCAGTTATGACTCCGAAAGAACGCAAGACAGCAACGCAGTGTCCTTCTTGTGGTCGCACTCGGATTATGCCGGAGCAATCCGACGAGTGCCTTTCCTGTATTCGCCAGTAGCGTTATATACTGGCGAAGGTACATGAGTATCTATGAAGCAAGTATGGGCTACCAAGCACCGACCTACTACTCTCAATGAGTTCATGGGTCAAGAGCACATTGCATCCGAGTTCGAGGGCATCCTCGATGGAAAGCCCATGCAACACTACATTTTCTATTCTGTCGAGGCGGGTACAGGTAAAACCAGTCTCGCACACATACTGGCCACACAACTTGGCTACCACATCCACATGTATAATGCGTCGTCTAAGCGACAGCGTGGTATCGAGTTCATCGAAGAAGAACTTGCGCCTATGACTCGTCTTGGTCAATGGGAGACCATTTACTTCTTGGACGAAGCAGACCAACTAACTCCCGCCGCACAGTCGGCTCTCAAGGGTGTCATTGAAGGCGCTCAAGGCTACTTCATTCTCACCTGCAATGACCTAAGCAAGTTGTCACCGTGGCTACAATCTCGTTGCCAAGTCCGACACTTCAAACCTCTCACAGATTCCGAGATGTTCTTCCGACTACACAAGGTCGATGCCGCCGAAGGTTTCACTACAAGCAGTGAGGACTTGGATGCTATCATCTCCGCTAACAAGGGCGACCTTCGCAACGCAATCAACTCACTACAAGCCTACCACTCCATCTCTCCCGATGCTCGAGGGCAATTCCTCCGCTCCATCTCGGAGCCAGTGGTCGATGCGGCTCGCATCCTAACACTGTGCCTCAAAGAGGGTAGGGTTGAGGAAGCCGTCAAGTTGATGGGCCAAGACAACCTACGCAGAACCATAGACGCCGTATTCCAATACGGTGTTTCATCTCCAGCCAAAAGCCAAAGCAAATTGTTGTTGGTCGATGCCGCTACACAAGCCCAGCGGGACTTGTTGAGTGGTGTGGATGAGCACTATGTTGTATGGGACTTCTGCCGCCGATTGGCGGAATAGACAGGGTTATATACTGGCGGGGATAGATAAGAAAATAGAGGTTTAGACATGGAACTACAACAGATGATAGAACGAATAGCCAAAAATGTGAACTGCACAACGGATGCGCTACAACAGCGTATGGAGAGCGTGTACAGCGAGAACTGTACTGCTTGGATGGACTCGGGTAAGACCGAAGAAGACTGCAAAGTGCAAGCACTACGAATTGCCGGACGACAAGTGAAAAGCGAAGGAGAGCGACTAAAGCGTTCCGGCGCAACACTCTTTGAAGGAATGTTCATTAGCGCACCCCGATTCAAAGATTGGGCGCAGATGGCATACAAGAAAGCGGGTACTACCCTAAGCACCGGTGGCGAAGCAGTCGTCGAGGCTATGGTCACTGACGGACTTGCGACAGTGTACGAAGACAACAACGATGGGACATTCACTAAGTCCTACAACCCTTCGCTTGCCGCAAAGCAATCCTTCGAGCCGGAGATGGCTACGGTCGAAATCAATTCGCTACCAAAGGACACCCACGACGCTGGCAATGGTCTTCACTTCCACCTTGTGTGGGACAAGAACAGCGTCACCTTCCCATCTGGTGATAAGAACTTCAAGTACGGTGCGGCTCGCCCTCTCAGTGAGAAGGACCGAACCTGTACCTTCTTGGGTCGCAAGCAAGGCGAAACCGATGTACAAGTGTACTCATTCCGCTTCAACGGCAACTTGGCTGAGACAGACCAACCTACCTTCACTCCCGGTACAATTGCCATGCGACCTGCTCGCAATGGCAACATTGCCTACGCCAAGCCGGGTGTATCGACCTTCACTGTTGATAACGCCCTACAAGCGGTGTTCAGTGAATCACCGGACACCATGAACTACGATGGCGTTCACCGACTTGAGAAGGGACTCGATGGTATCGAATCCTATGTTCACGGGCTCAGTGACAAAGAGAAGTGGGATGCACTCGTGTCTGTTATCGTCGAGGTCATTCACATCGACCCTCGTGATAACGGTGGCTACATCCTAACTGTTGGCGACTTGGACATCATGTCCACTGCTGGCACTGTGGACATTTACATCCCAGCGGCACACGAATCCCAAGTGGACTTCGGTGTTGGTTCAACTCTCATGGTTCTCGGACAACCGTACATCAGCCGTGACAATGAGGCTCGCCTCGTCACTACCGGCTGGTGGTGTGCTGAGTCGATGGCTGTTTCGGCAGACCCCGGGGACGAAGGCGCTGAGGGGTGGGACTGATGGCTTGGGCGAAGAGCGAACAACCCACTGCAAGCAAGGGTCAGCAACCTACCTACGGTGCTGACTACTACAAGGCGCTGTTTGAGAAGAAGCGTGAGAACCACGCTCCTATCCGCATGGCTCTCGTTGGCAAGGAGAACACGGCTAAGACCGGGCTCTCGCTTGACCTCGCAATCAAACACACGGACAAGCAAATCATTGTCCTCGACTGCGACAACTCCGCACAGAACACTGTTGACCTGCTACTCTCAACCAATGTCGAGGGTGCAGACCGCATCCGTGTCATTCCCCTCATCGACGAGATGGATGATGCCATGTGGAATGAAGACAACACTACCAACTGGCTCGCAGTAGTCAAGAAGTTGGAATGGTTCACCTCCTACTTGGGTGAGCAACACGAGAATATCGGCGCAGTGGTCATGGACGGTGGCTCCACCTTCCTTAAATGGTGTGAGTTCGTCATGACCGAGCGACTGATTGAGCGTGGCGTTATCAAGGACGACAGTGATAACTTCAACCAAAAGGAATGGCGAGAGCGCAACCGTGTGTTTAAGGGTGTCCTTAACCGCTTGACTGCGCTACCAATCCCCTACATCTTCTTCACCTTCCACTTGAAGGACAAGAAACAATTCATGGATGTCGGCAACGGCACGAAGGCCATGATGAAGATTGGTGAGATTGTCGATTGGGTCGATGGTACTCAGCGATTTGTCAGTCAACAGATTCTCCTACGACGGTACACTAAGAAGGGCGATAAGACCGCTGGCGTTGAGGCTGACAAGAGCCTTAATGAAGGGGACTTCATCATCCGTGCCACCGTTAATGAGATGAAGGGTCGCAACATGGAACACTTGGGCAAGCGATACGATGTCATGTCGGTCAAAGGCGGTAGTGTTTCTTGGGAAGGGCTACCATTCGGGTGGGACTGAGATGAGCGACACAAGAGATAACTTCATCCTTGAGGCGTTCAAGCAACTGCAAATCAACTCCGAACTGGTCGCCAAGCGACTCGACCTGCTACAAGAACACCTTGGCCTCCTGTCAGTACGCATTGCTGATTTGGAGCACGAGGTCGGAGAGATACCTAACCTCGGAAGGGTTCTCGCCGCAGTGCAAGAACTACAAGAGCAACACGACGCTCCAGCATCCATCTTCGCACACTACATTTCGGGCGGTGTGCCTCGATGATGCTACCCCGCAAGGCTTTGGAGCAATTGCTCATGGCCACGCTACGGGAGCAAAATATCAACGGCAAGTCGCAAGACCAAGTTGCTGGGTGCGTACTTATCCTCTCGGAAGGGAAGGTCGGTACCACCAGCATTGTCAAGGATGGTAAGACCTCGCTCAGTCGCTTCTCTTTTGAAGTGGGCAAGCATGACGATGAGTCTATTCCGGTGCCGGACATTAGGCGTATGCTTGGTGTTCTAAAGCACCACGACAAGGACTATGTTAGGCTGACTCACGATACCGGCAAGGTTCTCGTGAAGTCAAAGAACAAGCAGACTACACTCACTGGTGGCCTTGATGCTAAGGCATTTGCTAACAGTCAGTACACTCTCGACGAGTGGTCTAAGCAAGCGTTGAAGCGAGCCGAGCAGATTATCGACGGCAAGACATACATGACTCTCGACAAGCAAGTGATTCCCCCGTTCTTTACGGCTGAGGTTGATGCCAACGAATTGTACAGTGCATTGCAGTGTGATGGCATGAATGGGCAGAAGTTGAATCGCTACAAGTTCTCAATCAAGAACAATCAGTTCTTCGTGACCGTGGGAGGTGCCTTCAAGGGACTGACTGAGGTTCACTTGGGTGATTATACTATGGACGACTTTGAGGCTGTGTATGAGGGTGGCTTGGAGAACATCGCCAAGCACTACTCGACCAAGATTAAGTTGCGCTTTTTCAACTTCAAGGATTATGGACAAGGCATCCGCCTACTACTCGCTATGGAAAATGGCGACTGGGTATTTCAATCTGGGGTGCTTTGATTGACTCTTGGTCACAAATACGACTCTATCAATGGGTTTAGTATGAAACAGGTCGAGGACACATGCGAACATCCTGTGTTCCGGCGATGGATTTACCGTGGCTCCGACCGAAGGCGCAGAATGAGAATCATACTCGCTATGGTCATTCACCATGAAATGGATGAAGAGCACTGGTACACTACTGATGAAGTGCGCCTTATGTGCCTCGAGCATGATGCAAGAGGTGGTTCTTCTATGATGATAACTAATGTTCGTATAGGCACACTGATGCGGGTTATGATTGCTCGTGAAGTGGTCGAGTACCGCAAGGGAGATGGTGCGAGAGAGTACAAGAAGGTGAAAGAATGATAACTTGGAAATGTGAAAAATGTAATACCGAAAACGACGAAGACGACTCGTGGGGCATGGCAAGTGTGCTAAGTGACTCACAACTCAGCGTGGAGTGTGGTGGGTGTGACTCCCTACACCTAATCACTGTTAGTGTCAAGACACTAAATGATGATTTCCGTGACAAGCAATGGCTCACTAATGCTTATGTGACCAATGGATGTACGATGGCACAGATTGCCCGTATGTGCGGGGTCACGCCAATGACTATACAGAATTGGCTACGACGCCATGACATCCCCACAAGGGGGCGAGGCCGTGGTAAATCTGCCGAAGGACAGTAAGTACGAAATCATAATGTGTTGTGATTGCGACTGTATTATCAAGATACGGAGATTGGACAAGCACAAGACTACCGATAGTACCTCCTTGCAGAATTTTATGACGGCTATTCCGTGGTGCAATTGCCTGTACAATCCTTTGTGAACATCTATATACTGCCGACAACAGATGTGTTAGCATGATTGTGACACACATTGGCGGTAGGAAGGTACGGATTCGTTCTCGAAACCCCGAAACAAATGAGCGTAGGGATTATGTCGTCGAGGCATACCCCTACTGCTTTGCCAAGAATGTCAATGACCGATATGGATTGGTCAAAGTCGAAGAAGGGTACGAGGGATTGCACGGTACTGATTTGAGCAAGGTGCACTTTCGCACCGAGTACGACAGGAGGCTGTGGTCCAAGCATACCGAAACATGGGAGGCACACATAACCTTCCCTAATCAAGTTCTCAGTGACCGACTGGTCAAAGGTGAAGACCCTATCCCTAACTACGAGCACAGGGTATGGTATCTCGACGGTGAGTGGAAGACCACCTCGGGGGAGATAACCATGCTCAGTGTACACGACTCCTATACCGGTCGCATGTATTCGTGGGTATGTAGTCCCGATATACCGGCTGGTATTCATCGCTCACTTGATTGTGTCAATCACCCCGATGGTATAAAGACACTTAATTTCCCTACTCCCATAAAGGCGTTCGCCAATGAGCGTCAATTGCTGGCTGACTTCGCCGCACACATGACAAAGCAAGACCCCGACATTATTGCCGGTTGGTATGTGGTGGATGCTGACATCAAGCAGATATGTGACCGCATGAGGGCCGTGGGTCTTAACCCCAAGAGCCTATCACCATACAATCGCCACGACTTCATGTACAATTGGAGTGATAAGCACTGGTCGCAACCTATACCGGGGCGACTTTGCTTCGACCTCATGGTTGGATTCAAGCGGCTGTGGACTATCAAGAATGGACAGTTGGCATCGCAGAAGTTGGATGATATTGCTTGGCATGTGCTACAAGAGCGGAAGGTTGATTTGCCCGATGGTCACGATACCTACTACACTGATGTAGGCACATACCTCCACTACAATCGTATAGATGTCGAGTTGCTACCTAAGTTGGATGAGGCAGTCAATGTTATTGGCTACCACACCTCTATGCAACATCTTGTGCAGTGCCAATTGGCCACGACTCCCCTCATCACCGCTTGTTCGGCAAGTCTGTTCCTACAAGACAGTGAGTTCGACCTACGCATACCCGACTCCCCTCAGTTCGAGAAGAAGGATTATCCGGGTGCTGATATTCAAGAGCCCGAGCCCGGAAGATACATTAACATTGCTATTATGGACATCAAGGCCATGTACCACTCCAATGTGAATCTGCATAACATCTGCTGGACTACTCTATCGGATGAAGGCGTGGACTGTGGTAGCGGTGCTAAGTTCATACAAGGCGACCGTGGGTTGCTTGGTAGGACTATGGACAAATTGACCGTCAAGCGCAATGAGTACAAGGCGCTGATGAAACAGGCTCGGGCTGATGAGGATGAGATAGCCTACAAGAAGTGGGATGGTGCTCAATTTGCCACCAAATCAATGGTCGCTTCCCTCTATGGTATCTGCGGTGACTCTAAGTTCGGCATGTACCACCCCGATATTGCCGCCGCCATCACCCACACCTCCCGACAGACTCTATTCCGTCTGCGTGACGAGTGCAATGAGCGTGGTTATCCTGTGCGCTATGGACACACTGATTCTATATTCTGCGAGGTACCAAGTCCCGAAGAAGGAATGGCGTTGGTCGATGAAATTAACGAGGCTATGGCTCCTATCGAAACCGAGTTCGAGAAGTGGTGTGAGTCTATGATTCTCAAGCGAAAGAACCGCTACGCTGGCAAGGTTATATGGACCGATGGTCAGTCACACGAGCCCGAATACTACTACAAGGGTCTTGAACTCAAGCAAGCGAGGATGCCAAAAGCCATGAAGTCCACAATGGACTCCATACTTCGTGCTATCCTCGATGGTGCGGCTCAAGATGAGGTCGATACTGAGGTATGTGGCCTCATCAGTAAGGGCATCAATGGTGAACTTGCTGAGGATGTCTTGATGGTAGGAAAGTTGAAGCGTCGTCTTTCACAGTATAAAGTTCTTTCGGGTGCCTCAGCAGGTGCTGATTGGGCTAAAAAGAACCTCGGTCGCAACTATGAGGTCGATGAAGCGTTCCTAACCGCCGTCAACAAGCGGGGACAGCAGATTGCATTTGACAATTTTGAGCAACTGCAAGGCGTGTGTGCCATTGACTGGCCGAGAATGACGGAGACATACATTGTCAACAAAGCATGCGACATCTATGACCTTGTTGGGTGGAGTACACAGGAATTGTGGAACGCTCATCGTGGCCTCGGTGCAGTGCAATGGATATGACTATATACTGGCGTGAGTAAAGTGAATAATATGACCGAAGAAAGAGCACCTCGAAAAATGACCACGAAAGAACTCACTGAGGCAGTGCATGGTCTTGGTTCATCTATGAACCGACTTGCTAACGCACTGACGGAGGATATGACACAGATTATGGCAGTCCTCGGCGGTCTTTTGACGCACTTGGGGCTACTGGAGACAATCACTTGTCCCTCGTGTGGTACTGAACTGCGACATCCTAAGTTGGATGAAG
>Ga0209337_1001774_pt1 | contig 16128 bp, 16 predicted proteins | sample LinPmetageLP53_FD_184044 | JGI IMG/M metagenome (GOLD analysis project Ga0209337, IMG submission 184044) | Marine viral communities from the Pacific Ocean - LP-53 (SPAdes) (version 2) | ecosystem: Environmental > Aquatic > Marine > Oceanic | place: Pacific Ocean | collected 2010-02-08
GAAGGGTTTGCTTTGTTTCTTGTGACCCTTGCGGGAGCAAGATCACCTCTTGGGTGGATAGGCGCACATAGGCTACACCATGACACTGCGGATACTGCGGATGATCCTCACTCCCCAGACATTAAGGGGTTTTGGAAGGTGCTTTTCAACAGATGGAACTGCGAGAGTATTCCAAGAAAGTATGTTAAGGATGAGCTTAAAAACCCTAGAGTTATGTTTTTTCATAAGTACTGGAAGCACATTCATCTCTCCGCTGCGTTAATAGCTTTGCTGATAGGTATTGATGTATTTATCGTCTTCATAGCTGTACCCTTCATTCTAGGATTCTTGGGTTATGGATTCTTTAATGCCGCAGGGCATAAAGACTTTAAGCCAAGGACAAACAAATGGATAAACATCTTGTCTGCCGGTGAAGGATTTCACGATGTTCACCATCACCAGCCCAATCAAGTTAGACTTCATAAATATGACTTAGCCGGTTTTATATTGGAAACATTAAACAAGGGGGGTTCTTCCTATGGAAGTAAATCACTCCAGAAAAAATAGAAAAGAACTTCCGGCTGTATGTGTTGTTAAAAATATTAAAGTAGATACGGAAGCTTTAGTTAACTATTGCCATAAACAAAAACTTTTTGATACAGAAAAATACAAAGATATAAATGTTATTCAATACCCTTTAGTGAAGGGGAAAAACATTCCAGCCTCACACTTTAACACTAAAAGAGGTATGCAAGATTTTACAACTGCTAATTCTTATTGCAAGGAAAAGTTTTTTAAAGAAGACGGCGCTCCTTTTTTACAAGGAGAAAAATACAAACAGCTATACTTAACTGAGTTTGATTCAACAAAAAAATCTAGAAATGTTTCTTTCGATACAGATATTTCCATTCTTAAAACAACTATTTTTCAAAGAAGCAAAAGATTAGACCCAGATCATCCGAGCTATCTACCAGAGGCTGATGAATATAACTACGGAATAAGAAATGAACTTGTTCAAGGAGAAATTAAAAAAGTTTTAAATTGTTTCAAGGCACCGTTAGCGAGGGTAAGGTTTGCAAATTTAGCCCCTAATTTTAAAATTAAACCTCATATAGATTATGACCCTTCGTATATCACTCGCTACCATATTCCTCTTATAACTAATAAAGATTGCTTGATGTGTGTTATAGATCGTAATGGAAATAAGATAACAGAACATTTTAAAAATGACGGTAGGGTTTATTTCTTAAATACAGGCTTAAAACATTGGGCTGAAAATAACTCAAGCAAAGAACGTATCCACTTGATCGTTGACACTAAAAACCAGCAAGACTTACAGTACTAGGGTTAAAAATAATGGAAATAACAGAACAACAATTCACAGCTAATCTAGAACAGATGCCGGAGCAGCAGCAGGTTCAAGTTGTACAGCTAATAGAGCAGAATGATTCTGAAATCCTGCAGTCTTTTGCTGCTAGCTTGGGTGTTAACCTGTCTATGGGTGAAGAAGAAGCGCCGTTAGATTCTTCTGAGGAAGTTGGTGGCGAACCCCCGCTATTGCCGAGAGAGAGAAACCTTCAGGAAATGCAGCAGTTTGACAACCGCATGGACCCTGACCCTGATCCCGATCCTGACCTTTCTGATCCTGCAGCCTTTCCGGGCCGAGTTACCGCTCCGGGGGCAATGGAAGTAGAAGCATCTCCTGTACAGGATCAGATGCAGCAGTTAGCCTTTGGCGATCAGGTTGCTGGCCCTATTGAACAGCCGGGAGCGGAAAACGAAACGGGTGTAGCTGATGATGTGCCTATGGATGCACCTGAAGGGGCGTTTATTATAAATGCTTCTGCAATAGCAAAAGTAGGACGGCTTGATTTTGAACAGCGCATACTTGCTCCTGCAATTAAAGAGCTTAAGAAGGAGGGTGTTAATATTGAGCTAGCTTCACTAAAAACTCCTTCTAAGCAGGTTGATGGTTCTGTTGATATTGCTGTGTCCAACAAAGAATATTACATCCCCCCTGAATTAGCTGAAATGATTGGCACGGATCTTTTAGAAAAAATTAATAAGAGAGGCGAAAAGGAAACTGAAGAGAAGTTAGCAGAGCAGCCTCCGCAGCAAGAGGTGGCACCCGCTGGGCAAAACCAGATTCCAGTGCGCGGTGCTAAAGGGATTAATGGGTTAGCCCTTGGTGATCAGGTTGTTGATCCCAAAGAAAGCGCAAAAAAAAAGTTAAGAATAAGGGAAAACGCCCCGCTAGAACGAAGCACAGGTAAATTATTTAGTAAAGCTCAATACAACAAGAAAGCAGACGGTAAAAGAGAAGGATTTAGAACAATTGGATTTGGTCATGCAATACAAGACCTTGGAAAGTCCGTTCAGAGATTTCAAAAACTATTTAATGTAAATCGTGCTACCGCTGCAAGCATAGCAGCGGGTAAAACCCAAATCACTAAAGATCAAGCCTTAAAACTTTTTGATAGCGACTATAAAATTAAAGAAGATGATGTAATTAAACGTGTTAGCGGTGCGGATGTTTATACCTCTCTCCCTTCAGAAGTTCAAGAAATTTTTGTAGATGCAAACTTTAGAGGCGACTTTCAAAAAAACAATAAAAATTACAAGTGGGTTGAGCATGCGATAAGGGGAGACTACTTAGCAGCTTCACAAGAAGTTTTAGATCATAAAGAGGCTAAAGCTAGCCCTAAGAGTGGCGTAGCAAAGAGAATACAAGACTATAGCAAAGTTCTTAAATCCCTTAGCCCCAACAACAGTTCCCCGGAAGGGATAACACCTCTCGCGCTAGAGCAACAACAAAGTTTTATGTCTCAAAATAATGAGACAAGAGTTTCTCCAATCTCTGAAGCAGAGCTACAGGAATTGGAAAAAAGGTCAGATACTACAACGTATCTTGCCAAGCAGCAGCCACCCGTTAACTAACGGCCCTGCGTAGTACCAAACCCAACTGCGGCTACCCTTTCACAGGCCCCGTAAGGAGGAAAAATGACTAAAGAAGTACAAGTAAACGACGAAGAGGAAAATCTAGGCCCTTACCGAGGCAAATACAAAGCGGAAGTCTACAAAGACGAAGCGGTATCTGAAGAAGAAGCTACCCTAGATGGAGCTACTGAAGACACTCTACTAGTTGATGATGAAACCATTTCCGGTAACCACTTACAGAGTAAAACTGAAGTGCAGACGGAAGAGCATGATTATAAGAAGCGTTACGATGATTTGAAGAAGCACTACGACTCTAAGCTCCATGAGTGGAGAGAAGAGAAGGAAGAACTTGTTTCTCAACCCCAAGGGGAAGAAGCGCCAGAATATGAGGCGGATATTGAGAACTTCAAAGAAAACTATCCTGACGTGTATAATGTAGTCGAGGCTATGACTGCTAAAAATTCTGAGAAAGAGCTTGCTGAACTTCGTAAACAAGTTTCGCTTCTTTCCAGTAAAGAAGAGCAGCTAAAAGCTAAAGGTGCTTATCAGGAACTGCTAGCCCTGCATCCTAACTTCTCAGAGATTAAAAAATCTGAAAAGTTTGCCTCATGGCTTGAGGAGCAGCCACCTAGTATTTCGGATGGAATCACTAAAAACAAAGAAGATGTTAGATGGGCTTCTCGCGTTCTTGACTTGTATGAGGCCGATATTGGCTCAACTAAAAAGGTAGGCAGATCTCGCAAACAACAGTCTGCAGCAGCAGAAGCCGTAACAAGAACTAAAGGCATTAATGTTGCTACAGATTCAAATGCGAATAAAAAGGTTTGGACTACTTCAGAGATACGTAAACTTAAACCGCATGAGTATAGCAAGTTTGAAGCAGAACTTGATCTTGCAAATGCGGAGGGTCGTATCCAAAATAGATAGACTATAAAGAAAGGACTTGAGATATGGCTATTTCCGTATCTGCCGGTTATGGTAACTTACCTACTGGCAATTTTCAGGCCGAAATCTATAGCCAAAAGGTTCTTAAGTTTTTCCGCCGTGCGTCGGTAATTGAAGATATTACTAATACTGACTACGCAGGAGAAATTGAGAACTTTGGTGACACGGTTCGGATCATGAAAGAACCCACCGTTACGATTTCTGCATACTCGCGAGGCTCTGTGGTTACGCCGCAGGATCTGGCAGATGACGAAATCCAGTTGACGGTGGATCAGGCACAGGCGTTTGCGTTTAAGGTGGATGACATCGAAGAACGGCAGTCGCATGTTAACTTTGAAGCGCTTGCCACCTCTTCGGGTGCGTTTTCGCTGAAACGTAACTATGACAAAAATGTACTTCAGGCCATGATCGATGGTGCAGGTATCGCTGGTGCTAATGGCGCTACCGAAACCGATACTAATCTTGGTACTGCTGGTACTCCCGTTACTATTGCTGGTTCTGATGCCGGTGATGATGTTGTAAATCTGATGGCCTTGATGGCGCGTAAGCTCGATGAGCAGGACGTTCCTGAAGAGAACCGTTGGTTTGTGGCACCTCCCATTGTGTATCAGAATCTGTATGCAGCGGGTGCTAAGATCGTTGAAGTTCAGGTAACGGGTGACGCTAGTTCCCCGCTCCGTAATGGTCTGGTTACGAACCAGAAAATTATGGGCTTCAACCTCTATAAGTCCAACGCGCTCCGTCAGTCGGTCGATGCTACGACTACTACGGACATGGTATCGTTTTCCGGTGTTGCGACGGGTGAGAACACGGTTCTTGCTGGTCACATTTCCGGTATGGCGACTGCCAACTCAATTGCTAAGACAGAAGTTATTCGCGATCCTGATTCCTTTTCGGATGTGGTTCGTGGTCTGCACGTTTATGGCCGCAAGGTTATTCGTCCAGAGGCTATCTGTCTCGGCATTGTCGATTACAGTTAAGGGAGGTATGAAAAATGACTGTATATGATCGTACCGCTAATGGCGGAACGGTGGGTCATCCTTCACGGATGCCTACCCCTTATGTGATTACTTCCCCTGTTTGGGATACTGTTGATGGTGGCGGCGTAGGAGGAGACATCATTCAGCTTATTGATGTTCCTGCTGACACGATGATTATTTCGGGCGTTCTTGAAGTTCTTGAAGCTCGCGGTAATGGTCAGATCACTATGGATATCGGGTTTACCGGTGGCGATGTTGACTGTTTTGTTGACGGTTCTGCATGTGCTGCTGGTTTTACTCCGTTCCTAGAAGCGGCTGTTGGAGCCACGGCGGCTAATGCCCGCATGGTTACGGCGGCTGATACTATTGACGCTCTTGTTCTTGACGGCGGGTCTACGGGTGAAACGGCTCTACGTTTCAGAGTTCATGTTGTTCTTGCTGATGTTTCACGCAATCCTACGGAATCTGCTACGGTTTCTACGGGTACGTAATAGTACTAAAGGTTTTGTGGGGTTCCTTTTAAAAACCCCACCCTTCTTGCTATGATATTGAATTGATGGAGGTCATATGTTTATCAAGCTGCTTAACGATCAAGATATTGAATTTTGTTTAGATAATATAAACCATAAAACTTTTAATAGCGGGGATAAATCCGCACCGGACTTAGAAGATATTAAAAGCAATTCAGAGTCTATGGGTATTCCAGACTCTGTTAGAAAGCTAATCACAGACAGGCTTTATGATACTCATTATATAGACAGCGTATATTGTCCTACTAGAGTATCAGTAAATTTTTATAATAAGTATCGTAAAGGCGACTACTACGATTTACACGTAGACGCTTTTAAGGCTCAACCAAAATCAAACAACATATTTTTTGACTATGGCTGGAGCATAAACCTAACAGACGACTACGAAGGCGGAGAATTTATTTTAGATACTCCTGTGGGCAGAATAGGTAAGAAGTTAAGCGCGGGTGAAGCCGTAATATTTCCCATCATATACCCACATGGAGTAGAGAAACTTACTGATGGCCTTAGACAAAATGTCATTGGCTGGATGTCTTCTAACGTATCATATGAACAATCTTTTATGTTGAAAAACATGTATGAAGTAAATGAATATCTTATGAATACACAGAAAAACATGTTTACAAAATCAACACTTGTTCAGACATATTTAAAGAAGGCTTGGGGAAAATAATGTGAAACGGTTTGCTGTTTTAGCTACTTTAATTCTGCTGCAAATATCTTTTTTTGTTTCCGGCGTAGCTACTGCTGAACAGCAAGTTCAGTGTTATCCAGAGGCTATTTTTGCAGAAGCTGCAAAAGACTCACATGGGGAAATACCTTTTTGGATAGCCGATGATATTATTCAAGATATAGAATACAGAATGTATGTTAATCCTATTACTAAAACTTTTACCCTGACTGTAATACTTCCGGGCAGGAAAGATCAGGAATGTGTTGTTTTTGCGGGAAAAGACTTTAGGTCACCCCATAATAAAAGTGGAACTGAATCTTGACACAGGCACTAGCTAGACCAGTACGATTAAGAAATGCTGGAGTTGCTCTTAGTAGCACTAATGTAACAACGGTATACACTGTCCCTGCAGGACATGATGCGATATTAAAAAAAGTTGTAGTTGCTCAAGTTTCAGGCCACCAAACAGATGTTACCATAACTCTTACAGATGCCAGTGCTAGCGCTACTTACTCTATTGTGTATCAGAAGGCTGTAGCCGCCCACAGTTATCTTATTTTAGATTTAGAATTAAACATGAATGAGGGCGACATAATTAAAATAACGGCAGAAACTGCTGACAGGTTAGAAGCAGTGTTATCCATAGATGAACTCTTTTTAGCTAACAGTTAGGCAAACAATGAATTATGTAGAACTAATCAACGCTGTATTGTTCGACCTTAACGAGACAACTATTGCAGAAACGGCTGCAGGGTTATCCGGCACACGGGGCGTACAGACCACAGTTAAAAAAGATATAAACAAAGCCATCCGCGATGTTGACGCTGAGTATATACAGTGGCCGTGGCACTTTCACAATGGAAGATACACGTTGTTTGGTGGCAAGGGCAAGTACAAGTATCCCGTAAAAATAAAAGTATCCAGTGTTAGCGGAGGCTTTACCATTAACGAAATGATTACGGGGGGTACGTCCTCTGCAAAAGGTATCCTGCGTAGGGTACCCCCGCATGGAGGACACACGGACGAACAGTACATGCTGATCGAGCCGATAGAAGGTGAGTTTCAATCATCTGAAACCCTAACGGGCGTATCGTCTACTTTCACGGCTACGTCAGGTGATATTACTTTCTGCACGGACGTAGACTACGATAGCTTCTTCTTGCGCCCCCAGAATCTTATGAGGCAGGGAGACTTTGATAAGACCTATACTTTAGGTTCTTTCTGGGATAGCAGAAGCTCAGACCCCGCAGGTACAAGCACATCTGGTACTCCCGCACTTAGCAACTCAGTTAGCGGTAGAACGTATGCTGCAGGAGTCTTACGGCTAAATGATGGGTGCGTTGATCAGGTAATACCTACTATAGCAAATAGAACCTACAGGATAACAGCACGAATAGCCTCTGCAACTATCTCTTCTACCTCGGAAACACTAAACGTATTTGCAGGGTCTAGCAGCGATAAAGACTCTGATCTATCTACTACGTTTACTATTACAAATGTAGGTGGTGGAGAGATTAAAACTGTTACCTTTACAGCATCTACACAACAGACTTTTATTAGCCTTAGTAACACTGCGTCACAAAATCTTGACATAGATTTTATAGAAGTATTTGAGGCTGATGCTTCAGCTACTACTCTTAAATATAAATCCTTTGAGGAGTATCACGAAGGTCTTGGGCGGCATCATTCTTCATATAGACAAAATGAGTTCTTAGCTCTGTCTGCACCTGATGACGGATTTAGTAGCCCAGACTGTGTGTATCGCGTAAGAAGTGACAACTCCTTTGGGATTACGCCAATACCTGAGAACACACAGTATGATGTTCTGTTTGACTTCTACGACTCCTCTGCAGACTTATCTATCTTTACAGACAAGCCAAAAATACCTGTACGCTACCATGATGTAATAGTAGCCCGTGTAAAGTATTACACTCACATTCTTAGGGGCAACGATCAGGCAGCACAGTTTGCGTTTAGGGATTACGAAAATGGTATCCGCAGAATGAAGACTGAGCTTCTAAATCAAAAAGATTATATGAGAGCTGTTTAATGCCTATACAAGCATTCCCCATAAACTGCGAAGGCGGTCTTGTTCTTGACAAAAGTGTTTTTGTTGCAAAGCCGGGTGAAGCCGTAACCCTTGAAAACTATGAACCATCCGTTACTGGCGGCTATGCTAAAATGCTTGGTTTTAATAAGTATGATGACAATCAGGTTACAGGAGCTGGTGGCATACTGGGGCTGGCAGTATGGAATGAAAAAATAATTGCTGCTAGAGGTGGTAATGTAATGTTTAGCACAGGTTCCGGGTGGACTTCTATTACAACTGCCCGCCCTGATGCGGAACGCTATTCCTTTTCAGTTTATAACTGGACGGGAACAGAAAAGATTGCAATGGCGGATGGGGCTAACGATGCCGCTACATATGATGGCAGCACGTACCTTGCCCTAACAGGTGGTGCAGGTTCTGGTGCAGGGACAAAGCCAGCAGCGCCTGAAGTTGTTGTGGAATATAAGAATCACTTGTTTTTTTCTGGTATGACTAGCAACAAACATTTAATTCAGTTTAGCGCTCCTTACAGTGAGAATGATTTTAGTTCCGCTTCTGGTGCTGGTCAGATCTCTGTAGGGGATGAAATTGTAGGTCTGGCAAGATTTCGTGAGACTCTTGTTATCTTCTGTAAAAACAGTATATACAGACTAGGCGGTTCTAGCGTAGGCGACTTTGTGTTGCAGCCGGTTACAAGAAATATTGGCTGTTCATCTCGTTTTAGCATTCAAGAGATAGGGGGTGATCTTATCTACCTTGCTCCTGATGGTTTAAGAACTATCGCTGGTACTCAAAAAATTGGCGATACAGAATTAGGAACCATCTCTAAGCAAGTTCAAGCAAGGTTAATTACTTTAACTGAGGGTCAAATTAATAACATATCTTCTCATGTTATTAGAGGAAAGAGCCAGTATAGGCTATACTACCCTAGCGGTGCAGCAACAGAAGCTAGCTCAACAGGGCTTATGGCTGTTCTAAAGCGCGGCGCAGATACAGGCCAAATTGGCTGGGAGTACGCTGATTTAAAAGGTATTAAACCTATGTGTGCTGCTCATGGAAATATATCTAATCAGGATATTGTTCTTCATGGAGACTACGATGGTGGCTATGTTTATCAACAGGAAAATGGAAGCACTCTTGATGGAGTAAGTATGGCCTGTACTTACAGAACAATTGACTACAACATGGGCGATGTTGGTATTAGAAAAAACATGCAAAGAGTGGTTATAAATTATTTAGGCACAGGAACGGTGGCGGATGTGGATATGAATCTTGAATATGATTATGGAGATATCCTTTTGCCAAGCCCTGAACTATACGACCTTCTTGACCCTTCAGGATCAGCCTTTTACGGCAGTGCTACGATGGGTACGGCAGAATATGGAGCTGCTGTTTACACCCCTCTGTATAGACAATCGGTAGAGGGATCAGGTTTTGCCGTAGCGTTAAAATTCACAGATACAAGTACAAATCCCACTTATACACTAAAGGGATTTTCATTAGAATTTACACCGGGAGCTAGAATGTAATGGGTACAGCTTATGTAAAAACAAGCCCAACAAATTTTGTAGATGGCGAAACCATCCAAGCAGCAGATTTTACTACTGAGTTTGATGCTATTGATGCGGCCTTTGAAACAGGAGGCCATCAGCATGATGGTACAGATGGAGAAGGCGGAGCTATTGAAAAGCTTCTAAGCAATACCATTACTCTTGGCACGGGGGCTGATACTGATATTGCTGTAACCTTTAACGCTAATACTGCAGATGGCGTATTAACGTGGATGGAAGATGAGGATTACTTTAAGTTCTCTGATGATTTGCTTATCGATAGCACTGAAAAAATTCAATTTAGAGATGCTGCTATATACATCCACTCTTCTACAGATGGGCAGTTAGACCTTGTAGCCGATACAGAAATTCAGATTGCAGCAACTAGCGTTGATGTCAATGGCGCTGTTAACATTTCTGGTATTGCCACGCATGGTGCTGCTATCGTCTCAGATACAGACAGCACGGATGATCTCGGTACAACTGGCGTTAGATGGGCTAATCTATTTGTAGATGGAATCACAGCCACTGATCAAATTACAGCTACCGGATTTACGGGTACACTAGATGGTGTTCTTGGCTCTGGTGCTGCCGCTGCTGCTACCGTCACAACATTGACTACAAGCGGCGTTGCCTCTATTGATGACACCACCGATACCACATCCGGCACAACGGGTAGTATACACACTGATGGCGGTGTTGGAATTGCCAAGGCTCTTTTTGTCGGCACTACATCAAAGTTAGTTGGTGTTACCACTCATGGCGGAAATGTAGTCTCAGACACTGACAGTACAGATGATCTTGGCACAACGGGTGTCAGGTGGGCCAATCTATTTGTTGATGCTATAACCGCCACTGACCAGATTACAGCTACAGGATTTACAGGCACCCTAGATGGCATATTGGGTTCGGGCGCGCCAGCGGCGGCGACGGTAACGACGTTAGTAACAAGTGGAATTGTGTCGGTTGACGATACTACGACTAGCACGTCAGGCACGACAGGCAGTATTCACACAGATGGTGGTCTAGGTGTAGCCGGAACTGCATTTGTAGGAGGCACAGCTAAGATAGTAGGCGTTACCACTCATGGCGGCAATGTAGTTTCCGATACTGACAGTACGGATGATCTTGGCACTACAGGCGTCCGTTGGGCTAACTTGTTTGTTGATGCAATTACAGCTACAGATCAGGTAGTAGCTACAGGTTTTACTGGAACATTAGACGGCATACTTGGGTCAGGCACTCCTGCGGCTGCAACTGTCACTCAGTTAACCTCTGGTGGTGTAATTGTTAGTGATACAGACAGTACAGACGATCTTGGAACAACCGGGGTCCGCTGGGCTAACCTGTTTGTCGATGCAATTACAGTCACGGATCAGGTAGTAGCGACAGGCTTTACCGGCACCCTTGATGGAATACTTGGATCGGGTACGGCTGCTGCTGCAGATGTAACAACCCTTGATGCGACCGCAGCAATTACGGGCGGCACCATTATCCTAGCAGCTACGGACACCGACACGTCTAACACAGGCAGCATTACAATTGACTTCTCGGCGCACCAAAACTTTGTGCTGACTCTCACAGGTAGTATCACCCTTGCCAATCCGTCTACGGAGGCTGTAGGCCAAGCCGGAGTGTTCGTGTTTATTCAGGACGGCACGGGATCAAGAACTCTCAGCCTTGGAACGGACTATGAAAGTCCCGCTTCTGGTGGGATTACACTAAGCACCGCCGCAAACGCGGTTGATGTAGTTCCCTACTTTGTAAAAGCGTCCGGCAGTATTCAACTCGGCGCACCGCAGTTGGCGTTCGGCTAATGACTATGTTTGGCTCACAATGGCTGGCTAACGCTGGGGCATCCTACGAGATTGAGCAGTCAATTCGGTTTGATAACGTGGATGGTGTATTGGCTGGTGGCGCACAAATGTTCCGCTTGGCACTAACTGGTACGCCAACCAACACTAAAAAAGCGACAATCTCAGCATGGGTAAAAAGAGCTACGTTAGGGTTTAATCAGACGATAGCTTATGCAGGTGATCCAAACGGATCAACGACGGAAAGCATCAGGTTTAATACAAATGATACTCTGTCATTTCAGCAAGCGTCATCGGATTATGTCCTGACCACAACACAGGTCTTCCGAGATGTTGGGGCGTGGTATCATATTGTAGCTGAGATTGATACTGCCAACGGCACATCCGCCGATAGAGCTAACCTGTATGTCAATGGAACAAAAGTTACTTCATTTAGTACAGAAAATTATCCAACTGAGGACTATGTAACGAACTGGACCGCTACTAGCAGTTCAATTGCTCATACGTGGGGTACAAACGGCATACCGGCTGCTGGTCCCTCGTCTCAACTGTTTGCCGGGTACATGGCAGACATGTATGTGCTGGATGGTGAAAAAGCTGGGGCTAGTTCTTTTGGCGAAACAAACGACGATGGTGTTTGGATACCCACGGCTTACTCAGGTTCGTTTGGTAATAACGGGTATTACATGACCGGAGGAACTGCCAGCGCACTGGGAGAAGATTTCTCCGGGAATAATTTAGATTTCACGACAGTAGCCCTAGCCACCACGGATCAGATGGGCGATACGCCGACTAACAACTGGTGCGTTTGGAACAACATTGACACGTCGCACAACAACAACGTCACCTCCGATGGCAACCTCGTAATCACTACTGCCGCTCCCGGCTACACTCGTTTTCAGCTTGGCACGATTGGTGTCAGCAGTGGCAAGTGGGAATGGAAGTGGATACCTACAGCCAGCCTTAGTGATGGCGGTATTGGTGTGGATGATGGAACGAGTCAAGCAGCAACCGGGGCAAGCAGCGGGGCTATCAGCAATCAAAGTGCGAATGGCTTTATTTATAGGTCAGGAGGGACAAAACTTGTTGGCGGTACTGCAAGTTCGTATGGCGCTACATTTGCTGCTGACGATGTCATCCGGGTGCAGCTTGACCTTGATGCAGACACCCCAACGATAGAGTTTTTCAAGAACGATGCTTCGCAGGGCAGCATCAACATGAACGCCGGGGTGACGTATTTCCCTTGTCAATTTTCTGCAGATGCTAGTCTGGTTACCGTCGTTGATTTTGGTCAGGTTTCGTTCACTGCGGCGGCTGGTTTTAATTTGCTGAACACCGCCAATTTACCAAGCCCAAGCATCTCCGACCCGTCGCTCTATTTTCAGAGTACGCTTTATACGGGCAATTCCTCTACACAAGAAGTTAACCAATCTGGAAACTCAACTTTTGAGCCAGCATTTGTTTGGATCAAAACTCGCAGCGGTGCGGCGTCTCATGCTCTTTTTGATCAAGTAAGAGGTGTTAACAAGCAACTAGTTTCGGATGACTCTGGCGCTGAGTTGACATCACATAGTGACTTGCTGACTTCATTTGACGCTGATGGTTTCAGTTTAGGAGCAGATGGAACAGTCAACAATGTCAATGTAAACACCTCCACCTATGTTGCATGGCAGTGGAGGGAAACTGCGACCGCTGGGTTTGACATTGTGACCTATACCGGAAATGGGTCTAACCGCACGATTTCGCATGGGCTAGGAATTGCCCCGTCTTTTGTTTTAATTAAATCACGAAACGACACGGAAGATTGGTATGTGCGGACACCGGCACTATCAGGTACTGAGTTTTTATACCTCGACACTACAGCAGCAAAAGGTACAAGCAGCCCTGAAGTTTGGAACTCTACTGTACCGACTAGCAGCGTTGTTTCTATTGGCACGTCAACCGGCGTGAATAAAGACTCAATAAATTATGTGATGTACTGCTTCGCAGAAATTCCCGGCTATAGTTCTATCGGCAGTTACACCGGCAGTGGAAATGCTTCGGGGCCATTTGTCTATACAGGATTTTCACCTGCTTTTATTATATACAAAGTAACTAGCACAACGGATAACTGGGAGATGTATGACACTAAGCGCCGAACATTCAATCCTTACGGTACTCAGCTAAAAGCAAATCTTTCCAATGCCGAAACTGATGACACTCGCATAGACATTTTGTCTAACGGATTTAAGGCACGATCAACGAATACGGCGGTTAATGGGTCGGGTGCTACTTACATCTACATGGCATTCGCAGAACACCCATTCGGCGGTGACGGCGTTGCACCAGCTACAGCAAGATAGGAAATAAATTATGTGGAAATACGGCAGTAAAACCATCCGCGAGCACAAATCGTGGGTTGACGATAACGGCATCACGCACCCGCGCAACTGGCACATTTGGTCGGCAGATGAGAAGGCAGCGGCAGGGCTAACCGAAGTGACACCGGAGACGCCGCCGGATAGTCGTCTGTACACTTGGGGTTACCAAGCTGACGGTGTGACAATCTCCAAAACGGCCATAAGCATGACTGACGTGGGTTTGGTGGATAGCGATGGAAATGCGGTTAACGACGATGACGGCAACCAGATCATGCAGCCGGGCGTTCGCTCTCGGTTAAAGTCTGAAGTTAAATCACAGCAGGGTTCGTTGCTGGCGCAGACCGATTGGGCTGTTGTCCGAAAGTCTGAAAAGACCACTGCGATCCCCAGCAACATCTCGACGTGGCGCGATGCGATCAGAACCAAGGCAACTGCAATGGAAAGTGCTATCGATGGCGCTGCTAATACCGCTGCCGTAGCTGCGTTGTTCCTAACGTATACTTCGGAAGACGATGGTAGCATCACGAAATCGGGTATACTCTACGATTGGCCTGAGCTATGACGCTAGTTCAAAGTGTGCTTTTAATAGCCGTTGTTGGCATTTTATTATTTGTTACTTTTAGAAAGTAGTTACAGTGGAGGGAGCAATTGATCTTCGCCTGATCATAACTCTTGGCGGTATACTTTTTTCTGTGGCTGGCGCTGCTGCTGTTGGCAAAATGCAGATTAAAGTTATATTAGAAAATTTAGCAGATATTGAAAAAAGACTCCGGGCTATGGATAAACGTGTTGATACGCTAGACACTTACCATAGCACACAAAAACAACGTCTTGATATACTTGCTCAAATGAATAGCCCTGAAAATCTTAGAAGAGAACACATGTCTACAGCAAAGATGCAAGCGGATATAGATAACTTAAAATCTTCAACGGAATCTTTAAAAAAGATGCACAACGGCTCACACCCTCCTGTAGCAAGTTCTAAAACTGCTTCCTAAATTAATATTTAACTTGACTTTTCTTTAAAAAAAGGTATAATAGTATGGACCCTAAGAATCCCGAAAGCATTAAAAATGTATTAGATGCTGCGTTAGCCACTAGCTTTATATCGACTCCTATATGGCTACAGCATATAGAACAAAGTTTACAAGTGTTTATGTTGGTTGGCGGATCTATACTTTTAATCTTTAGGCTATGGGCAATGATTAAAGGAGCTAAAGACAAGGAAGATGACAGATAATCTTTTTATTGAAAATCTTATAAAAATACTGGTGCGCCAAAGAGATAGTGCGATGTCAAAATGTGCAGAGCTTGAAGCACATCTTTTAATCGCCACTCAAAAAGTAACAGATTATGAAAATAACAAACAGGCACAGGATCTGTTTAGAGATATAGATAAGGACTAAAACATGGCTGAAGACACGGAAACAGAAGTGGCAGCGGGGGAAGACCCTGTACAGGCTCAAACAAGCCTTGTAGGGAGGGTATCACAAGAGGCTGGGTTCGATCCTGAAGATCCCTTTCAGCTTCCTGAAGCTGCAAAAGTGCCTTTTACTGCTAGAACAGTGCAGGATGAAGAAGTCTTTGCCCCTGTTGAAAAGCTAGGTGCAATAGCCCCTCCGATACAGACAGCTTCTATGACAGGTTTGGAATTGCCTGTACCTACTAAGACAGTAGCTGCTACTTATCAGTCTTCTGTTGATCCAAATACTCCTGAGTTTGAAGCTGCTAAAGGTCAGCTCTCTGCACAGTCCATTGTAGGTGATGTTCAGGGCGCAGTATCTGAAGAGGCTTTAGCAGTAGGAGTTACTGAAGAGCTAGACGAACGGGCCACTGTACAGTTTCAGTTGGGACAATTGTTTAAATCCTTTGAAGATGGTTCTCCTCCTCCTCCTTGGGCTGCTCCTGCTGTACGTAATGTAGGCGCTATGATGGCTCAGAGAGGGCTAGGAGCGTCCTCTATGGCAGCGGCTGCTATCAGTCAAGCAATTATGGAGTCAGGCGTCCCTATCGCGGCACAGGATGCTAACAAGTACGCAACCATACAGCTTCAGAGCTTGACCAACAAACAACAGGCAACTCTGCAGAATGCTGCAACTTACGCTGCAATGGATAAAGCCAATCTAGATGCGCGAACAACAGCGGCTGTGTCTAATGCCAGAGCCTTTCTTCAGATTGATTCACAAAATCTTACTAACGAACAGCAGCTAAAGACAATTGATCTGCAGTCTCAGTTTCAGAAACTGTTTACGGATCAGGCGCAGGAGAATGCTGCTAGACAGTTTAATGCTAAGTCACAGCTTCAGGTGG
>Ga0209337_1001777_pt1 | contig 16107 bp, 12 predicted proteins | sample LinPmetageLP53_FD_184044 | JGI IMG/M metagenome (GOLD analysis project Ga0209337, IMG submission 184044) | Marine viral communities from the Pacific Ocean - LP-53 (SPAdes) (version 2) | ecosystem: Environmental > Aquatic > Marine > Oceanic | place: Pacific Ocean | collected 2010-02-08
ACTGTTCTTTAACTTTTCTAGCAATGATTGATAAGTTTTTATCTTCTTTTGCTATAACATCCATAACCTCAGTTAAAGACTTTCCTTTTATTTTAGAAAGCACTTCATATGGGGGAAAATCTACAGGAGTATTGGGATTTATTTTTGCCCTAGAAAATAAAGGAGCTTGTCCACTTACTTCTACTTCTTCTGATTTTTCTAAATTAATAATCTCATCTTCTAGCTTGTATATCTCTCTAGATATTTTGTCTCTAGTATTTGGAGACATAGTATCTTGGTCAAGCTGTCCTTTTAATCCATTAATAACTTGAGTTAATGAGTAGATTCTTTCATCTGTTGGAGAAGTGTATGAGGTTGTAGTATCATCTGGCTGTTCTTTAACTCTTCTTTCTAACCTTATAACCTCACTTATTCCTTCAGCGCCAACATCTAGGACATTAGAAGCATTTTGAAGAAAAGATGATAGAGCTGTGTCTAATTTAGCTGGAACACCTAGTAGGTTTCTCATTGTCTCCACAAAACTATTCCATACAGATTTCTTTCCTTTAGGTGAATAAGGTATTTTTTCTAGAAACTCTTGAAAGGCTCTATTGGTTAAGCCAAAAGTTATGAGTTCAGCAACATCCTTTTTTTTACTGCCTTTCTGTATTCCATTAACTTTATAATCAAAATTATGCTTTATAAACCTTGCACCTTGTAATTTGTTGCCTCTCTTTATAATCTGAATGTATTTAGACATTGTTGCAGATTCATTGTTTGCTATTGTATCTAGCTCTTCAAACTTTCCTTCTTTTGCTAACTTTGACCACGCTATCGTTTTTTCTTTAATATATTCATTAACCCTATCTTGTAATAAAGTTAATTCTTTGTAAGCCTTTTTTCCTTTTACTGTTTTGTTTGGATTAAGCATTTGAGCTACAGTTGCAGAATGTAAAACTTCATGCAAAGCAATTTCAAAATTTACTCCATTACGAAGTCTACTTTGATGATTCTTAGAGTTATTTAATCGTAATGTAAATCTATTTAGAGAAATGGCATTATAAGAAACCATTCCACCAGAGCCATCTAACTTCTGATTGCTGCTGTCAATAATAAAAGGGAATTTAATATTTTTCTTTTGTAATTGTTTTAAAGATTCAAATGATTTTCTAGCTATTATTCTATAATCCTCGTTAGGAGCATGATCCGCAAGCCACTTAGCAACCTCAACTGTTGACGTATCATTAACGCCTCTATAACCACCGCTTGTTCTTGGAGTTTTTTCAATAATTCCTGCTGATATTAAACCATTTACAATCTGTTCTTTTTGTTGATTATATTGTTCATCAGTTAATCCTTCTCTGTCATATGGAACAATACTAGATGGAGGCGGATTAGGAATGTTTGAGCCATCAATAAAAACACCAGTGATCGGAGATGTATCTGCATCAGTTTCACTAAAAGGTTTTGTTGGCTCTATTCTTGGTATTGCTAAAGGTGTGCTAATAACTACATCGTCAGAATCTATTTCTTCTTCTGTGCCAATCTCATCTTCTATTTCTGCAGCTTGTTCTTGATCGAAAGCAGAAGGTGGAAGCCTGTCTGTTTGCATCAGCGTTCTGATAACACCTCTTTCTCTACTGCCTACTTTTCCAGCTTCTATTTCACTAAAGATTTGTGATGTTCTTTTAAATCCAGAAGTACGCATGGCTTGACCCATAGAACTAAAGAACTCAACTATTTTATTAAAGATGCCTTCAGCTTTAGGTGGCATTTGTACTTTAAAGTTTCTAGCTCTATACATTTCTGCAATGGCTTCTTCTACAAAAAACTCTTCTTTAAACTCTTTTCCACGATTTGTTACTGTTTGAGAATTTAAAGCAACGGCTCTATCATAAAAAGTTTGACCTTCAAATTGAGCATCATAACTCTTTGGAACTTTTGCTCTTTTAACTTGCTTTCTAAGATATTGATATTCTGATTCTGTAATCAAATCTTTTGCACGAAAAGCATGAATCATCTCATGGTCTAGAACTTGCATTAATCTATTTTCTATTTCTTCCTGTGAGGCTGTTCCATCAGGATTAACCGCATTAAGAGATAAGAAAATAGTATCTGTGCTTACATCATACTCACCTTCAATAGCGCCCTCTGTTGTTGTAGCTCTAGTTATTCTTGGGTCATAAATAATATTACCAGAGGCATCTTCTGCTAGAGTTGTTGTAGAAAGAATGTCATCACTAACAACGACTGCTGTTTCTTTTAATCCTCGTTGGTTTAATATTTTTTTAGCTTCTTGAGCAAACTTGTTTATCTTTCCTTGCTCAACAGCTTCAGCAAAGTTAATAATCTTAGGTTCTATTTCTTTTGGTGGAAGTGTTCCCTTTTGATTTTCAATTTCTTGTTCTACCAATGTTTGAATAACATCTTCTGAAACTTTGTTTTCTCGTCTTAGTCTTGCCTCATATTCATCGGGAGTTTCATTAAAGCTTTCTGATCTTCTAGCAATATCGTACTGAAAGTTTTTTCTAATTTTATATTTGTTTGTTTTACCAACCTTTTCGGCACGACCACTTGTAATAAGATCACTAATAAATTGTTCTGTGGCTGTTTTGTTTTTATATGTTGGGCTGGTTTCTTCTGACAGTAGTTCTTTAACAGTAAACTCTGCGTTTTGACTTGCTTTAGACGCAACAAAATTGGCAACAGATGTTGCCGTGTATTCTCTAGGTCTAAAGTCTGGGAATTTTGTTTCTGTGCTAAACGGGGTAGGGATGGAGTGAATGCGAGCCATGAAGAGTTCCTTAGCAGGCTTTCCAGCTTTCGTGATATTCGCAGTACCAGTCCAGCGTAATGCAGCGTATCTAACTGCAGGTGATTTAAAGTCTAAGTCAATATTTTTTGAGGCAGCTAAATCTTTGATTGCTTTAACGCTTGTGTTGACTTGTTTTTTGTCAGCTCTAATAGAGGCAATGCCAGCATCTTCAGACTGTGTAAAGACTGTGTGTGCTGTGTCTTTTAAAAAATTAGTATAGTCTTTCTTATTAAGAATCTTTTGAGTCTCAGCCATTGAGTAATTACTCTTGAGGTCAAGACCTTTTGATTGAACGTATTTGCCAAGCTTATTTAATTTTGGAGCAAGCCTTGCAACTCTAGCTTGACTAAAGGCTTTTTTATTTGGTCCAAAGGTATCGGTTCTTTCTTTTCTAAGAACTTTCTTCTGTTCTTCAGACAGAGTTGTATCATTATCAATAATACTAGATAGGTTAATTTCTCCAATATTAGGATCACGAATGGTTGAGCCGACTACAAAAGCAGTTTTGCTTTCAGGAAGTCCTAAGTTAAACTGGGCTTGTTCTACTTCATTCTTAGTTATCTTTCTTTGGTAATTGTTTTCTTGTTTGTCTTTAAAAACAAGTGCCTCTGTTTCTTGGGCAAAGGTTTGAACAATTGGATTTTCTGGGTTAGTTGTATCTATAACATTAAACGCACCATTGGCATCTTCAATAACTTCTAATGATGGAGTAATATCTGCATCTGCTGCAAGCGGTACTTCATTAGCCTTATCGCCTATTGGTTGATCTTGAGCAACTTCAACATCTCCTTGATCTATACCTTTTTGGAATTTGTTTTCTTCAATGGTAGAGGCTATATTATCTCTAGCAGTTTTTTCATGCGCTCTTATATAAGCCCTGCTTTTTGTTCTACCTGACATTGCATTAACAGCAAGATCAGCAAATGCACCAACTGCACCACCTATAGTAAACTCATCAAAAAGACTTTCACCTATTGGTAGTTCATCACTATATAAACCACGAGCTAATAAATCTTGAGACAAGCTTGCTGTAACTTCTTGTAAGGCTTCTATACCACCTGATCGAACAGCAGAGTCTAAAGCTCCTCTAATGTCCATATATTTTTGAGCATTTATTGGAACTCTTTTTAAAAGTTGAAATACTGGCATTACTTCAGACAAGCCTATAATACCACCACCTAACTCTGAAAATATCTCAGCAAGCGCTCCTACATCTTCTCCTTGCTCCTTAGCCATGTTCATTCGGTCAACCTGTTGGGCTATACCTGCTGGAGCAGCAATTGAAGCTGGAGCTAAGAACATTGGATTACGAAGCATTGCTTTTGAGCCAACACCCCTAGTCAGAAGTGTTTTACCTATAGCACCAGCACCTAGAAATGGACCAAATGAACCCAAGCCTTCTCCAAACTTAGTCATCCATTTGTCAGCATAAGCTGGATCAGCAGCCAATGACGATTCGGTTCTTAAAAAATCTTTGTATTGTTGCAAGCCTTGAACAAGGTCGCTGTCGTTGCCCATGTCAAATAATGATGCTACCCCTAAAGGTATATCAGCAACCATAGACAAAGCTCCTCTAGGTACGCCTTTAAGTGTTTCTTTGGCTTGTCCTAGAATCGTTGTATCTTCTATACTAAATCCATCATACTCTCTGCTTACAGCAGCAGCTAATTCAGACCTTTTTTCGGGGTCTAAATTATCTGGAATGTTAATTACCTTTCCATCAGGCAAAGTGACTGTTTTCATTTTATCCGTATGAAGCTATTACATTAGCATCTTGACTTGCTGGTTTAGTTTCTTGACCTTCTAGCAGAGCTAATCTTTTTTCTAAAGCAGCATATTTAGTATTAGCTAGTTTTATGTCAGTAATTAATCCAGCTTCAGATGCTTTTATAATCATACTCATTTGTTCACGAATAGCTTCTTTAGGCATATCTGCAATTTCACTATCTATTTTTCTAACTTGACCTTCATAGTAAGCTTCTTGTGCGCCTGCTAATCCTGCTGAACTTCTTCTATCTTGCGCTTGACCAGCTACTCCAGCAATACCAGTACCAAGCTCAGACATATTCTTAGCACCCATAAGGACTCCACCTAGTTGTGCTATGGTTAATCCTTGATCTTGACTAATGTTAGGGAATAGACCAGATTTTTTTGTAGTTTCCTTCTTATTCCTTGCATCTAATCTCTTCTTCCTATTTTCTTCTTCTACTTTTCTTCTATTTATCTCTGCTTCTATTTCTGCTTTTTTCTCTTTACTTAAATCAGCCTCTCTCATGTCTTCGAGTTGTTGATTGGTTTGAGCAGCTAAAAAGGCTCCACCAGCACCAGTATAAGCACCATATTTAATAACATTAGGATTAATTTTTGTAAAAGTAGACCCTTTCCAAGATTGATCTACAGTACGACCAGTTCTAGGATCAATATATTTTCCCTTACCATATTTTATTGGATTAACATCTTTTGCGTAAAATTTATTTTTAAGTCCTTTTCCAAGTCTTGCAAGATAGGGCTTTGCTAATTGTAAACCTTTGCCTGCAACTTTTAACCCAGCATATCCTGGAATTGCCAAAGTCGCATCGGAAACAGTTTGTGACCAATCTACAGTTCCGTCATCATCCATATATCTCTCTCTCAAACCTTTTCTAATCATACTTTCAGTTTCATCAACGCCAGTATTTATTTCTTCTTGTGTAATGCCTAATTCACTTACACCTTCACCTGATGGAAAGGGAGAGTAAACATCACCATATGGACTCCCTATATATTTAGGTGTTATAAAGTCCAATAACCCGCCTTTATTACTTGCTCCTTCCATCTGTTGTAATTGTTGGGTTATTTCCTCTTCAGACATTCCTGTAGGATCAATGCCTAAACTAGCTAATAATTGTAATCTAGCCTTATTAGTAGAACCCATAGCAAAGAAACCAGTTCTACCACCATTGGCTGCCATTTGCATAGGAGGCTCAGCCATAGGCTGTTGCATAGGTGGTTGCATATCTTGAGGCATAGGCTGTTCAGCCATTCCTTGTAAGCCTTGAGGACCCATAAACTCAGCAACTGTTTCTTCAGCAACTGTTGTTTGTGGACCCATTCCCTCAGCCTGTGCTTGATAAGCTCTTTCTAGTTGGGTTCTTCGTTGTATTTCGCTTAAAACTAAAAACTGTGGGTATGTAGAATTAGGGTCTTGCGTCATTTGTGCCAATTGATCTTTTGGCATATATTCTAATTCTTCTGCTATTTGTACTAAATTAGCCATCTATCCTCCCATCCCTTTGTATAAACCAAGACCACTCAATCCTGCACCTAATGCACTTTGAAATAATCCTGGTTGTTGTTGATAAGTGCTTTGTGCTTGTTGAGGTGTAACTGGAACGCCTCTTAATAAGTTACTAAATCGACCTAGTTGATTTTGAGTAAAGTCTCTTTGATTCACAAAGTCCTGATAACCCATATCTCTTGAAGCTTGAGCTAATGCTCTTTGTTGTTTACCAACATCACCAAGCAAAGACATTCTAGAAATAGCATCTTGTTGTATTGTTTTACCACTATCCATTAGTCCTTGAGCCGAAGCTAAGTTATAACGATTGGATAAGTCATAAGCACTTTGACCAAACTTCTCTTGTGCTTGTCGAGCAGCTTCGTTCTGTTGTGCTGCTGTTAAGCCAAGTTTAGCTGCTTGTTGTCTGGCTTGCTCACCTGCTTGATAAGCTTGTATTGATTGAGCGCCTTGTTGTTGCATTGCTTGTTGTTGTGCGCCAAAGGCAGATTGAGCAAATTTTTCTTGAGCTTGTTGGGCTGCTTGTCCTGCTCCAAACTGTTCCAAACCAAACTTAGCAGCTCCCATTCCACCAGCTCTTTCTCTTTCTAGTTGTTGTTGTGCTGACTCAAAAGCTGCTTGAGAACCTGTTGCCTGTATATCTCCTAACTGTTGCCCTAAATTACGCTCTCTTTCTGCTTGCATAATGGCTTCTCGATAACCGCCTAATCCACCTGCTTGTGTAGCTGCATCACCGCCTTGTTTTCCAGAAATATCAGATTGCCTTCTTGCTTCTCTTTTTTGCACATCAATAACATTTTGTTGATAGGGAGACATAAACCTATTAATATTCTGTTCATAATTCATTGGGTTATATTGTTTACCTACTTGACCTGCTCGATAACCTGATTGCAAATCTCCAGCCTGATAGCCTTGACCCATTGCTGCTGGATCATAAGAAGATTGAGCAGTTCCTGCTGTGTATCCTGCATTTAAAGGTGTTTGAGCGCCATATCTAGTGGCAGCATCAGTAAATTGTTGTGGTGTTCCAGCAGTACCAAAACCACGAACCATTGCCTGAGAAGTCAATTCATCAGGATTAAAATATTCTAAACGCTGTCCACCATAGGGAGTATATCCTTGTAAGGAGTCTGCCTCTCCTCTTTGTAGCAACCTCTTGTAATAAGGTTCTACATATTCAGGTAAATTAGAGGTCGTTGTAGTGACCTCTTGTGGTGTAGGTGAACTACTACCTCCGCTTCTTCCGCCCATTATTTATTCTCCTCAAAATTATATTCAACAAAAATTGATGTTTTTTCCCAATTTTTATCTTTTATCCAATTCCAAAATCCTGCACGACCAATGCCTTCAATGCCATCACATTTATTGTCTTTCGCCCATTTTTCTAACATACCTAAACCATCATCAAACCAATAAGACATTTTTTTACCAGCAATATGATCCAAAGTTAACATTTTTTTACCAGTTGGATAAGAGGTAATTTGTGTAACCGCACAACCTATTATCTTTAAACTTCCTGTATCAAAAGAAATCCATAAAGAAGATTCATTATTAAGACATTGATAAAGTATATCTTGAGTTGTTACTCTTCCTTTAGATCGTTTACAAGACTTTCTCAAAAACTTTTCTGCATCATCCCATATTATCATTAACTGGTCTGGCATAATTAAAGAAATATTATATTCTCCAGAAGCCTCTTCTTTTTGTGCTACTTGATTCATCTAGGTAACAAGCCTCCTGCATTTGCTAACTTAGGCGCTTGCTCAGTCGTTCCTGTTTTAGTTTGTCTTACTCTGTCCATCATAGCGTAAAGCTCTTCTGATCCAGCATCAGAACTGCCATCACCTAACATAGATACTACATCTGCTGGAACAATAAACTCATCTTGTGATACTGCTATTTTTTCTTGGTTTCCAATAGTGCCATTTAAGTCATCATCCATTCCACCATTACCAACGCCTTCAACCAAACCTTCTGTTTGAGCGCCTGGTGCTAGGTTTTGTAATACAGCTTCTCTTAGTTGTAAGAACAACTCATTACCATATTTTTCTACAAACTGAGCTAATGCTTGTTCGTTGTCAGATTCTCCTTGAATAAACATTACTACTTCTGTAGCCAATGGGTCTTTTTGAACTATTTCCATAAGCATAGCTTCATTGTTATCAATTTTTACAGTATCAGTATCACCGCCTGTTGCTCTACCGCCTCTTCTACCAGATGATTTACGAGTGTTAGCTAACTTTGCTTGTTGTAAATTTTCTGGATACATTAATTGCAGTTGCTCTTCCATTGACATAGACATTTCTGGAGACATAGGTAGCTGCATCGGTGGTTGCATCATAGGTGGAGCTACTGGTGGTTGCATTATTGATGGAGGCATAGCAGGTAGTTGCATAACAGGAGGTTGAACCATAGGTGGCGCTATTTCAAACTCCTGATCTATTCTAGTTGGTATATCCATAATAGGTGTTTGCATCGGTGGAGGTTGTCCTACATTTGGATCAAATGGTGGTGGTGTACCAATACTAGGTGGAGTACCTTCACCTATAAACTGTCTAGGTGGTGGTGTATTATTCATTCCATAATCTTGAGGCATGGGTGGTGTAAATGTATTTCCAATATCAGGTAAAGTAGAAGGATCAAACCCATCAGGTAAATTAAACTGAGAAGGATCAAGATTTGAAAAATCAGGTAAACCAGAATCTATTGGAGGCATTCCAGGACCATCAATATCATTATCATAAAAATATCCTGGTGGAAATTTAAAATCAGGTAATCCTAAATCTGCAAGAGCATCCCAATCAATGTTTGGAAAACCAGGAGGAAAGTCAGGAGGAAAGTAAGGTGGAACATCAGGTGGAACATCAGGTGGAACATCAGGTGGAACATCAGGTATATCTGGAGGTGGAGCAACTTGCTCTGGTGGAGGAGGTGCTTGTGTAAATTGTAATCCAGCAGGTGCTTGACCGCTATATGCTTGATAAGGATCAATAGCTACTGTTGGTGCTATAGATGCTTGCATTCCACCATAACCACCTTTACTACCTTCATAAGTATCTTCAAGAACTGGCGCTCCACCAGTTGTTGTTGCTGTTGCTGGTTGATTTAATGTATTTGGTTGAAAGTACATTGTTTCTGGTGCAAACCCAGCCATAAATTCTGGATTAATTTGATAAGTTTGTCTAGCTGGAGTAAACCTTTGTTGATCCCCTGAAAAATTATTATAGCCAAGATTATTCATTGGATTTCTAAATGGTCCACCCTCATCATAACCAGTTCTTCCACCACCAGCCATCATTGATAATGCTGCAATGTCTGCTTGAACTGATGGGTCCATATTTGTTGGACCACCACCAGCGCTATACAATATAGGCTCAGGTGTGTTTAAAAAGTTTTGCCGTCTACTTTCCTCTTCTTCATCTGCCATTTGTTGCATTTGTCTTGCATATGCTTCTTCGGATTCCATCATTGCAGTTGGAGCCATTCCACCCATTGTAGTAGCTAGTGTTAATGGATCAGTTGCTGCTGTTGCTAAATGACCAAGACCCTCTTTAGCAGTGCCAGAAAAAACATTCTTTAAAGCATCTATATTAGTTGGTGCTGCTGCTGGAATTGGAATCCCAGGACCAAGCTGACCTACTGGCATTGTTCCTAAAGTGCCTGCTCCTGTTCCTGCGGCTAAATCTTTTGCTGCTGATGCACCTTGCAATGCAGAACCAACTCCATAACCTGTTATACCAGCTAATAATCCTTTCTTTAAATCTCCTGTAGCTGCCCATTGAGCCAATCCTGATCCTAGTGCTGATGATCCTACTGCTCCTAGTGTTGTACCTAATGCTGTGCCACCCAATATTGTTGGTCCAAGAAGCGATCCAAGAAGCGGTGCTAAGAAAGGTAGGAAAGCTTCGGGCTGTCCTGTCTCTGGATTAACTGTTAAAGGCATTACTTGTGATAACCCACGCACTTCTGCTGGATTAACGTGCATGAGCATACTATCGCCATAGCGACCTTGATTCGCTACATTCTGTGTTTGTTGTTGTATGTTCATTTGACCTCCTTCAGCCTTATATTTAAACATTCCTTCAGGTGTTGCATAGTCTGCTGGATAAGCATCTGGATATTGTGCAACTTTTATTTTTCTTCTTTCAAGACTCTTTAATTGATTTCTACCTAATTTAGACATCATACTTTGTTGTATTTCTGGTTCGTTTCCAAATTGTTCTGCCAATTCTCCTGTAAAAATTCCAAATGGAACTTTATATCTTCCGTCTACTGTTCCTGTAGTTTTTCTAGTTGGTAGTTCAGCAAGTTGTATATTCGGCTCTGGCAATCTTCTTGTCCGAGCATCAACAGTAATTTCTTCTATTGGTATTTGTGGCTCTGCTGCTTGTGGCTCTGCTGCTTGTAGACTAGGTTGAAATTCAGGCATAATAAAACCCATTGTTGATGCAGCACCTGAAGCTCCTGCTGGCACAGGATATTTACGAGAAAGCAATCCTTTTAATCCAGAAAGAATACGCTTTTCTTTTGCTTTTCTTATTTTACGAGAAACATTATAAAACTCTCTTCTTCCTTTTTTAGTATCTTTGTCAACAGAATTTAATTCAGAGTATAGATTTTCTAACTCTTCATTTCTTTTTCCTAGATACTTTCCTTTTTTTTCTTTTTTTGCCACTATCTTTCCTCTTTGGTTTCACAGCCAAACATATTAAAACTCATGTTAACTGCACTTGTGTATACTTTTACTACGTCTGTTTGATTCAATGTTATTCCTAAAACGATTGCTAGGGAATCATTGGCTGCTACTGATTTGCCATAATATAAATATTGTTTATCGTCTGCACTAGCACCAGCTACATGAACACTTAGCCTAAATGTTATAGCAGAACCTGTTCTATTGGCTGCAACTATAGAACTAACAGTTGTTTGTGTCATATCAGGCACAGTATAAAGCACAGTAACTGTTGTTGCTGATGGGTCTAATTGACCTAATACTTTTAAACTATCAGCCATGTTTCATTCCCATTAATAAAAATTGATGTCGTTTAGATGCTTTACTTGTTATTGTTGACTGCATCCTTTGCACAGTTGTTATTTTAACATTTAAACTTTCTATTGCTTGCTCAATTGATCTTCTTGTTAATGCTTCGTTATTAGAATCATATTCTTGTTGTGGTAAGGGTAATGCTATTGTTCTAATATCAGCCATTATCTTTTACCATCTGGTCTAATCTCTAATCTTAAATCTCCTAAACGCCATCCATAATCGCTTGATGAATTAGATACTCTTAAAGCTGCTTGTCTACTTCTAGCTCTAGTATTTTCAAATGTAGAGTTAGGGGTTACATTAATTGTTTGTAATGTAGATAAGTCTTGTAAAGGATAATCCCTTCCTTTAATTGTAAAGGTAACTGTATCGCTAGTGCTTTGTTGATCTCTAAATTCTACATCAGGTATTAACTTAGATATAAATGTAAACCTTTCGCCATCTGGATTTAGATCAAAATCACTAGACTCTATGTATGCAGTAAAGTTTGAAGTTCCATCTCCATGTCCTACTTCATGTCTGTAAATATAATTATTATTAGATGAGCTATCATTTTTGCTAGCTGCTAAAGGATATTCATATATAGTTGCTTCATCCCAAGCTGTTCTTACAAAGTTATCAGCCGTTGTTCCTATTGACCAAGTTTGCTCTAAATAGTTATATAAAACATATTTATCTATTTCTTCGCTAGTACCAGAAGGATAAAACCACATGACTTCATTAACACTATCATTAGATGCTCCAAATACCTTATATGCTTGATCTTGATTCAAATCAGATAAAACATAATCTAAAACAGTGCAAGCAACTCTTTCAGTTGATCCTGAGTAAACATAAAACCCATTACGATCCATAAAATAAACTCTATTGTTTGCATTAGCTGCTGCATTAGGAGAAATTAAACTTGGTCCTTCAGCAACCTCTGTAAATGAAAATATAAAAGGCTCTCCTACAAAACGCATTGAAACCATACCAGCATCAGTCCATATAAGTATTTCTTGTCTCGTTCTTAAAGCACCAATAATTGCAGAACCCTGTGATAACTGAACACCACCAGCTTGATTAGTCGCTGTAGGAGTCCAATCAATTGCACTTTCTCTATCAGAAAATCTAACTAACAATGGATCAATTTGAGAAGAACCTATAGGATTAGAGCCAAAAGCTATAACGTGTTTATCTACATCTGAAGTCATTATTTGAAAAACAGAAGTAGGGACATCACTGGCATTTGTTTCAGAAGATAGTAAAACACCTCTTGTGTTTAAACCATCTGATTTATCCCAAAAATAAATTTGACCATCTCTAGGAGCTGCAATAGCATCATCTCCAAAATTATCTATTGACCATAAACGTAATTGATTTGTAGCTGTTAAATCACCTGATGCACCAAATGTTCCTGCACCCCAAGTATTTACTCCCCAACCAGTTCCTCTAACATATACATCTAATCCAGAATTAATTTGATAAGCACCATCAACACCTGCACCACCATTTCCAGAATCACTAGAATTGGCTGTAACTGTATCATCATCAGTATCTTTAGCTGTAAAGCTATAAGTATCAACAGATGGAACAGATAGAATTTGATATTCTTGATTTAGTACAGCAGCAGTAATTAAACCACCTAAACTAACTGCACCGCTTATGGTTACAAAATCACCTTCAACAGCACCATGATCGTCATCAGTAGCTGTAATAGTAGAAGAGCCGTCAGTGGCTGCAAATACAATGCCATTTGTTGTAGTAGCTCTAATAGGAGTTATATCGTAATAAACATCTCCACTTAAATTATAAAGTTTTTGATGAGTTCCTAAAAGAACATAACTATCACCACTAGTAGCCTTATAAGGATAAATTTTTCTACAAGTTCCAATAAAAGTTTCAGTGCTGTATTTATCCCAACCACCTATTCTTTCAGGTCTACCTTTTCTAAATCTAACTTTATCCGCATCAAACCAGCCACCTTCGTTGCTATAATTTGTACCTTCTTTATTAATTCCAGGTCTAAATACTTGTTTTAATAATGGCATAATTATTTCTCGTTTTTTTCATCTTCATCAATGTCTCTATAATAACCAACAATGTGAAGTATTTGTTCTAAATATCGTTTTATCTCACCCATATTCATAGATAAGTTCTCATAACCTTGAGAGGTTAAACCATAGAAAGCCACTCTAGGTTCTTCTCCAGCCTCTATTTGTGCTAGATACTCATTCATAGTATCAGGAGTTAATATCTTCCATTCAACACCTGAGGCTTCTATCGGCTCTGGCAAAGGTGGATGATATATCGGGTTACGTTTGGCAATGGTTACAACTTCCACAGGCTTTGTTTGTGGTTGTTGTACTTTGTCTCCAAAAAGAGAAAAGGTGGAACAACCATTAATTAGTAGTAGCGGTATTATCAGTAGCTTTTTCATCAAATTGATCTGGGTTGGTTATATTAGTTAAGTCTTGCCCTACTCTAGCTGTTGCTTTATTGATCTTGCTTTGTAATAACAAAGGCTTAGACATAGCTAATCCTTCTAAGTTATGTTTAGCAAACTTGTTTCTAAGATTAGTTACCTGTGCTTGGCTTTGTGTGTACTGCGTATTAAGGTTCTGTATCTGTGCTTGGGTCTTTTTAGCCGTTGCCAGTGCTTTTACAATCTGGTCATTTTGTTCCTGGATCGTTCGCTCAAGGATCGTTTGGTTGTTGATTGCGGTTTGCAGTTCAATCTTTGCCTTATCTAATTTTGCAAACATAATTGCATTAATAGAAACTGACACAAAAAAAGCTATACCTAAAGCTATAGCTAGTTTCATTTCTTTTTCTTTTTCTTCTTAATATTAACAGTCTTATAAGCCTCATTGATATCCTTAGTAGACTTATCATCGGCAACATAAGCGCCTTTTTTAGTACGATTTCTAACCACTTTCTCTTCAATGCCTAAAAATGTTTCTTTAAACCACTTAGTTAAACCTATTTTCTTTACATACAATGCCATTATTTCTCTCCTTTAAAACTCTTAGATGATCCGCTTGTTCCTGCATAGAGTCCAAACCATGCTGCTCCTGCGCCTACCACTATAGATATTAAACCAGACTGCTCAAAGCTAGGTTCTGGTAAATCCATAAACCAAAAGGTCGTGTAGTAAAGCAAGTACATATAAACTGACAAAAAGGCTCTTGGAAAGATTCTCCATGAGTCAATAGCCTGTGCTATAAATATAACCTTTTGATATGGGTTGTTGTTCTTAACATCTTCTAGTGTTCTTATCTTATCCTTTAAGGCACCGATTTCCTCAATCATAGCCATAAACTTGTTTAAGTCCATTTCTACTTCGTTGCGATCCATGTCTCCGCCAAATCTTCCAGAAGGATGGTATTGTTCGTCACCCATATTAATTCGCCAGTGGGTTATCGTTAATGTTCTTTAAAGACTGTAAATCTACATACATCAAATCTACACTAACATTGATCCCAGCAATACTTGTTTGTAGTGCAATAATGTCTGTTTTAATTGGACTTAAATCCTGTGTCTCTATGTTTAACGATTTGATTTGCTCATCAACAGCAACCACTTGTTTGTCCAGACTAACTATTTTATCGGTTAGTGCGTCTGTTTCATTGACATACTTGGTTATCTTCTTTTCTAGGTTTTCTATCCTGTTGACATAGGTAGCACCTGTATAGCCAAACCCAGCTAGTGTTCCTATAATAGAAACTAAACCTATAATCTGTGCTGCTTTTGATTGAAACCAGTCCATAATACTCTCCTATAAATTTGGTTGCCCGCTTATTAAGTCTCTCATACCTGTTAAACTGTCTCCATACAATCCAATGAAAGCAGTATTATTATCCGACATTGATACATTAGCATAAATGGCTTCTGGCTCATACCAGTCAGACGCATCAGCTAGGGTAACTTGTCTATAGTCATCAAAGCCTTGCACATAACCCATGTAAGCAATAAGTTGTGCTTCATCAGCGTATTCGCCTGTTTCTTGTTGTTGTTCTTCTAGCTGTTCTTGTTGGTCTTGTATGTTTTGAGCCACAATCTGATCGGCTATTTGATCGGCTTCAGAAGTCGATACCTCACCCATTGCTGTTTCTATTTCTGTGTCCATTGAACCTACTGCTGTATTTTCCACACTTATAGTATTTTGCTCAGTATCACCAACTGCTACGTTACTGTTACCACTTGTATCGCTAGAAACACTAGTCTCTGTAGTGGTTGTAGAAGCAACTACTGTTTCTGAACCTACTGCGGTATTATTGTCTCCGCTAGTATTTTCACTACTAATGCCAACTGCTGTGTTTTGTGCGCCCACTGCACCACCACCAGATGTATCGGTTGTACTCATAGATAAAACTTGCTGTGTTTGTATGGCAGAACTCGCTACTTGTGCAGAAATGCTGGGTGAATTACTGGTGCTTATACCGCCTCCTGATGCTGAACTAGCCACTGCGGTACTCGTAGTGCTTGAAACGCCACCAGAAGCCGTAGAATTGCCTGTAGAGTGTATGGATGTACCTGATGTTGTTCCACTTATGCTATTACTAGCGGCTCTAATGGTATCGGCAACAACATTAAGCTGTCTTTCTTTTTTACCATCCTTACTATCATCGCTCTCTACGAGACTAACTTCTGAATCTTCTTCTGAATCTTCTCTTTCTTCTGCAACGCTCTCGATATCATCCAAATCTGAATCTTCCTCCAGTTCCTCAACCATATCCACTTCTTCAACAACCTCATCTTCTGTAAACTCTTCTTCTTCAAAATATTCCTCTAATTCTTCTATGGTTTCAAATTCTAAAAACTCTATCGGTTCTTCTTCAAATAATTCTAGGTGTTCTTCGTGTTCAAAATGTTCTTGCAGAAGATCATCTAATAATGGCAAATCATATTCAATAGTTTCATACGATAATAGTATCGGCTCATTGTATAACTCTTCTATATAAAGTTCTTCTTCAAGGTAATCAAAGGTTATGTACTCTTCCTCTCTAA
>Ga0209337_1001779_pt1 | contig 16091 bp, 25 predicted proteins | sample LinPmetageLP53_FD_184044 | JGI IMG/M metagenome (GOLD analysis project Ga0209337, IMG submission 184044) | Marine viral communities from the Pacific Ocean - LP-53 (SPAdes) (version 2) | ecosystem: Environmental > Aquatic > Marine > Oceanic | place: Pacific Ocean | collected 2010-02-08
TATCTTCTATTTCTCTATATTCATAAAAACAATCTATATTAACTTTTTCCGCATAGATATTATCTTTGTTATCTTTAATTAAGCGTTCTAAATTTATAGTCCGTTCTAAGGTAGGGTAATAATCTAACACTTGGTATTGAGCTACGACTTCATCAAGAATAGTTATGGTTAAAAGTGATTCAACTAAAGTAAAGATATTTGCAGGGTGGTGTAATACCACCTTTATCTTTTTCATTTTTTCTTAAATATGTCTGCACCTTTCAAGCCATAGATACTAGCTACTACACCAATAAATAATGATTGATACCAAAAGGGCAAATTAGAAAACTTATCAAAAAAGATGTCTAGTTTAATTTGTATGTCAGGATCATTTGAGAACACCGACCATATCAATAATAATACTGGTGCAGATACCAATATTAAAACAAACTCGTCTTTCCAACCTTTATCATTGGATTGTCTTACTTGGGCTTGGTATTCAACTTCACCACTTGCCATTTTCTGTGCGTGAAGTAAAGCGGCATCAGACATTAAGATCTTTGCTTTTTGTTTATTAGCAAATATAGCTGAACCTGTTTTTAAAACTGTCGGTAGTAGTGATAACCACATTATTTTATATTCCTTATAAGTGTTGAAAGTTCATAAGCTCTTGCAGGAGTTTGTTTAGCCCATCTACTGTCTATCATTTCATCTGCGGCTTTCTTGTAATCTTCTTCCTGTAAGCCTTGTATAAACTTTATAAATTTCTTTAATCTTGGCAATCCTAATTGAAATGCCATTTCTATTAATACTGATTCCACCATAGGATCGTATGGTATGTCTTTATCTTCTATTAAATCGTGAGCATTATGAAACGCAATATTATAATCTTCTTCAAATACGCCTTGTAACTGTTCAGGTGAATATATCTCCCCAACAATAAAGTTATCTTTTTCTAAAACTAAATGACCATAGCCCACAGTCTTGTACCCTAGAGTATCTTCGTAAACTGTAGGACTAAAGCCCTCGTGAGATTGTATTCTTTTTTTTGTGTCAATCATTAGAATATAACGATTGCTCCTATTGCTACTACTGCAACTATCCAAAGTGAAACTTTAATTAAAGCTACTTCTCTTACTCTTTTTAGTATTTCCATAATGTACTCCTATTTAATTTTACGATAAGGATCGGTTGATAATCTCACTTCTTTTTCAACTTGTTTACAAGCGATAATATCTTCCATATTGTTTTTAACATAATGTAATATGTTACCGACAATGCTTTCTTTAGTATGATCTTCAACTATTGATTCTAAGCTATCGCCTTTTTCTAATAACTTAGTAACTGTTTTAGCGTGTGATCTTACCTCTTGGTCTAATCTTCCGTCATAAGGTTTAATATAAATTCTTATATATTCAGGTGCTAAACCCTCAGGTGTTACATCAAAGCCTAATATGCAAAATGCTCTCCACTCATCTATTACTAATTTCTGTGTGAATGACATCATTCTATTTTTATCCATTTTTTATAGCCTCTCTTTTAAGTTCTAAGCAATGAATAGCTTTATCTATATTTTCAATGGGATCGCCTTTTTGTCTTATGACATACTGAATAATATCTCCGTCTATCTTAGAAATATTATTTTGTATAAAAAAATCCATTGGTTGTATTTTAAAGTCTAGGTAATGTTTACCTGCTACTTGTTTTTTAAAAGCACTCATTAAGGAATGACTTTATTCCATCTTCCGCCTTTATTCAAGACCATTGGTAATAAATAAGGTAAGCCCTCTATAATAATTCCTGTACCTATTATTGGTCTGTCTTTAAACAGTTTATTGTATTCATAAGCAAGGCTGTCTTTATCTATTAAACAGCCCACCTGAAGACCCCAATGTAAAGCGTTAGGATTCGACCAGTATTGGATATTAAATTTTGTATGAAAATGCCCTTGCACTACATTCATTCCGTACTGTTGACCAAGTTTTAAAATGTTAGCAGTCTTTCCGTGACAGAAATATATATCTTGTCCATTCGAGGCTTTAATAACTATATCTTCGTGCCATTTCCAACCTTTACCAACTTGCAAAAACTCATTGTATTCTTTTATAAAGGCTTTAGGTAATCCGTGTGTTAAGGCTTTGCGGAATATTAAACTTCCGTGATTAGAATGTACTAAATCCATTTTCGGAAATAGATCTTCAAGTTCGTGGATAGTGTCTAAAGATTTTCTTAACTCATCACCTGCACTAGCAAGATCAGGGTTCGGTGAATGGTAACTTATGGCGTGTGAATCAACTTCATCACCAATATTCAGTATGCGTGTAGGTTTGTATTTTTTCTTAATTGCTTTTAAAAATGCCATCATATCTTGATGATGATGTGGTATGTGTTGGTCTGAAATTACGAGAATACACTTCTCCATATTTTATCCCTCTATTAAAGTGTCAATAAATCTATAAATGATTTAACTGTCTCTGCAAATACTATAGTGAACATAAAACATAAAGCACCTATTACTTTCCATAAGTTCTTTAGATTGGTTTTAATCTCATTTATATCAATCTCAATGTGTCTAAGGTGATTTCTTTCAATAGTTTCTATTCGACTTTCCAACCGAATAAGAGTTTCACTATTCTTCTGCGATTGTGTCGGCATCAACATTCTCCTCTTTTAAGTTTTTTTCCCTTAAAAGAAATTCATTATTCAGTCTTAGGTTAGTAATGACCATTTCTTTTTCGTTAATGATTTTTACTAAGTCTTGGATAGTCTGTTTTAATTGATCTTCCATTATCTCTCCTAGCTAAGTGTTGATACGTCAAAGTCAGATTCTACAGTTTCTACAACTGCGTCAGCAGTCCATACTGTGTATTTTTTATTGTACATATCGTCCCAATGAGCTACGTCAAATAGTCCAAGTATCTCAGCCTTAGTGTAACCACTAGGTGCTTTTGATGGCGTGTCTATTTTAACATTACCACTAAATGTATGTGGGTGTGTAGTCTTGGTGTACTTATATTGTACCGACCATTCGATTACATTCCCGTCAGCATTTTTTTTAGGGATTGCTGATACCCATTCTTTCGTTGCGTCAGATGCGTGTGACATATTATTCTCCTTTTAGTTTATTAATTTCATTAGACAGTTCTTGTACTGCTTTTATTAGTGGTATCACAAATTGTGATTCACCAATTCCTTGAAGTTTATCTTCACCTACTCCATCAGACCAACCATCAAAATCAGATATTCCGTGTTTATCCATTGCTGATTTAACTTCTTGAGCAATTAAACCATAAATAGTGCCATCATAATATGCTCTTTTATCTGATTCATCTTCTATTTCTTTGTAAAGAGCCATTGATGAATCTAATTCATTAACACGCTTTTTATTATAAGTTACAGTTCTTAAATCATTAATAAAATCTAAACCAGCGTTTGTGTTTGTAGTTATATTTTTTTTAATTCTTTCATCAGAATTTTTAGTCCAAGTAGCAGAAGATGTAAAGGTTGCGTAAATATTGTTAGTTCCACTTATACCTAAACAAACGACATTACTAGCAATTCCAGGATTACCAGAACCAATATTAATTTGATTAAAATCATTACCGTCAAACGTATTAGCAGTTGAGCCAATAACTACATTATTTGTACCTGTGTCATTGCTACTTCCTGCACCTTTACCAACAAATACATTATTATCGGAAGATAAGCTGTTTACACCAGCTTCATAGCCTATGTATGTATTTGTATGACCAGTAGTGAGTGCTGAACCTGCGTCGTGACCTACAACAGTATTAAAATCACCTGAAGTCAAAGCATCTAAAGTTTTGTTACCGATTGCTACATTAAATTCACCACCAGCTAAACTACTACCACTCATTGCAAGATATCCTATAGCTATATTGTCATTTTCAGTATCAGGGTATCTAAGAGCATCAGAACCCATAACGGTATTTCTTGACCCAGTAGTATTAAATTGAAAAGCATAAGGACCAAATACCATATTTGCCTCACCACTAGTTAGGGCTAAACCTGATTCTGCTCCTACTATATTATTTTGATTTCCTGTGGTTGTGGCATTACCACCAACATTATTTCCTATAAAGACGCCATTGGCAGGAGTAGTTGCGGTGTCCATTGCTTGATGACCAATTATTACATTAGTACCACCAGTAGTAATACTACTACCAGCTTGATAACCAACTACGGTATTTTTATCACCCGAAGTCAAAGCATCTAATGTGTAATTTCCTACGGCTACGTTGTATTCTCCACCAGCTACTGCACCACCGAGAGCATTTAATCCAATAGCCATATTGTGATTTTCAGTATCTGCCGCATCATATGCTTCTCTACCAATAACAACAATACCACCACCACTTGTATTTGCGTTTGCGGCTTTAGAACCAATCGCAACTAGTTCGCTTGCTGTATTATTTTGTCCAGCTTGATACCCGACTATTGTAGCATTACCGCCACCAGTCATTTTTTCTCCAGCATCTCTACCTATAAGAATATTATAAAAACCAGTAGTTAATTCTTCACCAGCTTGATAGCCAATTACGACATTATCTGTCGCAGAAGTCATATCTTCACCAGCTTCACCACCAATTACTATATTATTATTTCCTGTAAGAACACCTATACCACAAGCACCATCACCTATGATTACAGAATAATCGGGAGTAGTTGCGGCATCTGCGGCATTACTTCCAACAACAACATTTCTTCCACCTGAAGTAATTGTCAAACCAGCTTCTTTGCCTAAGAAAGTATTTAAGCCACCAGTATTAATTGCACCACCAGCACCATAACCTAAAGCTACATTCCCGTCACCTGAAGTAATTGCATCTAATGCAGTTAATCCATAAGCGGTGTTATGAGTTGCTGTGTTATCTGTGCCTGATACATCGTGTGTATAAATAGATCCTGTGTCACCTTGAAAGAACGGTATACCATTAATAGTTGTTGCAGTAAAAGTTTCTATTTTATCAGAGGTTGCACCAATAGATAAGACCTCAACAAAGGCATCATTGTCTTTATTGCGTATATATAATTTATTACCATCTGAATCAAACCACCATTGATTAGGGAAAGTCGTAGATGGTGCTGAATTACCTGCACTATTAGTCGCTAATGCTTGAAGTGAAGTATTTAGCTCAGTCCTTGTATTTGGAAAGGTTTGGTTAGCAATCGTAAAATCTGCTTGTGTCATATTATCTCCTGTTATTCTTTATAATGTATTCGTTTTGTTTTGGCAAATTAAATGGCTCTGCCTTGCCCTGTTGCAACATAGTCAAAGGTTATATCTTGTGCCGCACCACCTGCATTAGTAAAGGTTACACTAAATCCTGTTGCTGATTTACTTGTAACTGCTGTCTGTATGTTCTGTGCCGCATTTTGTGCCATAATAATAACACTAGGCTCTGCAAAAAAAGCATCAGTAAATGTAACAGCTTTCGTTCCTGCACCACTTGCAATGTTTTGTGCTTTTTCTGTTCGATCCATCATAAACAACCTAACTTGTGCGTTATTAACTTTAGGTGATTGTGAGCTAACAGTTGAAGTTAATTGTAATTGAAACTTAGCATATCTAAATTCATAATTACCATCTTGAAAAGGTGTAAACGCTGTATAAGTAGAATTATCATCTGATGTTGAAATAAATAACTTAGCGTCCATTTGTGGTGATCCTGCTGATCCATCAAATAAACCTTGTGCAGAATCAAATAAACCCGCAGGTGAATCAAATGAGTTAATTCTATCTACTTGATCAACATTTAAAAAACTAGATACTCTTCCTTGATATTTTGCACCTAAAGAAATTTGATTAGCAAAAGTATATGTGCCTGTGCTTTCAAAACCATCAACTTCATCAAAGAAACCAACTCTATCGTCAAAGTTTCCACTAACTGAATCGAATGAAGTTACTTCATCTCCTGCTAATACAAGAGTATCACCCTCAATAACAACTTGAGATTTAGTTCCTGCAAATGATGTTTCTTCTGTTATTGTGGTAGCTAGGTTTTGTCCTGCAAACTTTGTTACAGTTCCTATTACACTTCCTGCTGTTAATGATTCGTGTCCTAGTAAATCAAACGCTTTAATAAAATAAATTCCTGCTTTAGCAGGTACTATAACTGAGTTAGCAGGTGGACTTACTTTATCTATTAATATTATACTATCAGTATAACCATCAGTAGTAGTTGGCGAGTAACGAATATGATAATAAGCTAAATCTAAATCAGTAGCAATGTCCCATTTTAACACCGCTATCTCATCTTGGTAATCAATAGACAATCCTGTGATATTAGCAGGTGGATCTTCAAAGCCCACCACATAGTGATCTTCTGCAACATAGCCTGATTTATAGCCTAACGCATTTATAGCTCTAACTTTTACATTGTAAGTTACACTACTCTCAACTGGTATTTCTCTTACTTGGTTACTTGATATACCTGCTGTTTTATAAATTGAATCTGTGCTTTTCTTATATATAACTTCATACTTATCGACAAAGAAATCAGATGTACCTCTAAAAGTAACAGTCATTATTACATTCAAATTACCCTCAGTAACATTAACCGCACTATCAGTTATTGAAACTAATACAGGTGCGGCAACTGATCTAGGATCAGGTAAAAATGTTGTAGGTTGTTCGGCTGTTTCTAACTTAGTATTATAAGTATAAGCGTCAGCAGAATACTCTAAACCTTTAATGCCTACATTACCATTATTCTGTAAACTTAAACCAACACATATATAATTATTTGCACTAAAGCCTAATCCGCTATGCGTTATTTCAAATATATCTCCAATAGCCAATTCTTGTGCTTCACTTGTAGCTACAAAATTAAGCTGTAATCCTGCTCTTGATCTTTTTAAAACTAGTTCTGCCATATCTTCTGCTTGATAAGGGCTTACAGTACAAGGCATAGACATCTCAAAATGCAATTCCTCATCATTATCATTAGCTAACATAGTTGCGTACTTATAAGCACTAGCTACATTAGTTTCATCACTAGGTGGATAGATTGCTTCATCAGGTTGAAAGTTTTTTTCAGCGTTATCAAACCTTGCGATAACTCTGTTGTATCTTTTTTGTTTAGTTTCACCTTGTGCTTGTATGCCTGAAACAATCATATCTTCCGTTATAGATAAAACACTTGAGCCTGTACCCTCTACTTTAATTGTGTATAATCCACCACTAAAAGTAAAGAAAGCTCTCATAGATGATAATACTTTTTTTACATTATCAATTATTTTAGTCTTGTTACCTAAAGCAGTATGACATTCAAATAGTTTTTCCGTACTTGCACCTGTATATGGTGTAACATTAGTATCACAAGTATTTTGAGCCGCAGTAAACGCTGTGGTATTTATATCACTTGCAGATAAACCTTTACCATAACGAGTTGAGGTTAAATAATCATACAAAACCAATGCAGGATTAGCGGAGTACGCATAACTTGATCCGCTTAAATCAGTAAGAATTTGTTTACCCCTAATAACAAAGTTAATCTTTGGAATAGAATTGAAAGCGTCAGAGTTATATTTTAATTTAAATACTGCGTGGCAAATACCTTTACCTGCGTGTGCAGAAGTCCAACCTAATGAATTTAATTCTGTAAAACCTCTTATGTTACCAATAGTTGCTCCATCATCTGTGCCATTAAAAAAAGCAAAATTTGTTAAATAATGTGTTGTGTCTACACCCTCAACAGTTTCTATACCTGAATATACAGGGTGATCCGTTTCTAGGGTTAAACCTGATACTGCTAGAGGTGCAGTAGTACTGGCACTTGCTGAGCTTAAAATAGTTTGTTTTGTACCATAAGTAGAATCTGAGCCTGTGTAAGTAGCATATAAAACATCATCAATATATAACTCGGTAAACCTTGCAACTTGCCCCTCACATATAGCAATAACCATATATAAGAATTGATTATCAGGTGAGACAGCTAACCATACAATATTGCCACCAACTCTACGAGTACCATAAATAACAGGCAAAGAATCAGCAGATGATCTTTTATTGACCAATATACCCTCACCATTTAGCATAGCTTCAAAGTCAGGCATATCAGGCACATCAGGTATTAACCAACCAAATAGAAAGTCTATAGTTTCGTCTATAATGTCATCTATAAAATCAATACCATCATCTATTATATCTTCAATATCATCAATTATATCATCACACATTTAAACACCATATCCATATTTAAAGCCGACACGCCTAAAATCGTGATCGGCAAAAAGTTTATCTCTTGCAGGAATTTCTTTCCCATCTAAAGTATTAAGCATACAAGCCATTAATTTTTTATCGGCTATTGCTTTAAAAGCCTTTAATAACATACTAGCAGTTTCAGGTGTCCTATGTTCTTTGTTAATCCAAAAACCCATTTCAGTTAGATATTTAGTATCACTAAACCACCATTCAACTATTGCACCACAAACACTACCAACTATTTCTTTGTCGTGTATTAAAACTATAACAGTTCCGTCATTTATCATTTTCAATCCATACTTACTAGCTTTCATTAAATTTAATGCAGGAAAAACCATATCGGCTTCTTCGGTCATTTGTTTAACAAACTTTTGTAAATCAACAATGTTATCTTTAGTAGCTAATGCAACTTTATAATTACTGTTCGTCAATCTTTTTACCCCATTCAATATCTACCATCATAGCATTAGAAAATTCAAAAAACTTATCACCACTAAATATTTGTTGTTGTGAATTGTTATTAGTTCTTCTGCCTCGTTTCATTTCAAAGTTAGCCCAATGATTAGCAACATTTACTGAAATTTTACTAGTAGTCATAGTCTCATTAATTCCATAACCTGATATGTAGCCTAAAAATATTGTGTAAGGATTAGCAATTAAAGCACCTGCGTCAGTTAAATAACCTCTTATAATTTTAACAGGTCTGTGCATATGCTCATTGTTTAAAAATAAACTAATAAAGGTTTGACTTGCACCCTCAAGAGAAAAATTAACTGTGCTTGTAGAAACTGTACTTGATTCCGTTATTGTGGGAATAGTTAATAAGTCTGCACCTGCTGTGTAAGTATTGCCATCAAAGACAAGATCAAAATAAGCTGTTGTTCTATAATATATCGTACTACCAATAGTAAACTGAATTAAATGAATTTGATCTAAATGATCAGTAGCTAATTCTGTTTTTAGGGTAGAGTGTAAACCTCTTGACATTATATAACCTCAATAAAATCTAATTCGTATCTGTAAAATGCGTCTTGTCCTACTGTAAACTCTTGTACATCATTTTTCAATGCTACTGTAAATGGAACACTATCATAAGTTACCGCTTCGTTATTAGCTAATGCTGTTGTTAATGGTGGCTCTATCGTTACTGTTGCCGCATTACTTGATGATGTTACATCACTTATAACCATATAAACTTTAGTATGACCTGCGAACTTTATAAAATCTCCTGCTTTAAATCTTCCTGCACCATCAGCACCGAAAGCGTCCATAGCTATTGTGGTATCAGCGACAGCGTGTACTCCGTTTACCAATACTGATCCTGCTTCTGTGCCTAGTGAATCATCTATAATCGGTGGTGTATAAGTAAATGTTCCTTTACGACCTCGTTGTGCAGTAATAAACGCAAAGATCGGAGCAAAACTTGCTCTAGTCATTGGCGGAAACGATACTGACATTTCCCATCTTTGATTTTGTAATTGTCTTGCCTGTCTACGACCACTAATAGAGGTTGAAACAATAGTTGTTTGATTGCTCTTAATGTTAATGCCATTAGATATTGGGCTTGTAGGAAATGCACCACTCATACTAGAGCCGCCTGACCTTTATTATTCAAAGCTGAGTTAATCATATTTACAATCTGTCCTCGTCTTGTATCTAGTAGAGTTCCAAATGATTGTGCGTCTACTGTGGTTATATTAAAGTTTACTGTTGCACCGCCACCACCAAGTTGATGATTAGGTGTAACTGATCCTGCGGTGTTAGGTGTAAAGAGTTCAGGACCCTTTTCTCCAACTAAGAATGGGCTGTTTGGTAGTCTAGATCCACCAAATTGTGCAGGTGGCTGTTGTTGAGCTATTGTCGCTACTTGTATTGCACCCATCGCACCTATCGCAAATGCTAATGGTATATTTCCTGTTCCCAATGCCGCAGTTATTCCTTTAGAGGTATTCATTATGGCTTCACCAATATTTAAGGCTTGGTTAATTCTAAACATTTCTTTATTCATTCTAGCACCCTCTTGTAGAGTATGCCTAGCCATTCCTTTTAACTCTTTGTCTGTAACATCTTGTGCTTTAATCTCTCCAAACTTACCTGCTTTGAATTGCTCTAATGTTTTAGCTGATGCTTTTGCCTGTTCGTCTGCTACTTTTTTAGCATTTTCAATTCTTTTATTGGTTGCTTCATCGTCCATAATTGCGATGGTAGCTAAATGATCAAACTCAAGTTCCTGCTTTAAAGCATTTATTTCAGCTAATTGAGCTAACTCACTATCTAATAATTCTTTACCTACAGTTTTCTTTAACTCTTGTTTTGCTAATAATTCTGCTTCGTGGTCATCAAGTATCTTTAATTCTTTTTGTAGCTTTTCTTCTAATAGCTTTTCTTCCGTTTTGAATCTATCTTGTAACTTAGTAATACTAGTAGGCATTGTTAATGCTTTTCTAAACTCCTCAAGTTTTGCTTTTGCATCTTCAAAATTAAGTTGCTCTGTTGTCTTACGCATATGACTTGTAGCTTCTGCGTAATCAAATGTTGATTGTGTAGTTTCATCAATCTCATCTTTAAAGCCAGACAATGCATCTTTAGCCATTACAATACCAGTAACAACTGCACCTATTGCACCAAAGATTAAATTTTTTCTCATTGAGCCATTGAGGGCTAATACAGCAAGGTTGACACCTTTAATAGCAACGCCAATGTTAAACATAATTTTTGCAAACTTAAAGGCTATGATACCTGCAAATATCCCTTTTAATATGTCTGCATTTTGATATAAGAATTTCATCGCCTCAGCAGATGTTGTAACTGCTTTTGCTAATGCTGAACCAACTTGCTCTGCAAATACTTTTATTTGTTTTTCATTATCAGCAAAGAATTGATCTAAATCTTTAAATTGGCTTTTTAACTCATTAAAGAAAGTGGCATTAACATCATTTTGGAATTGGAAAAATTTATCCCCTATCATAGATAGAGTACCCTCAAATGTTTGAGCTAGATCATCTGTTGCTCCATCAAATCTACCACCTTTGCCAAATGCTTTTTCAAATGCTTCAACTGTTTCTTTGACTGTAACTTTTGCACCACTTTTAAATCCTAATAATGCACCAATACCTCTTTCTCTAAAGAGATCTGCCGCACCTACACCACTACTGAATGCTCTTTGTATTTGTTCAGAGGCACTAGCAAAATCTAATCCTGATACTGCGGCAACATTACCTGTAATTTTTAATATTCTATTAAGATCATCTGCGTCTTTAGCTACAACTGCTAATGATCCACTACCTTTTGCAATTTCTTGTAGTGAAAATGGTACTTTACTTGCAAACTTAGTTAAATTCTGAAATGCAATATTACCCTCTTTAACACTACCAAATAAAAACTTAAATCGTACCTGTAAATTCTCAACTTCTTTACCAGTTTGAATAAGTCCTCTTATAGCGATGCCACCACCTAATCCAACTAAAGCATTTCTAACATTAAAGATTGAACCCTTTAACCCATCAAATCCTTTTTTAGATGAAGCTATAGCCTGTTTGGTTTTATCCTGTGCTATAATATCAATTTTTACTTGTTTGGTCATTTATTTCCTAAGTTTTGCTTTGGCTTTTTGCATATTTGCGTTGTGTTGTTCTTTTTGACTTTTATCAGTCAAATAAACAATCCAAGTCATAAATTCCTCAACTGTGAATTTAAGAACTTCGTGAATAGGTATTTTTAAGTAATCTGCTAATTCTATTGACCATTGATAGTCGTGGTCGTTAGCTATTTTTTTTTAATGTCTGCTTGTGTCGGTGTTTGCATTAGCCAAGTTGCTACTTGTGATAAAAGATCAGGATCAGTTTTTTTCATTAGAAACGCTTTGTTTTCTAAAGTGAAAAGATTATTACCTTTCTCATCTAATGCTAAGTGTATTAAGACATATGCCAATCCTGTAATAGTATCCTCTTCCATTCTTTTGAAGAGTTTACCTTTTTGTTCCATATTCATTGGCTGTTTATATATAACAGCTTTCCATTCAGGAACTTCCATAGAGTTATTGGTATCTAATGAATCCCAATGTTCTCTCATATTTTCAATTATTGACATATGTCTTTTTTACCTTAAATTTGATTAATTGTCAAATTATACTGTACCTCTAGTAATTGCACCATTAATTTGTGCTGATATAGACATTCTAATTATATCGTCCATAGTTACTGATAGTGAATTACCTGTTACGATTGCAGGTACTGTGTAAAAATAATCTCCACTTGTTGCACCTTCAGGGTATAGTAATAAAGTAACTCCTGTTGCTTCTTGTAAAACTACCTGACCATTAGCGTCAGTTTCGTCCCACATACACTCTATAGTTACAGAACCACTTTTTCTGCTTGTTTCGAATGTTTTATTTGTATCAGATAATTGAGTTGATTCAATTACGTCTGCTGTAGTTTCTAAAGTAAACGCTGTCACTTCTGCTACTACATTTGATCCTATTTTTACTACTCCTGCTGAGCCTGTATGTACTGCCATTTTTATTCTCCTTGTTCTTCTGTTATAGATTTAGTTGTTGTTTTTTTCTTGGGTTTTGAAGATTCAGTAGTCCAACCTTGCTGTGCGTACTCATCTTCTTGGTTATCCCAAACCTCAATAGTATCTCCGTCTTTATTCTGAAGTTTTATTTTTTTTGCCATATTTTCTCCCTGTTGGTTTCTTAGCTTCAGGATTGTTATGCTTATGCACCCAACCATCTTCTAAAAATTTGTTTGGATTATCCGTTAATACAGTCAATCCGTTTTTTATTAAATAAACTTTATCACTCATTATGGTGTTCCTTGTGTGAATTTATAGAAGCACCTTACAGTAATAATTATACCACCATAAGGAAATATACTTCCCTCGTCTGTTTCTACAGCAACTAATTGCGTATCTAATGCGTTGCCTGATCTAGTTCTGTCACTATCTAATGCTGTTTCAACTGTGGTTACTAACTCATTCCGTTTAGTATCTATGTTGGTTGTACTTGCACTACCATTGGTAACAAAACCAAATATTCTAAAATCAATCGTGCCTGTGCGAGTAATGTTGCTATTCTTAATAGAAACATCTTCTCTAGTTTCATCAGCAGTCTGTATATAGACCGCAGGAAACTGTTGTTGGCTCAATTCATCTAATTCAAAAGGCTCTCTTGTTACCTTGCCGAATGTTATCGGACTGCTAACCGCAGTAAGGGTTGTAACAATGTGAGCCGCAATATCTTCTCGTTCACTCATACTCTTATTTCTCGTTCAAATGTTTTTATAAACTCTGCAACAGCTCTAGTTTCTTCTTTTGCGTTGACGCTAAAGAATGGTCTAGTTTGATCGTTAAAAAATGCTTTTAAATTTTGTGTCCTATTTGGAAAGAATATTTGTGCTTTAGTTTTATTAAGTTTTTTAAAAGTCATATTACCAAACATTTGACCACTAAAAAATAAATTAGGTGTTGTTGAAGCACCTCTCTTAGACCTTACTCTAGCATAGCCTTTAGAATAACTTTTAAAACCACCACCATTAACACTCTTGCCTTGACTACTACGATCTTTAATAACAGTTTGAATAAAAGTAGCTGTTTTAGACATAGCTCTGTTAGTAGCACTAGGTACAGCTCGTTGAATTTTATCTAATGCACCTTTAACAGCAGTAACATTTATTTCAAGATTAACTGTTACCACTATCTAACCAATCTTAATGCGTGTACTGCAACTTTTTCAGCGTCAGTAATTGTGCTGTCATCATTAGCATCATACTCAACACCATCTCTTAAAATATCTGCAAATTCATCTTCATACATAGTTCGGTAGTAAGATCCCATTTGTTGGAAACGATCTTCATCACCTTGTGAATTAAACTTAGTTAATGCAGGGCAAATATAATACCCTAATGTTCTGTAAACTGTTGCTCTAGTCCATTGTGTGTCAGTTAGTAATGTTAAATCAATCTCTATGCCACCTGCGTAGCTTCTATTTCTTGATTGGTTACTGTGATATACCGACCACCATTTGTTTCTAATATCTCTTTGTACATCTGCTATTGCGTTAGCCACAAATGCGTCTTGCTCACCTGTCGATAAACCCATATCGCCTATATCAGGCTGATATATAATTAAACTGCTTCTAGTTGCAAATGCCATAATAAATTCCTTGTTATATTAAAGAGGGGGCAAAATGCCCCCCCTAAATTGATCAATCCAATTAGGATTAAAGTATGCTTGAATCAGCTAATACTTCAATTCCATATGAATCGTGTAGTTCGCCAACGCCATAAACAGCAGTAGCGACAATTTCAGTTCCTCTAATTGAAGCATCTCTTTGTGTTTCAATTTTGATGTCCTGTAACATAGCTAATCCAAGTGCGTCTTTGTGGAATAGTCCACCTTTAAAGTCACCACCTGTGCCTGTGTTAGCCATATTTGAGCTTTCATAAACATTCACTCCTGCAAGTTGTCCTACAAAACCTGTTCTTAATGCTTCGTTAGCAAGATCAGTTGGGTTAGGGTTTGCAAATGTGTTTGTCATATTAGCTTTCAAGTCATAAGCTACTGCAGGGTGTAGCACACAAGACATATCGTTGCTTGGTACTCCTGCTTGTTTTAGCTTAGATACTGCTTCAAAGATTTTTGCAACAGTAATAGCCGCATCAGCCGCTCCTACTGCACCTGAAAATCCATCAAATAATAACATAAGATCAGCGTCCATTTTTCTAGCGATACCTTCGCCAAATAATTTTCCTAGATCTTTAATTACATCTGATTCAGCAGTATTAACAGCCATATCAGTAACAGTAGTCATTACACCTACTTCTGACACAGTTAAGTCTGCTTTACTTGTTGAAATAGCAGTATTAGCTAAGTCTGTCGCTTCTGCAACAGCCGCCGCCGCAACTACTGGGTAGATTGGAACTTGTATTACTTTACCTGAATTTTTAGGCATAGTGTAATTTCTTACAAGAGGTCTCATTATTGATGCTTCAGACGCTACAAATAGAGCCTCAGCAATCATTGGTACTATCAGATCATCTAAGGTCGATAGGGTTGTTTCGTTAGCCATAATTTATTCTCCTTTATGGGTATATTGTTAATAGTTCTTCATTTTTTCCTTACGATATTCAGCGTATCTCGCCTTATCTTCAGGATTATTCATATTTAGTTCCGCCAAGTTCAAGGGTTTGGGCGTATCACCACCAACACTCGATTTAGATCCTGCTCCGCTAGGCGTTGCATTTCTAAAGTGAGGATTGTTATCTAAAAAGTTTCCTACATACTCGTTTATACTTAATAGTTCACCATTGCCATTATACATTGGAGCATTATTCTCTCCGATAATTTCAGGGTTACCATCAGCACCTAGTTGTACTTTACTTTTTAACAAATTAACAACTTGTTCAGGTTTAATAGCTTGATATTCACTAGCCACCTTAATCAATGCGTCATCAATTCGTACTTTTTGTAACTCGGCTTTGTATTGTGAAATCTCTGCTTCTTTTTTAGAAACAGTTTCCTTTAATACTTTATCAAATTCACCTCGTTGTTTTTGCATATCTAACTCTTTAGCTTCTTTTTCTTCTAAGAGTTGTCTTGCTTCGTCAGGGTCAATGCCATTAAATCTTTTTTCAATTTTAGCTCGTTCCCTTGCAAGTCGCTTTTCAAGTATCTTATCAAATTCCGCTTGTGGAACCATTTTTTCTTGTGTTTCAACTTCCTGTTTTGTTTCTAGAGATTCAGTATTCTCGATCTCCGTTTTTTGCTCGTCAGCCATAGTAGTATTCTCCTATATTATAAGATTGCCATTGTTATCATACCAATCAGGATCGGTAGGTTGTAGATGGTGTCGGCAATTATATCCACCTCTACTTGTGAAAGGATC
>Ga0209337_1001780_pt1 | contig 16085 bp, 29 predicted proteins | sample LinPmetageLP53_FD_184044 | JGI IMG/M metagenome (GOLD analysis project Ga0209337, IMG submission 184044) | Marine viral communities from the Pacific Ocean - LP-53 (SPAdes) (version 2) | ecosystem: Environmental > Aquatic > Marine > Oceanic | place: Pacific Ocean | collected 2010-02-08
GGGTGAAAAACTTTTATTAATAGTACCTCATGTGGTACAAAAACTTTAACAGATGGAAATTGAAACGCTTGAAGATCAAATTATAACACTTCAAATTAAAAATGATACACTTGAAGATAAAATTGAGACAATAACCAAAGAGTTAAAAGAAAAAAGCGATAGAGCTTGGGAAATTTCTGAAGCAATGGAAGATGGCATAAACGAAGGTATGGATACTGAGAGCTGTTGGGCAAGAGCTTGTGCAATAGCTGATGGCGAAGATACATATTCAACAATGTCACCGTTTGATGATGAAAAATCAATAGATAAATATTAATTAATAAACTATGAAAAAAATGAATAAAAATTCAGAGTTAAAATACGCGCAAAGCCTATTAGACGAGGTATATAAAATAGTAATGGACATTACAGAAAGTAATCATCCAATTTTATACAAAATAGATGATGTCCAAAATGATATCGATGAATTATAAAAAATAAATAAACTATGGAAACACTAAATAAAATAAGTGAAAATAAAAACAGACAAATATATTATATGTTCTGTTGTGATGATGAAAAGAAGGGGTTGAATAAAAAAATAAAAACAGATGAATCGTTTAAATTAACGGAATTAGACGAACTAAATGATTTATTAAAAATCTGTAATAACCTTCATATAAATTATGATCTCTCAATAGATCATTGGTCGGAAGAAAAACAAGAGCTAGTTAATCAACTTTATATAATACAAAATAATTACAAAAACCAATAAATTATGAGTACATTATATTTAACACAGTTAGCTAAAGTTAAAAATCTAAACTTTAACGAGCTCTCAAAAGCGTTTGACATAATAAACGACATAAACATACCCAATATGATATTTGAGTATTCTGGGGATGTATGGATCGGTGGTAAAGATTGGGATGTCCACCTATACCAAGAAGATTCCGATTCTCAAATCGAGATAACATTATATAATGTCATCGATGGAAAAACCGATACCTCAAAGGGATTAAAACTAAAATTAGATTAAGATGAATAATGAAGATATGCTAATTGCCAATTTTATGGAATGCGAATTCCACGATGATGGAAGAGTACAATTTACCACAAATGTGGATGACTATGTAACAGAAAACCCAATGTGGGACACATCTTGGGATTGGCTTATGCCAGTAGTCCAAGAATGTAAACGTGTTGAAGAAGCCGATTATGTCCTAATAGATGCTATTGATTTTTCACTATGCAATAACGATTTGCTTGGGGTATACGAAGCCGTAGTTAAATTTATTGCGTATCGCAATATTAAATATTAAAGCGCAGAAATTATGACAGATAGACAAATTGAAATCATAGATGCAGTCGGGGAATATGTCGACAGAAAGTTCGGGGATAAAGCCTATTCAGGCGAGAATTACACCGAAGAAGCGCAAGACTATTATAATGAACTGCTTGACAGAGTAGAGGATGCCTATGAAGATAAAACCGATTGTGATTATTGCTATTACGACTCGACTTGTATAGATGTGGAAAATGGTGACTTGGTAATGATGGGACATTATTGTTCCGACTCCAAGAGTCCAGACTTAGGCTCATCACACATTCTATTGAATCGAGAGGAAGAAGACCATATGGCAAATGATTTAAGCGAATATATCGAGCCGTACACGCTTGCATCAATTGACGATGTAGCAAAAGAGATGTACCAAGATGAGATGGCAACACTAACACTTAAAAAAGCTTTAGGGTTATGAATGATATCGAGGAAATGCTGACGTATATGTATGAGGTGGATCGAGGAAATTGTCTTATGAGAGACAAAGATTGGATTAGAGAGCTGTCATTGGCAATGACTGACCCGAACTACAAAACTAAATTTCTTGCAGAACATCAAGAATACATTAAAGCAATGAATGTATGAGTAATATTGAAAAGATAAAAGAACAATTCCCAGACCTCGAAATTCTACAAGCAGATGGGTTTGACCACGCAATAATTGGTTTAGAACCAATCAGCGGTAAATTAGTCTACGACATCAATAAAATGACAGATATACTTTTAGAGGAAGGTTTATCGCACATAGATGCAATTGAACACTTAGACTTTAATGTACTTAATGCTTATGTTGGTGAAAAAACACCACTATATGTTTACACTATAGATTTAGAATTATGAAAACTCAAGGAGATGTATTGCAAGAGAATATAAAAAAGCTAAACAATCGCATTATTAATGGTGAAGATTTACTGCTTAAATCAAATATACTTTTAATAAAATTGAGAAAGCACAGAAATAGACTTGTGCAACAATTAGAAAATATTCAATGAAATTTATGTTTAAGTTGCATAGTTATTAACATTTATGTAACTTGCTTTCAATAACAGATAGATATGATTATAGAAAAAACATCAGTAAAGGATCTGGAGGAACTCCTAAATGATCCTTATTTTATTTCTTTTAATGTAACAGGTCCAGGACCATTGTCAACTCAATATTTGTTGGGAAAAGGAAGATGGCAAGTTACTGGTTATTTTATTAAAGCAAAGAGTAAGTAGGTGTTCATGCACCTACTTTTTTATTGACTCAGATATGGAATATATAATGGGAATACTTCACGGAATAGCATTTTCAATTTTAGCTTATTTCTTTTATGATTACTATTTTAACAAGGATAATAACAATTATTAATTATGAAAAAAGACACACATTTCTCTATCGGACTATGGTCAACAGATGACGTTCAAAAGATAGCAAAGGAAAACGACATTAACTTCCTTACAGAGGAAGAGAAAAACACAATACTTAGGAAGGGTATAAGTAGGAATTTAATTCACATTAGAAAATATATTTCTGTATGTATTGAAGCAGAAATTCACCGAGAACTAAAGAAAGACTTTAGTGATTTTAAACAAAAACAAATAGAAAGATATGGGCAAGAGTAAAGATTTATTACAATATCTATACTATGCTTTAATCTTATTTGCATTAATAGCCACGTTATGAGCCAAGATCAGGTAGATTTTTTCATTGCTAGAATAGAAGCTTTAACAATTAGCCATAAGCGTCTAGAAGAAGATAATAACCATCTTAAAGATGAAAATTTAAAGCTTAAAAGAGAGATTCAAGATTTTCACTGGGATGAGTCGAAGAAGTTAAAGGTTATTGATAATTAAATTAAATAGAATGGATATAGAAGATGGTAAATACCCACACAGAGCTATTGTTCCCAGTATATTAGGGGACATTTTTGTCACAGGAATTATAGCTGTGAACAACGAAACGCTTTCAGAAGGAGGCGTTGTTGAAACATTTACTGAATTTCAACTAGAAGGACACCCAACATTGGGTTTTGATTCTTTTTCAGATGTAGAGGTACATAAAATTACCGAGCCATTTGTTGTGTTGCAATTTTTAGAAGAATTATTAATAGAAGATTTTAAACAAGAGCTATGAAAGAGTATGTTATTTATTACAATGATTTTCAAATAGACAATGATAATAAGCTAGTTACTTTAGCTAATAATTGTCCTAATATTACACATTTAAGCGATGACGAGAGCGGAGTGCTTCGTGTTTCAAAAATGTTTGTGAAAAAGGGTATGTGGGACAAATGGTTTTGCCCACAGCTTGGAGAAAAAGAAGGTTATGATTTTAAGTTTGAATCTATATGAAAGACAAAATTAAAGATGTTTCTGGAAGGGTATATAGAATGCTCTCTGAGAAAAACGATGCCTATGGGAACTCGGCATTAGATCCGATCAATATATTCTCTAAGGGAAATGCTGTTGATTCATTGTGTGCTAGGATAGATGATAAACTTTCACGCATACAAAACAGAGGATTAGGAGATGAAACTGAGGATACTTTATTTGATCTTTGTGGGTACTTAATTCTATTGATTATAGCTAAAGAAAATAATAAAAAAACCCTTGATCAGGGTTCTAAATAAGTTGCGTGTTACGTTATTTATGTAGATATTTGATCACTTAATTAAATTAATTTTAAACAAATTCAGTATGACTATTAATGAAAAGTTAGCCACCATTCAAACCAAATTTAAATCTAAAAAAAGTAGATTTAATGCTTTTGGTAAATACTATTTTAGAAGCGCAGAAGATATCCTGGAGGCTACAAAACCATACCTTCTAGATTTGGGGGTATCTGTAATTATAAATGAGCGAGTAGTTGAACTCGACAGCTCCTTTCCTATGTTAGAATCTAAAGCTACACTTTCCGATGGTGAGAGTAGTATTTACAGCACCGCAGTAGTAGGTGTAGATTTGGACCAAAAAGGTATGCAAATGCCTCAAAAATTTGGTTCTGCATCTTCTTATGGTAAAAAATATGCTTTAGGTAATCTATTTTTAATAGATGACACTCAAGACAGCGATGCTACCAACGATCATAAACCACAGATGAAGAAGCCTACTCAAACAGACAGCAAAGAATCTGTTGATGTTTTTAATAAAGCTTTAAGCTATGTTAGAGAAGGAAAGAATTCTCCTGATCGAAAAGTAAGGTTGGAAGCTGTGAAGGATAAGTACGGAAATGAAATAACATCTATTGAACTAGCTAAACTTAATGTAGCGGTAAAGTAATGCCATACGAAGTTAACTACCAGCTTTACGACAGACATAAAACAAATAGACCTTCATATTGGAAACATATATGTAAAGACTTCTCTACAAGAGATGACGCTGTTCTTTTTGTTAATAGAATATGTGATAATGTAGCTGTTAAATCAATAAGTTTAACCCAAAAAGAATGAAAAACGTATCTAAAATTCTAGAAGAGAAAACAGGTAAAAGCTATCTGTCTTACTCTTCAGTAAAGTATGCCCTTCAAGATATGCGTCTCTTCGAGATGTATATGAAAGGACAATTAAAAAAGACATCCACAGCATTAGAGTTCGGCTCTATGTATGATTGTTTATTATTTGAACCACATAAGTTCAATGATAGATTCCAAATCCTAAATGAGGATGAAATTCTTCAAGAGATTGGGGGAAAAAAACCTAAGTCTACAAAACTCTATAAGGAGTGGAAAGAAGATCAGGAGCAAGGAGACAAAGCCTTGGTTACTCTTGAAGATCATAAACAAGCTATGGAGATGATCGATAGACTTGACACTTGCGGTGTTAGGGATATTTACCTAAAAGGAAGCTATCAAATAGAATTCAAAGAAGAGATAAATCTTTTTGATGACTATGAAGGTATTGTTGTAAGAGGATTCTTAGACTGCCTAGGTGATGGTTTTATATCAGATAGTAAGAGCTCCAGGGGGGCCAAATCCTTCCCTAGAGATGTGATCTCCTACTCTTATGATATACAAGCATACTTGTACAGTAAAGTGTTTGACATACCCGATTTTTATTGGGTTGTACAAGAAAAAGCGTATCCGTATTTACCTGCGGTATACAAAGCTTCGGATAAAACTCTTGGGTTCGGAGAAGCAAAGTTTAAGAAGGGTGTAAGAACTGTTCTTGAATACTTTGAAAAGGACAAAGCGTCTGATAAATTTTATTTACAAGGGGAAATTTAATAATTATGAGTGAAGAAAAGAATGTATATATAGGATATGTTTCTGAAATGAAAACATATGAACCTTCAGGTGTTAAAAAATGGGGTATCTCATTTAAGGCTGATCAATTAGACGAACTTAAAAAGTATCTTACTAAAAGTGGGAACGTCAATATGGATCTAGTCGTTAAATCTGACGGAGCAGCGTTTATTTCTGTTTTCAATCCTCGTGCTACAAATACTTACAATAGTAGCGCAAGCAATGTAAAGACAGAAGAGGCTTTGCCATTCTAAATTAAACTAGGGGAGGCTCATGCCTCCCCTTTTTTATTATGAAAAGGAACAAAGAAGAGTCAGAGATTGATCAGTTTTCTAGGATAGCAATGGCAATACTAAGATCAAAGTACAAATTTACTCCCCAGCGCAGATCCGTTGTAGCTAAGATGTGGAGGAATAGAAAAGAAAAATGAAAAATATAAATAGTAAGTACGCAATTATATATAATAAAAAAAGTAAAGAATGGAACCTTCAGCGTAAAGGATTAACAATCTTAAGCGGAGATAAAAAGGGTTGTCAAAATTACTTTGATTATATAGTTTCATTGAGTGTGTATTGAAAAAAGGTCAAGAAATATTTGAGCATAGTTGTAAAATCTTTTGGCAGACTAAAAAAGGAAAAGCTTTTTTAAACCACAAGAAAGGAAGAGAAAGTTCTCCGTTTACTGTTCTTACAAGAGCTAAAAATGTGATAGATATGAATAGACATTTTCAAACCATAGAATACATACGAAAGATTGCAAAGATTCCAAAAACTGCTATAAATATTAGGGTTTTAAAAATTTATAAAACAAAAACAATTTCCAGATCAAGCTGGTATAAAGAAGAAGATTATGATAACGAATTTTAAATTAAATGCAGAGTCTGTATTTGAACAAGTATCTGCAGTTTGTGGAGTGAGTGTTGCGAGAATGCAAACAAAAGGAAGACAGCGTGAGTTGGTAAGGGCTAAGAGAATGTTCTGCGCTATATTAAGAGAAAACACTAGGTTGACATTTTCAGAGATAGGTAGACACATAAATCAAGACCATTCTACTGTTATACATCACATAAGCAAGCACAAGTCAAGCTTAGTAAAAAACAAGAAAGGTAACTTTATAGATATAGAGTATGCAGAAAAATATAAAGAAGTGGATGACATATTAAATGAACGAGTCAGCATAACTAATCATCATTATCTTTTTACGTACAAAATAGAAGAGCAAGACAATAGAAGCATACTTCTTCCTGGTAGATTAAAAGGCTATGTTAGGATATTTAAACAGAGCTCTTGTGAAATGGTTTTTGAATGTGTTGCTTCTTCATTTATCCACGCAATAAATACTATGTCTATTAGAGAAGTATTTGTAGACAGAGAATTAATAAAGGTAGAAAAAGTTTAGGATGGAGAAAATAACAATGTTCCCATCTGTTATTAACACGGACAAACCTCACTATGTCCTTTTGGAAAACTCTTTAAAAAGAATTATAGAAGGTAATTCTGAAAACATAATTAAAGAAATAAGAGCTGGAGATAAGAGTAAAAAAAAGACTCTGCCTATTACTCTTTTCTCAGGGGTATTTAGGGGGAGGAGGGATGAAGACATATTAGGTCATAGTGGTCTTATTATATTAGACTTTGATCACATAGATACTGAATCTTCTAAAGCTTTATTATCTACAGATAAATTTGTAAGAGCTTGTTGGATATCTCCATCTGGTGATGGTCTTAAAGTTCTTGTAAAAGTTTCAAATCCCGAAAGACATCGTGATCATTTCAGAGCATTACAGACTTACTTTGATAAAACTTATGGACTAGAAGTTGATCCTTCGGGAATTAATGAAGCTAGAGCTTGTTTTGAAAGCTTAGATGCTGAATTAATATATAATGAGTCAAGCGATAAGTTTGGGGGAATGCTATCAGAGTCTTCGGAAAGCCAAACAGCAGTTTCATCTGATATATATACCGATTATGAAAAACTAAGTATAGCCTCTAAGATGATTCGTAGAGCTGAAGATGGTGATAAACATCACACATTACTTAGGGCTTCGCTATTGTGCGGTGGTTATGTAGCTGTAGGTAGGATGGAGCGGGAAGAGGTAGAGCGTGTTCTACTAAGAGAGGTTCAAAAAATATCTAGTGTTGATGATCTTGATTTGGCTAAGAAAACAATCAGGGATGGTATTGAAGAGGGTAAGAGAAAGCCTATTAAAGAAACACTAGAAGATGAGCAAAGGATTAGAAGAGAAATGCGTATCAATGATGGAGATATGTCATTTATATCTTCCGATGATCAGGATATGGAGTGGATTAATAAGTTTGCCAGAGGAGACATTGCTAGAGGGCTTACTACAGGATCGAGATTAGATGAGCATTTTTTATTTAAAAAAGAGTTTACAATTATAAACGGTCATAGTAACGTTGGTAAAACAACTATGGCTATGTACCTTATCGTAACATCCTCAGTTCTACACGATTGGAAATGGATAATATACTCTTCAGAAAACAAGACTGCCGCAGTAAAGATGAAGCTGATGGAGTTTTTGGTTGATGTTCCTATTAATGAAATGCATTACGAAGAAAGAGTTGCCGCTTATAAATGGATTAACAATCACTTTACCATCATAAGTAACGAAGAGGTTTACAGCTATACAGATCTTCTAGTATTTGCAGAAAAACTTTTAAAGCAAAAAAGTTATGATGGTTTTTTAATAGACCCTTATAACTCTTTAAAAATAACTATGAGCAATAGCTTACTTTCATCTCACGAATATCATTACGAAGCCGCATCAGAGCTGTTAACATTTAGTAACGCTAACAATATAGCTGTGTGGTTAAATACTCACGCTATAACAGAGGCGGCAAGAAGGAAGGGTATGGATGGGCTTCAGCCAGCTCCTTATGCAGAAGACACAGAAGGGGGTGGCAAGATGGTGAACCGCTCAGATAATTTCTTGACTTTTCATCGAAAAATTTCTGCTCCTGATTTTGATTTACGAAACACAATGGAGGTTCACGTAAGAAAAGTTAGATCACAAGAAACTGGAGGGATGCCTACTAGTTTTGAGGAACCTGTATTATTTGAAATGAATGCTTCTAAAACTGGATTTAGAATATACCCTATGGGTGACAAGAATTTTACACCCTTGTCATTAGATTCGGGTAAGTTTGACCTATCTTAGATGGGTGGAAAGTGATTATGAAGAACTTGAACTTACGTTACCTAAACCTCCTAGCCTCAATGCGTTCTATTCAGGAAGGCATTTTATGGTTCGTAAAAAATACAAAGAAGAATATTGGAAACATATTGAGACAGCTTTACAGTCTTTCGACAGATTCTATATGGAGCAATTTGCACTTGATGTTTCTTTTAACTGCCGCTTTGATGTTGACAACGCTATTTGTTGTAGCAAGTTTCTTGCGGATTATTTGCGAAAGTTTGATTACGTTAAAGACGATAACCCAAAACACTTTATTTCACAGTCGACTACCTTCAACGAAAACCTGGAGAAAAACACCTTCAGAGTGAAAATAAAAGTTTATGGATTTAAAACAATTGAGTGAGATATATTTCCTAACAACCAATAGGATGCATAATTCAGCTACGGAACTGTATGAAAGTTTGCACAACAACTCTGGATTGCCTAGAGTAGACAATGATAGACTTCATAATACAATAAGAAAATACAAAAAAGATATTGAATTAGAGTTTGATATGATCAGAGCGGCTCTATTAGAATTTTATGATGACATTAATATTCCTTGATGGACTGAACGGTATTAATTACCATAGGTTAATGACACCTTTTCTGCGTATGCAAGCAGAGTCAAACCTTAATATACACTTCTTTCAAAGCTATAATGAGCTTAAAGATTTTGATATGACCAAAGTAAAGAACTTAGTTACGTCTAGAAGGTGTACAGTTTCTAATCATAAAGCTTTTAAAAAGTTTTTAGTAGAAAATAATGTAAAACTCATACTAGATAACGATGACTTTTGGTGTCTACCTAAAGATAATCCAGCGCACAAGCACTACGAAAAAGTAGCGGGTCCAGAGATTAAAAAGACAATTGAAATAGCTGATGAGATATGGTGTCCTTCTGAGTACCTCATTAATAGAATGAAAAACATCAACCCTAATGTTACTTATAGACTTATTCCTAATACTTTACACGAAAAAGAAGAGCAGTGGAAAGACATTGAGAAAGAACCAACTGAAGTAGTTAGGTTCGGTTATGTGGGAGCTAACGGTCACCAAGAGGATATGAAAGTTATGGGTGGTGTTACGCTAGAGGGTAAAGAGTCATATTGTATGGGTCTTATGAATTATATGGACACACTTAAAGCCAAGCATAAATTAATGCCTAAAGACGTTCATCAATACGGTAGCTTATACAAACATTTTGACGTATCTATCTCCCCCTTGTTAAACAATAAGTTTAACCGTTGCAAGTCTGAATTAAAAGTTATTGAAGCTGGATACACTAAGACAGCAATCATTGCTTCTGATGTTTCACCATATAAACAAGTGATCGAGCACAACAAAACAGGTATATTATGTAGCACTCCAGGAGATTGGCGTAAAGAAATCAAAAGTATGACATTAGAGAAAGCTCAGGAGTTGGGCGAAAACTTATATAAATACTGTAAAAAGAACTACAACTTAAGTGACATTAACAAACTGAGAATGAGAGGGTTATGAGTGATTACCGAAACAATCCCTTTAACAAAGAATCAGAGCTGTTTGAGGCTTTAAAATCGGGCCTTCTTCCTGACCTTAAAAAAACAGAAGATAGATTTTCTCAGTATGACTGTTACTCTGATAAACATCAAATGCATATAGAGCTTAAGTGTCGTAAATCTCATTACAGTAGATTAGTTATAGAGAAGTTAAAATACAAGGCTCTTTTGGATAGGAGTAAATCGTCTGGAGTTGATCCTGTTTACATAAATTCGACACCTTTTGGCGTTTGGGCATTCAGAATAAATGAACTAGATGAACCCACCTGGAGGGACAAGGAAATGCCTAGAGAGACAGACTTTAAAGATACCTATATGATAACCAAGCAGGTAGGTTTTTATGCCGTTAATAATGGTGTAAACATCACTAAATATTTCGAGTAAAATCACAGCTACCTACGGTAAAATACTATGTAGTAAATTCGTGTTCACCTCTACAAAGCGTAGGGGTTTTACTTTTTTATTATTCCCAAAATGGCTAAAGATTCCTTTGATTCGTGGTTAGAAGATCTTACACAAAAAGAACAACCTACTTGTAACATTGACAACCCTGATGATTGTGAAACTTGTGGATCTTAGCTATGTTGAAACAGCCTCTTAAACAATCCTAAGAAGAACATAAGAATCAACAGAAGGAACGAACCAAAGTAAAGCTTGTGGTACCATTTATCTCTCTCCTGGTATACTATCTTTTCAAAGGGAACACTAACAGTTCTCACTATGGTATCAGCGTCACAGCCTCCATCTATTATGAGTGTGTCGTAGCTCCGCATAATCTTTACTCGGAAGTTGTTCTTTACGATCTCTATTGTATCTACTTTTGAGATGGTGACCGTATCCAATACAACAGTCGGGTCTGTCACAACCGTGTCCTTTACAATCACGGTATCCTGAACTAGAATCGTGGGGTCTTTCTTGATCGCTCTATTTAGATGCCATTGTGTACTACAGCCTGTTGTTAAACCTATTAATAACAAAGTTATAAAAAGTATCACACTTAATACAGAACATTTCATCGTCTAGAGTTTTCAAACAATCTTGATTCCATACGATTCATTTGCTGTTTTATTTCTGATATGTCTTCTTTAGTTTCTAATATTGCGTTATCAATTATCTCTGTCTGTAATCTAAATTCATCAGCAGTTACTGGGGGTTCGGGAAGTTCCTTAGCGACCTCTATGTCTCGCTTTAACATTCCGTAACCAGAAACAGCTACCGCTATAGTCATACCTACAGCAATTAAAGTCTTGACACTAAGACCAAGCACTGTGTCCTCGCCAAAAGAGTCGAGTCTATCTATTGGGGATCTCTTGCTCATTTCTTTCCTGCAAATTTTTCAAGTCCTGATATACCGAATGATCCAAGTGTAACCAATAGAAAAGAGTTATATATAAACTCATTGACTACTAGGTCCTTACCAACCCAACCAGTGATGACATCAGCCATAATAACGAATAACATTACAGCAAAAGAAAGGAATCCAATAATGGTTTTCTCATTCCAATCGTTGCTATCTTTAAAGATCTCTAGGAATTTTTTCATACTACAAAGTTCGTGTATTTTAAATAAGATAATGATCGTGAATTCAAGCAGAGTAGGGAATTACTTTATATCTTCTATCTTGTATTTTTTAAACGACTTTTCAAATCTTAACATCTGTGCTTTTTCTAAATTCTCTAAATACTCTTGACGCTCTTCATTTTCGGTATTGTCTTTTAGCTTTCTAATCTTTCTTAACCTAGAAGAAACGTCTTTACTAATGTAATTCATTTTAGATACAGAATTTTTATCTTTTTTATTTAACTGTCCGCTTTCAGATTCTTTATACAACTGATTTACTAGCATTACATTATTGTAATATTCAGAACGATCTTGATAATCAGTTGTTTGACCAAGAAATATTCTATAAAAAGGAATTTCCCTTGCCTCTGGAGCTTCACCTTTAGTAACTTTTCTTAATGAACGTTGAGTTCTTCCAATTGTTTTTCCAGCACCTCCTGTAAGCCATTCAAAGACAAAGCCCATTTTATCTGGGTTAAAATCAATAGCACCAGGTCTAAATTCAGATCCTCCACTAGCTTTATTTAATGCTTTAGTCCAAGATTCAAGATTTTTAAACCTATCCCTTCCTAACTCAGAAGCTGGTCTTGGTGATTTAGACCAAGGGTTTTCTTTACTATATATAGTTCTTCCAAAAAAGTTTTCGTTGGCGATTAAGCTTATAATTGGCTGACCAAAAGTAGGTGCTAATACTTTAAATATATAAGCTGTAGCATCTGAGCCATATGAAGGAAAGTTTAAAGGAGAAAATGATCCAAGTGATGCAGTAAATATGTCCCCTAGAACTTCACCTTTATCTGTAACTCCTTGATTGGCGTTCATTAAAGAATTTCCTATTACATAGAAAACATTAAGACCATAAGGAAGAGGTAGCTTAATATAATCACCCTTTTTCTCACTTAAAGGATTCATAATAATAAGATTTCTTTCACGAACAAATTCAGGTATCTTAGAATAATAAGACTCACCGTCATCATCATCTTCACTCATCGATTCATTAATGATAGACATAACCCCACCAAACACTGCTAATCCTGCGGCAAGCTTTTGTGATTTAGTAACTTTAAGTTGTTTCTTGCCTGTCTTTTCATTAAATTCAAAATTTGGCTTTAATGTTTTGACCAGTCTATTTGTTCCTTGAATAGAAGCGTTAAAGAAAAGATACAAAGAATTAATAGTAACCCCATATTCACCACTCCTATTAAAGTTCACAGTTAATTCCTTAGCTAATTCAGCGGCTTTTTCTCTAGAGACTCCAGCTTCACGAGCTTCTATATAAGAGGAAAGACGGATCCCATTTTCTACAGATGTGTTTACCCTTTCCGCAAACTCTTTGGCGGCTTTTATACTTGTCTCTTTATTCCCTTCGACAAGATTTTTTATGTTAGATTTAAACTCTTCAGGAGACCTAGAATAAAACCATTCTGTCTTACCACCATCCTCAAGAAATTCCATATAGTATTTTTCTTTGGTGTTTAAATTATTGGTTTTTTTACCTTCTACATTATATATAGCTTTAATAGAAGGAAGAACTCCAGAAAGAACTTTAAGTGCTAGACCCTTAACTTTTGCTTCATTTAGAACACCACCTTGATTTGTTTCTTCACCTACGAGGTTAAATAAACCAGCTTGTATGTCTCTAGTGAAATTTCTAAATATAAACTCAGGGTCATATGTAGTTATCATTGAGCTTAAAAATCTATTTAACCCAGCTACATATCTAATGATAGGCTTAAGATCCCCTACGTCAAATACGGTAGTACCTTTCATTGTCTCTGCCATTCGTGGGTCTGAGAACTGTATAAACTTACTTTCACCCTTTATCATAACCCTTAATACTCCGCTATTTTTTTCATTAGCTTGAGCATTAAAACTACTAAGTTGTTCTTTGTTTTTCGGTTCTAAAACGGACCAAACACTTTTACCGTCAGCACCAACTATGGGGTTTTCTTTAACTAAATTAAATAACCTTTGAAGAACTTCGTTTTTATTTCCTTCAATAATAGTATTCTGAAGATTATTTATAGACTCACTAATAGCATCTCCTGATTCACTCTCCCTTCCTTTGGCTTTTTTTTGATTAAAAACCCTAAATCCCCTACCAGACTGAGTTGATACTATTTTGTTTTCTTTAAGCTCCGCAAACCCTGATAGTGGAATATAATTAGGGTACTCTGTAGCCCATTCAGACACCTGCTCTTGACTTACTAAGCCAGTCTTAACTAATATATCTCTTCTTGCTTTATTTATATTTTGAATAGATTCAATTGCATCTCTAATTTTTTTATCTGCATTTTTAATGTCAGGATTTTGAGCTTGCTCTTTAGTGAAACCCAATTCTTTTTCAAGAATTTCTTGAGCTTTTTTATCGGACATACCTGATCCTTCTGTTTTTACGTCCTTGGTATTTTTTGTTTTTTCAAGTATACTTTTATTTCTATCTTGAGCAAAGAAAGCTGTTGCAATTTGATCTATTTGATCTAAAGTTTTACCACTTTTCTTAATAGCTTCAGCCGCTGCAATTTCCAAAGGGGTTATGATCTTTTTTAACTGATTCTGAACCTTTCCATCTAAAGTAGATAGAGCGTTTTTAAAATCAGAGCTTAAGCTTAAACGCCCTACAGATTCTAAAACTTTATTTTGAAGTTCAATTATATCTTGATATTTATCTATAACACTCCTTCTAAAGATCCTTAAATATTCAGCATATTTACCTTTTTTCTCTAAAGTTATAACAGCTCCAGGAGTTTGAGAAGTAGTTACCGTACCATCTTCAGCAATAGTAGTTTCTTTAACTTGAGTTGTGCTTGCAGGTGTAGGTTTAGCTGTAGGCTTTCTGCTTATAGTGCTTCTTTTTTTAGGCGATTTCTTTTTCTTTGGTTTTCTTTTCCGTTTTACTTGATTTATATTATCTGAAATAAATTTGTCATATTTAACCTTATCTACTGTGGATCCCTGTTTCCTTATGTATTTAATACCATCATCAATTGCTTGAGCTAAAGACTTACCTGCCAGATAAGCAGCTCTAACAACTTTTAGAGAGTTGTTAGCCATAAATAAAGGTATACCTAGTGTTGCGTCATATGCGTTTCCTCTTGTTGAAGTAACCCTTATCGCTTCATCAAGAAATTCTATTATTAAATCTTTTGTATATCTTGATTCATCTGATTCTGTTAACTCAATTTTTCTTTTATACAAAGACTCCAAGCGTTTTAAATCTGAATCAAGAGCAGTCGTTTTACTAGTAGTAGATTTATCTAAATCCTCTTCTATTAATTTTTCATATTTCTTTATGTTGTTATCGGCTTCTTGTATAAGCCTATTTTCTGTTTCAGTTTTTTCTTTTTTAAACTTATTTATAGCTTGCTGTCTAGATTTTTCATCTTTTATTCCGACTAGTTTCCCATCTTCTCTCATTTTAGAGACAGTAAATGAGCCATCTTTCTTTTTAACTACTTGAAATATATTTTCTTTAACTTGAACTAAATCTTTATTCTTTTCTTTAGAAGCCATTTCTTCTAAAAAGAGAGCCTCTGCTTCCTTAAGGTCTCTATCTCCTTGCTTCTTTAAAGCATTAAGATCCTTCTCTGTTTTATTTAATTCTTTTAACTGTTTTGAATCTCTTTCTTCAGTAATTACTTTAACTTCTTTATCTATTCTCTCTTTCCGTTCTTGTTGACTTTTTTTTGTTTTTATAAATTCACCTAATGTTGCGTCATATGCGGTTAGCTTAGGTGTTTCAGGAATTCTAGGACCTAATGTTATACCTTTATCTGAAACTAAATCCACTTGATCATTACCTTGCTCATCTTTTACTTGACCAATTTCTATTATCTCATCTTCCGTTTCAAATACAATTGTATTTTCATTTTCACTGTCTATTTTTATAATACCTTCTTTGTTTTCAAAAACCCCTGGTTGATTTATGTTTGCTGTTAACCTTTCTCTTTCTATCTTCTCTTCTTGCTGTGCTTTATTTTCTAAATCTTGTTTTTTTTGAGCTTCCTTTTCTCTTTCGATTTCATTAAAGTCAGATCTAGCTTCTGTATTTAATCTTTTCTGCTCTTTATCTGTTTGATTAGTTTCTTTTTGTTGCAGATTTTTTTCCCTAGCTGCCTGTTCTATTCTTTCTGTGGCTGTAGGTTCTGGTGGGAAAATAATAGATTTAATTTCATCCATTAAAGCAATAGACTTTTGCTTTTGATATTCTCCCGAAGCAGCTAATCTTTGTTTGTACTCTCTAG
>Ga0209337_1001781_pt1 | contig 16083 bp, 15 predicted proteins | sample LinPmetageLP53_FD_184044 | JGI IMG/M metagenome (GOLD analysis project Ga0209337, IMG submission 184044) | Marine viral communities from the Pacific Ocean - LP-53 (SPAdes) (version 2) | ecosystem: Environmental > Aquatic > Marine > Oceanic | place: Pacific Ocean | collected 2010-02-08
ATCTATTAGTCTAAACTTTAACTCGTTTAAGTCGGGTGATTTACTTAATAATATATGTATTATTACCTCTGGTATTATTTTTTCTTTACCAGTATACATAGTCGCGTCTATAGCAAATCCGTAATCATTGATATTTAACTGTTCCCATGACATTTTATTGAATTGAGAATCAATAGATGTTTTAGGGTTACGATCAAGCTTAACCATTACTCTAAAGTCTATTTTATCTAATTCATTTATCTCTCTCCTGTCTATTTCTATATATTCTTTAGACATCGATTTATAAGAAGATATTAAACCAATGATATAATTTGAGTAATCGACCGGATCAAAGTCTTTGGATTCTGTTATTAGATATGACTGTATGTGCTTCATTTAGAATCTAACATAATAAAAGTAACATCTACTTTATCAGTGGTTGGTATTTTGCTTTTTCGGGAAAAGAATACTTCAGTTTTATCTACTTCAGATGCTATGATATTTGAAATAACGGAGGTTCTGAATCTTTTAACGTGCATTTGATCTTCTTTTTCTAAATAAGTTTTTTTACCTATAATGTATTCATATAATGTCTTTCTTTTTATACTTGCTTGGTTATCAGTTAAATCCGATCCTTTAATGCTATTTACATTATCAAAAAGCCATTTTTTAAGATCATCTTCTTTTATTTCAAATGTTTTAAATATACTACTTGAGCTTCCATCTGGATATTTTTTTATACCTTCTTGGTTTTTAACGACAAATATAAAACGGAACCTGTTTATTACTGGTTCAGGTATAGGCATACCTTCTTCATCAAATTCTTGTTCTGTGATGTAACTTGAATATTTAGTAATGAATTTTAACTCGCTATTTAGATTAGTCATATCTATAGACTTTTTATTATTTATTTAAACATATATACGTTTAACGTAAATTAATGTCTAATAAATCCCATAGACTATATATGCAGTCGGGAGAATTGCTAAATTCAGTTGGAGTAAATAGTGCATCTTTAAATTTTTCATGTTCTTTTTTATACATTAAATATTTCCTATCATCAGAATATTTAGAATGTTTAACATTGGCTAACCTATCTGCTAATTTAACAGCAAGAGATCCATATTGATTTATTCCTTTGGATTTAATTATTTTTTTGTATACCGACTGCTTTTTATCTTTTCTGTTGAATAGGTCAGACGGATCAGTGACATCAGACACTATTCGAGATACTTCATATCCGAATGTGTTTTTTATTTGATTAACTGTAACTGAAGTATCTTCTACTATATCGTGTAGATAACAAGCAATTATCCATTCTTCATGAAACTTTTCTTCTATTCCTATATTGACAACCATTTCTATATGGTAAAAATAAGGATATATTCCGTATGACTGATTCCTATGATTATGTTTTGCTATTAATCTAGCCTTATCTATTAAAGGAGACATTCATTATTGTATTTTTTCGAAAAAAGATTTGAATATATCTTCAGTATATATTTCAAAGCTACCATCTGTATTTTTTACGATAAAGTCAGTTTTAAAAGGGAATAGAAATCCCATTTCATTTTTTGCTCCTACGAAATCTAAAATTTCTTTTATATTGTTACCGTCGTACTGTACTGCCTGTATTACATCTGGCTTTTTTCTATAAAATTTCATGTTGTATACTTAAGTTTATATATTTAAGCGTCACATCCTCCTCCTGCACAAGTAAACATTGAATTTTCAGGTTTCTTAGATGCTATGTTTGGTTCATTGCTAGAAGCAGATAGTTTTTTATTTTTACCTAATTTAGCCTCTGTTCTAGTATAATATACTCCAGTCTTTAGTCCTTTTTTCCAAGCATACATTAATGCACTAGATATTTTAGAATACTTAGCGTCCTTATGATACACATTTAATGATTGAGACTGGTCTACGTATTTATTACGTATGATAGATAAATCTAATAAGGACTTTTGAGATATTTCCCAAACTGTTTTATATCTATATCTTATATCTTCAGGTATTTCGTGAATATCCTGAATACTTCCTTCATTAGCTATAACCTTATCTCTAATATCTTCATTCCATAGTTTAATTTCACTTAACTCTTTAACTAAATATTTATTAACTACTAAAAATTCTCCATCTCCAACCATTCTAGTAAATACATTAGAAGTAACAGGTTCAAAACATTCAAATGAACCTAATAATATAGCTGAAGACGCCGTAGGCATTAATCCTAGTAATAAAGAATTTCTCATAGGAATAGGTTCTTCTTTTTCTAATGGAGACCATCCTTCAATATATGTTTCTCCTTTTGAATATTTAGAGCCTTCCCATGCTGGGTAATTAGAATCTTCCTCAATAGCAAGATTCATGCTTTCAGTTAACGCAGATTTGTACATCGTTTCGAATATTTTATCAGTCCACTCTTTAGCCTCTTCTGATTCAAATGATATCTTCTTCTTAGCAAAAAAATCAGCCAATCCTGCAACACCTATTGCAATAGCTCGTTGATCCTCTCCTGCGCTCTTACTCCATTCGTCTGACCATTTATTTATATCAATAACTTTGTTTAATGCTCTAACTAGTATCTTAGTTGATTTAGCAATACTTTTAGTATCGGAATGTTCAGCTAAATTAACGGAGGCTAGTGTACATTGTGGAGTATATCCAGGTTTACTTGCTTGCATTATTTCAATACATAGATTAGATTGACCTACTACTCCAATATTGTCCTGCATGTTTCTTTTATTTGCATTATCTTTATAAAAAACATAAGGAGTTCCAGATTCAACTTGAGATCTAATAATAGCGTCCCAAATCTTTTTAGGTTCTATTTCATATCCTATACCTAGTTCGACTGCCTGGTTATATACCTCTTTAAACTCTTCTCCGTGAACACTATATAAAGGCTTTAGCCCAGATATAGCTATATCATTAGGGCAAAATAGATAATATTTTTTATCGTTGTTTAATGCTTCCATAAATACATCATCTATAGATACTGCAGTAAATAAATCTCTAGCTCTGTTTAATTCTTCGCCAATAGGTAATCTCAGTTCTAAAAATTCTAATATGTCTCGATGCCAAGTAGATAGGTATAGAGAACATGAACCTGCTCTATTTCCCTGCTTAAAAAACCTCATTTTAGATTGAACCATATCTGCAAATCTAACGACACCTCCGGCTTTACCTTTAAAGCTCTTTACTATACTTCTAGAGCTTCTAAGTCGGTCTATACATAGACCTATTCCAGATCCTTCTTTAGATCCATGTGCAATCTTATCTAATGTTTCATTTATTCCTTCAATAGAATCATCCTTAAGAGTAGTTAAGTTGCAAGAGATTAGCCCATTTCGACCCTCTACTCCTGAATTAGATAATATAGGAGTAGCAAAGTTTGATTTTTTACTATACAGCTCGTTTAATAATCTTCTACGTTCTTTGAAAGAGTCAGGGTAAAGATGATTAGCTACTCTATTGTGCATCATAGATGGTATTTCAATAGGTATTTCATTTTCATCTTTCATTGAATAACCTTTAAGAAATGTAGATGCAGCAAATGAATCAAATTCGTTATCTACTGATTTTTCTTCAACTTCTAATATTTTACCCTGTCTAGATATAAGTATCCTACCTCCTAATAAAGCATAATCAGGATGTTCTATTTGTAAGTCAGCAGACTGAAAAGCTATTATTTCATCTATATCAGTCGCTGTCATTCCATCTTTAATATGAGGAATTACTTTTTGAAATAATTTATTAGGATCAACATTTAATCCTTTAGATTGCTGCTTAAGTCTACTAAGAATCTTATTGGGTAAAAATGATTGCTTAGTTCCGTCTCTTTTAATTATTTTCATCTTAATTAGTTTATTTAGAATTCGTCATCGAATATTCCCTCATTAGTTGTTGGTATATCAACTCTAGTGTATCCACCACCAGTTCTTCTTTCAAAAAAGTTATTTTTAGAAGAAAGTCCTATTTTTTTCATAAAGTCTAAAGGATTCCTAGTATTGAAATGTGTTTCGCCAATAAAATCTTTTAGTACTATATCTGTTACGAATTCAACATATTCAGACATCATTTCTTTAGTCATACCTTGTAATCCATCTGGCATACTTTCTTCAACAAAAGCTTTTTCAGTTTTACAACATGATAATATTACTTCTTTAATGCTATCCTTAGAAGGTTTATATTCGTCTTTGACATAAGTTTTAAACATTTCTAATGCAAATTCGTAGTGAAATGATTCATCTCTTAATATTAACTCGTTCATTTCAGCTAAACCTGGCATTTTATTTCTACTTCTAAACCAAAATACTCCAGCAAAAACTGATGAAAATGCTATACCTTCAACACAAGCAAAGGCGATAAGCTTTTCAACAAAAGTACCATTAGTTAGCCAATGTTCTGCCCATGACGCTTTAGATTTAACTGCGTCGTTAGTTGACATTGAATTAAATAACTCCTCTTTTTCCTTGGCGTCTTTAATGTAAGTATCTATTAATAAAGCGTATCCGTTTGCGTGTACTTGCTCTATAAACATCTGGTGAGTATAATAATATCTAGCTTCTGATATGTCTATGTTGTCTATTACATTATCAGATAAATTATCTATTACTAATCCGTCTGATATAGTAAAAAACGCCAATATATTTTTTAAATAGAATTTTTCAGAGTCGCTTAGATCGTCATATTTATCTTGAGCTAAGTTAACTTCTTCTGCTACCCAAGTTTGTTTTTCGGCGCTTTTATAAGCATCCCATAAATCTTGGTTTTTAATTGGAAAGATAGAATATCTTTTTTCTGTGTCTGAGTTATGTAAGTACATTTTTAATTATTTTTTTTAACTTTGTAAAGGACCTCTATATGGTTTTTTATTATCAACAGAGTCTGGACTAAATCCGTCTGCTGTATGTGAAATATTATGGTTATCATATAATAATTGAATCGTACCACTATTAGATGGCGTAAACGTGTCGTTGTTCTTAATATTAGATTTATCTATATTTACTAAAGACAACTTATCCTTAATTATACTCAATTCTCTTTCATTTAATTCTTTTGCTCCGGATATTTCAAAAAACCCGTTTAACCAATCTATGTATCTATCTGATGTCATATTTATAAAATTTATTTTTACTTACGATTAGAGTCTAAAAATGCCACTTAATTCTTCAGTAGGTTAAGTGGCATTTAGTATTGATTAATAAATAAAATAAGATAAAAGTTGCTCTATCATTTATTTTATTTATCACTTTTTCGGTTTAAATTAGGTTAAATATAAGTTAAATATCTCTTACAAATTCAAACTTTAGTCTCTTATTAATAGGGTCAACTTTAGTGATAAAAACTTTTGGAAATTCTTCTAAATTTTTTTCCATATCACGTTTTTTCATTGCTACTGGCATTTCTAGATCGTCAACTTTTATCATAACCTTACTTTCTTCGTAGTCTATTTCGTATTCTAGCCTATGTCCTTCTATTTTGTTTCTAAGATCAGACCATTGTCTTCTAACCGGGTCTACGCTATCTGAATCTAAAGTAAGAACTACTCTATATTCTTTACCTTTATTTGTAACATTCTTTACATAAAAGTCTACAGAATCTCCGGCTTTAAGGTTTTTCCTAGCGTTTAAGTAATCTTCAAATTCAGAAGAATGTATTAGTCCAGTAAAGTAATCTTCGAATTCTACGAATACTCCAAAGTCATACGGTTTATTAGTTAATATACCAGTATATTTTTTACCAAAATCGATATCTGATATTCTAGTTGACATAGATTTTTTAATGTATTGTTTATATGATAATATAAACAGGTCGTTAGATTTATCGTAATTGTCAACCATTACGTTTAAAGTTTTACCTAAAAGTCTAGAAAAGTCGCGTATTACGTTGGCTCCAGCATGAGATCCTGGTATAAAACAGTCTACTGTGTCTTTATATGAAGCTAAATATCCTCCCTTTATTAATTTCTTTATAGTAACCTCAAACCATCTGTTTCCTTCAAAGCTATTAAATAACTCCTGCTTGTAATTTAAATGTAAACATTTTTTTTCTGATCCAACATATCCTCCATATAGGTCAGCCTTTTGGATACAGACATTAAAGTTTTTAGTATTTCCATCTATTAGCTCGTCAACTGATTTAGAAAACTCTTTAAACGGAACAGATATTTCAACTTCAGAGTTTATATCTTTAACATATATCACTTTATCGGCAAATGCTACTCTAACTGCTTTAACATTACATATCTGGCCAATATTTAAATCTTTACCTTGAGTTAGATCTAGTCCTGAGTTTTCATAGTGATTATTAACCGCATCGTAAAATTCTTGAGCGTATGGTTCGCTACATAAAATCTTTATTTTATTAGAATTTCTATCTTCTTCGGTTAATTCAAGGGTATCGTTGTACTTATTGTTTGTTTTAAATACATTGGACTCGTTAGGGTCGGCGATAATGTTACTATATTTCATGTTGCTTACGTTATATAAAAATTATACTAGTATTTCGTTGTAAGTTTTTACATGTTATAAACATGTTATTTAAATGCTACGGTAAGAATGATCTATAAAAACCTACGTTATCTGCTGCGTTCGTAATAAATTCATCTATGAACGCTAATAACAGTATATTTTTACCTGTTAATCTTTCCCAAGATGGAATATCGTCTTCGTTTAAAATTGGATGTATTTTTCTAATTCCCTCGATTTGACCAGCAACTGCAGCAGCAGCTATGGCAGGGTACACAATAGGAGTTGATGTAATAGGGGTAAGTGCGGTTTTTAATATCTTAGCCGCTATTGCTAAGAGTTTTAGGTCAATATGAAAGTATTCATTAGAATTTTTGCTTAACATTTTAGCTAAGGTTTTACCTACAAATATTGCAGTAAGAGCAGTGCCATATGGAGGAACAGTTAATATTGCTTTTTCAACAACACTTAGATCTATACCTTTTGCTGATTTAGCTAAATCTATTGTTCTATATAAAGGTTTTATTTTATCTTCTATTAATCCTATCTTAGAGTTAATAAAATCTTTTAAGTATTTTTTTATGTCATTAGAGTTTACCGTGTAAAAATACGTGTCTAAATCTTGTGGAAAGGATGCAATTAAATTGTCAGATACATAAGATTCTAGTAATTTACTCAATTGACCTTTTACTATGTTTAAGTCTATTTTTATTTGAGCAGGTATAGTAGATGGAAGAAGTGGCGCCGGAAAAGGTGCCTGTGGTATTTTCATAGATCCTGATAATCCACTAAACATCGAAGAAAGAGATGATATGTTTATGTCAGGTATTGGAAAAGATATCGAGTTAGGTATAGCAATTCTAGATATAGAAAGTAAACCTAATCTAAGATCTCTAGCGTTAATTTGTACTTTTCCTCCAAATAATGACTTTAAATCTTCAATACTCATTTGAGATATCTTAGTATTTAATGGACTAAGAGCCAAGTCAAACGCTTGTTTTATTAAAGGGTTTTCTAATTGAGGTAATGTAAATGGTTTCTTTTTAGAACAGCACGATGCAAAAGGATCAAACGAAACAGATATGAGTGATAATTTAAGTATAATGTCTGGCGTGATAGATAAGGTTTTCTTAATTAGACTCGCGTCTAATTTTTCTGAAATATCTTTCATTTTACTATTTATCTTTTCAATATTCCCGGAGTTCTTAGCTTTGTTTAATTGAGAAATGGCACTAGACGTTGATATTGAATCTGGGCCTATGCCCCTAGCTCTTTTAAAAACTTCTTTTGCCATATCAGATAATGTGTCTTTAACCAGATCTATTTCTTTTTCTAGATTTATTGAAGACTGTGGCATTTTTTCTTCTATTACATCTTTATATTTCGCAACAGCTAAAGATATATGGTCTATTACGAAAGCCTTGGATTCTGGAATCATTCCATTTAATTTATTAGTAGCCGATTCTATTGCTCCGCTAACTGTCGCAGCTACACCAGATAAATTAGGGTTTATTTTACCTTTTTCTTTTGGAATAACTAAAGTTGGGAGCTCTATTCTATCAAAATAATTGATTATGTCTTCAGATAAAGCATCTACCTTAGATTTAATATCGATTTGATCTACAGATAATTTTTTTCTTAGCTCATCAGCTTTTCTAGAGTTACCATCTTCTATACTTTTAATATATTCCTTTTTTAATTCATTTTTTTTATTTTCTATTTTAGTTTTTATAGAATTAACTCCCTTTAAAACAGGGTTTCCTAAATCATCTATTCTTTTAAATATAGACTTTTTAGCGGCATCTATTGCATCTGCTACACTTTCAGTTTTATCTAGGATATTTGCGGTTATTTTTAAATCTGGCGAGTTTAGAGCAGCTACATTTAAAGGAATCTTAATTGTTTTTTTAATAGATTCATCGAATCTATCAAATCCGAATTTATCAGAAGGCCCTCTTAAGGTGACTGAGTGTTTCTTTAATCCCGATGAACTAAAAAAGAACATTATAGGAGATATAAACAGTCCATTTATAGTGATAAAAAGAACGTGAGTTCCCATCATGGTCGATATAGAAAGAATTGGAATCCATATTATAGGAAGAGGTATTTTTATTTCAACTGGAACATATAATACTAAACCTACAGGCCAATATCTAAGAGTTTTTGGGTTATTAGGTATTGGAAAAAGTCCCATTTTATTTACTATCTTTGAGAATTTTTTCCAATAACACAGATTGGTGCAATTAGGAAGAGCTCCATTTGATCCTTCAGTTATAGTTTGAAAAAACGGGTCAGATCCTAATAAATTATTTACATCTTTACAGCTATCGTCGTCTCCGGGGCCATCTTCTTCTTTATCTACGTTTTTAAAGCATTCAGGATTTATTTCCTTTAGCCTGGCTTTAACTCTATCTGAACTAGGAATAATTGATTCTATTTCTGTTTTTATTCTTTCTATCTCACTATTAAGATTTCCAATTACTCCAGCAAATCCTAAATTTGCTGACTTAATGCTGTTTTTTATGGTAGAAAGATTACTGTCATCTTCAGGTAAATATAAGTTAACTTGTCCAATTGCTAATAAAGAATCAACGTCGAGCCTTGCTAACTTTATCATTGTTGCTTTAAGCTTTTTAGTTTCTCTGTTTATTATCCCGGTTTTAACTTCTTCTTTTTTCTCTTTGAATTTAGAATCAAAACTTTCATAGAAGTTTTCTAAAGTTTCAAGGTCTCGTATGTAATATTCAGTTCCGTTTTCTTTTTTGGTTACGTGGTCCGTTCCTTTTAAGTTAGGATCAAGTAAATTTGCTTCACTAGTTAAGCCTCTTTCTTCTAGAGTAAAAAAATTATCTATGGGTTCTTTTAACTTATTATAGAAATCTTCGTAAAGTGCTCCCTTAGGTTCTTCCTTAGTTTTTACGTTTTTAATTTTATACCCTGGAACTGCTTTAAAGAACGAGTTATCCTTTAGTAGTGGATTATTCTTTATAAGTATTAACTCAGTAGTTTTTTTCTTTTTACCAGTATCCCTGTCTACTGATTCTTTAGTTATTTCTATATTTAATAAATTTTGAAACTCTACTTCAAACTGTATCAATGAACTTGATAATATCTCTGAAAATGAAGATCTAGACTTAGAATATTTTTTAACTTTTAGAAATTCTGAATATTTTTTAAGTTCTCTGTTTATCTGAGATATGTCTCCTGAATCAATTACACCAAATACTGCATCGTTTAATGCGCTTAATGATGAAGTTGAACCTAGGATTCCTTCTTTTTGCAAAGTAGGATATTTTTTAGATTTATTTTTAAGTATTAACTCTTTATCTGCTAACTTATTAAACAAATCAGAGCTATCTGATTGTATGCTGCTTAATCTAGATTTTAATTGAGATACTTCGGATGCGTAATTGTCTGGGTTTTCGTAACCTGCTATTACATTTAATCTAGACCTAATGCCAGCTGCATTTACTGCGCTAGATTGAATATCAGCTTTTATATTTTTAATTGATTTTAAAACTGGTTTAAAATCATTAAGTACAGTGCCTGCGCGATCTATTCTTTCGTCAAAATAATACTGTATTCCAATTAAATTATCTTTAAGCTCTACTAGTTTATCAAGAAGTATTCGATATTTGGTTACAAGATCTAACTTTAATTCTATTTCTTTATTTACATCTTTTACTGAATCTATACATTTAGATATGTCTAATTCAGGATCAACATCTTTATCAGATATTTTATTTATTAAATCGTCAAGATCAGTTGAATCATCAGGATTTAATGGAGATCCTAAGTCTTCGCACGGAATATCGTCATCATCTACAGAGCCAGTAAAAATCGGACCTGGGGCGTCGGATGGCTCGCACTTTGACTGAGAAAGCATATTTTTTAAATCTTCTTTAGTAAATTTATCAAATACTTCTTCTCTAGTTATTCCTAATACCGAGACTATTTCATCTATTAGCTGATCTAACTGATCCAATATTATTCGTTATTTTTTATAATATCTAAGTACTCATCAGATGTTATGTTGTTACTCATAAAATTGTCTAAAAGTTTTACCTTATCAGATGCTACCTTTAATAAATCTATAATATCTGATATTTCAGATTTAATAGGTTTTCTGTGAGTTCTGACTCTACAATTTAAGTAATCTATTTTTGATGTTTCTTCTTTTCCATCAGGAAAAGAAACTTTAATCTCTTTAAAATCATTCTTCAACTCGTATTCAATGTCTTCGGCTAAATCTAGTATTAGCTTATATGCATTGTAATAGTATCCACCTTCCATAGCTTTTAATTTTTTAGAAATCAAAAAGTCCCATAGGACATACTACGAGACTTTTTGAGTTAATATAATTGTCGCTATAGTTATTTATCTAACTACTCCTGAGACGATGTTCCTTCTTCCATTAAAACACATTCTGTAGTAATCATAAGTCCACATATAGAAGATGCATTTTCAAGAGCTGATCTAGTAACTTTTGCAGGATCAATAATTCCTTCTTCAATCATGTCACAATACTCTCCAGTTCTAGCATTATATCCTGTAGTATAACTGTCAGATATTTTAGTAGCTACAACGTCTGGGTTTTTTCCTCCGTTAGATATGATAGTATTAAAAGGCTCTTTACAAGATTCTAATAAGATCTTAGCTCCAACCATTTCTGACTCATTTAACCCAGTTAAAGTGTCTCCTAGTTGAATTATATCAGATGCTTTATATAGTGCAATACCTCCTCCTGGAAGAATACCTTCTTCAACAGCAGCTTTAGTAGCGGCGATCGCATCTTCAACACGGTCTTTCTTTTCTTTCATTTCAACATCAGTGTATGCTCCAACTTTAATTATTGCAACTCCACCTTCTAACTTAGAAAGTCTTTCTTTAAGAATTAGCTTATTAGATTCGTCATCTGAACTATCTATTTGAGATTTAATAGTATCTATTCTTTCTTTTACAGATTCAGTAGTTCCTTCTCCATTTATTATAGTTGTATTGTTAGCTCCGACAGAAATCCGTTGAGCTGATCCTAAAATATCTCCAATGCTAGATGGATTAACTTGAGTTAAGTCAAAACCTTCAGCTTCAGATACGTAAGTAGCTCCTACAATAGTAGCAATATCCTGCAGCTGGTCTCTTCTTAAATTACCATATCCAGGTGAATTAACTGCGACATTATCTAATATGCTATTAGCTTTATTCATTATTAAAGCCTGTAGTGCATCACCTTCGATGTTATTTGATATAATTAATAAAGGTCTCTTTTTAGCGTTGGCATATTCCATGATGCTAATTAATCCTTTTAATCCTCTTATTTTACCATCAAGTATAAATATTAATGGATTTTGCAATTCAGCTGACATTTTAGCGTAATCAGTAACAAAATAAGGAGAAAGATATCCTCCTGGAAACCTCATTCCTTTAACTACAGTTAAAGAAGTTTTATGAGTTTGACTTGCGTCTAGTGTTATTACTCCGTCGAATCCTACTTCGTCCATTGCATCCGAAATAATTTTACCGATGTGAGTATCTCCGTTTGCTGAAATAGTAGCTACTTGGTTTATTTGATCTACGTCTTTTACGTCTATTTTGTTTTCAACTAGAACATCTTTTATTTTTTCAAGAGTTTTATCTATTCCGGATTTAATGTCCATTGGGTCAAATCCAGCCTCAATCATCTTTATTCCTTTAGTTAATATAGACTGAGCTAATACCGTTGCTGTTGTAGTACCATCACCAGCATCTAATGCAACATTAGATGCTACTTGCTTTACCATCTGTGCTCCTAGGTTTTCAGTCTGATCGTCTAAAAATACCTCCCTGGCTACACTTACGCCGTCTTTTGTTATAGCATAATGGTTCTGTCTACCGAGAACTACATTTCTACCTTTCGGGCCAAGAGTTACTTTTACTGCGTCTGCTAGTTTGTCTACTCCTAATTTTAAAGCATTTCTAGATGCTGAGCTGAATGTTATTTTTCTAGGATTCATATGAATAATTTTTATTTTTGATATTATACCGCATATTTAATTGAAGTTTTATAAACCGAAACTATTACTATTTAAATATTCTTTTATTTCTTTTCTTAGATCTAAAGTTTTATATAGTTTGCTTCCGCTAGGTCCTAACCATATTAAGAATCCACCGTCTGTCTCAAAACCTGCTTCTTCAAGTAAAAGTCTATATGTGCTTATTTGTATGCTATATCCATTTAAGCTATTATCATATAAGTGGTTAAATGGATATAGCATTTTCTGCCTTCTACCTTTTTTATGAGCATCATGAGTAAAATCCTTATTAGTTTTCCAGTCTCCAACATAATATTTACCATGTAATTCAAAAAGAACATCCAATGTTCCAGCAATTCCCCATTTCCTAGAAAAAACTCTAAATTCCTGTTCAGTAGGCTTAAAGTTTTTTAGCTTATTTTCTTTTAATTCTTTAAATTGATTTATTCTATATTTTGCCCGTTCGCAAATAGGAAGATTAGGGTTTGTTCCGTTGTAATAATCTTCTATCCAATCATGAACAGTAGATCCTAAAGTAAGACCTTCAACTTTAGCAGTTTCCCATTCAAGTAAAACTTCTTCTTGAGTCTGTCCTCTTGATCTTGCTACAAATTTAGATATAGATTGAGCATCAAATGGTTTTTTAAACTGAGAAATAAATCCTGATACTGACTCAAAGTATTGTATAGGTAAGCCGTTTTCCTTACTTATATATGTATAAGAATGTTCGTCATGATCGAATACAAAACTTGGATCACGAAAATAGTCTAGTTTAGATAACATGTTTTATTATACTGAATAGTAAAAGTATGTTTTAAGATTTATTATTAAGCCAGACCATTTAGACATGTTCGAATTCTCCTATTTCCTTAAATCCTGATATTTTTAATAGGATATCGCCTAACGCTTTTACATCGTTTGCGCAATATTCTGCAATTCTAGAGTATTCTGAATTTTCCCAAAAAACACCGTGAACCTCTTCTCCTCTTATATCTTGTTTAGGGCTAGGTATGCTAAGAGATGCAGTTATTAATTCAAGAGAAGAGAAACCCTCTTGCCATGCTCCAAATGACCAAATATCAGAAGTGTCTATAAAAGGAAGATCCCAAGGTTTAGCGTCATATATTTTAAGAGTTTTAGGTAAACGCTTTCCGTTTATTAAGAAACGCTTACCCATAACAGGTATATCAAATCTTTTTATATTATGGCCACATAGGTTCATTCCAGAAAATTTACTAAGTACTTTATCAATACCATCTAGTATTTCACTCTCGTCATCCCCATAGTAGCTCTTGACCACCATTTTGTTAATCTTTTCATTTCCAGTAATTCTTCCAAACGATGCACATACTATTCTATTAAATTCAGGATGTAATGCTGCTTTAGTTAGATATAAATCGCTATCGGAAAGATCTGAATTTTCATTAAATTTCTCTCTAAGATATTCACATCGCTTCGACCATAGTTTAGCAAGCAGTGGATTATCTTCTTTTAAATCATTTAGTGTAGCATGAGAAGCTGCAGTTTCTAGATCAAAAAATAAAATCGCTTTAATTTGGTTTAAAGTATACATGTTAATCTTCGAATTGTTGGTTAGATATTAAATTAATTTCGTCTAGTTCTAGGTCAGATTCGGTTTCTTTTTTTAATTCTAAATAGTATCCTACTTTTTTAGAAAACATATACAATATTTCATCTTCTAAAGGGGCATTTAATTCAGTTAAGAAATTACGACATTTTATTACGATCCATTTTTTTGATGGTAATTCTTCAGAGTATGAAATATGTAAAGGATCTTCTGAGTTAACACTAAAGGAGGTAGATTCTACTAATACTACATTAGGTAAATTTTGAAGATCGTCAGCAGATTCTTCTATTCTTTTAGATACTGCACGTCCTTCCATTTTTTCCCAGTCTTTATTTTTTCTAACTAGTTTATTTGTAAAGTCCACACCTGTTAAAGTTGGAACTGCTAGTTTATTAGAGTCTGCTATATGCAGCATAGCAGATAAGTCTTTTGGAAAACAGTGTCCACCGAATCCTCTGTCTCCATCTGGACCTGGTACATCGTAATGAGATTTACCTATTCTGGGATCATGTAAGGTTGCCTCAATCACATTATTGTAGTCAATGTTTAATTTTTCACATATAGAGTACATATCATTAAAGAAGCTTACTTTAGTTGCTAAAAATAAGTTAGTCATGTACTTAGTCATCTCTGCTTCTATAGAGTTTATAATAACTAGATCAGCTTTTGGAAAAACCTTTAAAAATAATTGAGTAATAGGTTCAACTAATTCAGCATAATCTAATCCTAAGACTATTCTAGTTTGTTTATCAAAATCCTCTGTGGCATTAGCTTCTGTTAAAAACTCAGGACTAAATGCCACTGTTACATTGTTTGAAATAGAATTTAACTTATTAGTTGTTCCAGGAGGAACTGTTGATTTAACTATTACTTTAACGTTACGATCCAATACTTCACATTCTTTAGAAATATCACATATTACTGATTCTACAATGCTAATATCACATTCTCCATCTTCATACATTGGGGTAGGTACACATACAAAAATAATATCATTATGTTGTATTAAAGTATTTAGTGATATTATCAAATTTACTCCATCAGTTCCTGATATTTCATCTTTATGGTAAATTAAGGACTTATCAGTATTTAGCTTATCATATGTAAATACTCGATATTGATCTTTAAATTTTTCTCTGATTGCATTGCCAACGAATCCTTGACCTATTATTCCAATATTTTTATCTTTCATATTTCTAATTTATGATATTATACAATTATTTTTAATGTGGGTTTTTATTACTAATTTTTAACAGATTGTAAATGCCATTCTCGTTCCTCGAACGGTCGCTCAAGCTCATTTACAAGGATGTTAGCCACAATTAAGGGCTTCACTAATTTTTGCGTGTTCTGTTTTGTCAATGTAAAAGTTGTCCCCATTTTGCATTGACACTATTGCATAGTCACCCATATAAGTTCCGCTTAACGGTAAGTTAAATTTCTTAATATCTGAAAATGACGATACTTGTTGTAGGTTCACGTATTCTATTTGTTGTGTGTTTTCTAAATCACTTGCACACATTCCGTTTCCTTTGGTAAAATATTTTAGTTTGTACATAATTAAATTAACTTTGGCTAACACAACCTATACACCATAAAGCAATATAGTATTGTGCTAAGATTAAACATTGTACTACGCTTTACGGTGCATAGCCAAACCGTTAGGCACAATTAAAACAGATGCCTAACACGTAATATAAAACATACACTCATTTAGTTTTGTGGTCTAAACAAGCATTGTCATATATTTCAGTAGGTATCTTTCCACAAACCCTACATCTAATTACAAAGTGTTTAGCACCAAATATTCTTGCCAACAATCTTGTAAGTGGGTCATAAAACAATACGTTTTCGGGTTTGTTATAATATTTTGCTTTCATAAGTCATTCGTTTTTCGTTTTATATTACAATCTTTGTATGCAATTAAAAAAGACATACAACAATAAATATAAGTAATAGCTACACCTGTATTCGGGGATTCCACCTCATTGCTACCCATTACAGGTATTCGGTTCAATGACCACAGGCGACT
>Ga0209337_1001782_pt1 | contig 16080 bp, 27 predicted proteins | sample LinPmetageLP53_FD_184044 | JGI IMG/M metagenome (GOLD analysis project Ga0209337, IMG submission 184044) | Marine viral communities from the Pacific Ocean - LP-53 (SPAdes) (version 2) | ecosystem: Environmental > Aquatic > Marine > Oceanic | place: Pacific Ocean | collected 2010-02-08
CTGGAATAACTGGTAAAGAGATTCAGGTAGTAAGTGCTTCAGCTCATTTAAAGTACAATACTTCTACCTATGCTACCAATACGGTTATGGTACTTAAAGCCGCAAGTTCTGGAGCTTTAGTATATCAGTCTACTTTTTCAATAGACGAAACGACCGACACTTTAGGAAATTTTCGTATAGTTGGACAGACCACAAACATTGTAACAGGAGATGCTTTACAGGCTTTCGTGTTAACAGGGAATCCAACTGCTGGAAACTCAGATATAGTAGTTGACGTTCTTTACCGTATTACAGACCTACCGTAATGGCTGACAATACAGTAGCAATAGATATAGAGGTACAAGTAGGCGACCTCGAAGCCAGATTAGGTAAGATAGAAGAAAAGCTTGAAGGAATAGCAGACGAAGGTAAGAAGGCAGGGAAAGAAGTAACAAGCGGCTTCAAGTCTGCTGGAATTATGGCACAGACAATGCCCGGTCCTATTGGTGCAGCGGCTACAGCTATGATGGCTTTAAGGGCTGGAGTTATGAAGTTTGTAGCTTCGTTAAAGACGGTAAAAATGGCTATCGCTGCAACGGGTATAGGCGCCTTAGTTTTAGCGGCTGGGGCTTTAGCTACTTACTTTGCAAATACAGAACGAGGTGCGCAAAAGTTAAGGGTTATTATGTCTGCGCTTGGTGCTACTTTTGCAGTCCTTACAGATAGAGTTATTGATATTGTAGGGGGCTTTAGTAAGTTATTTAATGGTGAGTTTTTAGCTGGAGCAAAAGAAATAGGTGGGGCTTTTCTTGGTATAGGTGACGAAATAAGGAAAGACGTATCGGCAGCTACCGAACTAACTAACGCATTTAATAACCTCAAAGTAAGCCAAAGGGAACTAAACGTAGAGACTGCACAGAGAAGGGCAGATATTAAGGAGCTTAACAAGTTAGCCGAAGACGTTACTAAATCATTTGAAGACCGAATAAAAGCAGCAGAAAAAGCAGCAGGCCTTGAAGACGAACTATTACAAAAAAGACTTGCAAACGCAGAAGAACAAAAACGAATAATAGAAGCACAGAACGAACTTGGTGAGTCAACAGAAGAAGACTTGCAAAAGTTAGCAGATGCAGAAATAACTTTAGCTAATATTAGAATGGAGTCTATGGAACTCCAGACGACTATTCAGAACAAGCTGAACACTATTAAGATGCAAGAAATTGCATTATCTCAGGCAGCAAAAGCGGCAGCAATAGAAGAGGCAAAGGCAGCAGAAGAAGCCGCTAAAATAAAAGCGGAAAAGATAAAGACTATAGAGCAGGAGTTAGCAGACTCTAAAATAGCTATTATTAGAAACGAAGAAGTTAGAAGAGTATTAGAGGCAGACGCTAACCTTGCGGCAAAGCTTGCAGAAATAGAAGGACACACGCAAGCAGAAAACGAACTAAGAAATAATCTTAAACAATTACACCAAGCTGAAGTAGCCCAAATACAAGAAGAAGGGCTAAATAAAGAAGTAGCAATACTCGCAGAAGCAGCGGCCAAGAAAAAGGCAATAGAAGACCAAACCGAAAAAGACGTTAAAGAAACCGAAGAAGCCAAACAAGAATACCGACAAGCTGGACTAAGCGCGGCCTCCTCAATAGTTGGGAGCCTCGGACAGTTAGCAGGGCTAATGGGTAAGCAGTCTGCCGAATCCGTAGCACTTCAAAAGACTATGGCTATCGCGCAAATAGCTATTGATACCGCTACAAGTATTTCGGCAGCTATCGCAGGGGCTACCGCTTCAGCTGCTGGGACTGGTATAGCGGCAGTAGCTACAACCCCCGTATTTATTGCAACACAAATAGCAACGGTGTTAGGGGCTTTAGCGCAAGTAGGTACTATTATGGCCAGCGTCCCCGGTCCTTCTGCTGGAGGTGCAATCTCTGGAGCTTCTGCAAATATACCAGCAAGCGCACCGCCAAGTATAGACCCCGTAACTACCAACACTTCGGAACTGGCAGGAGCGCAGGGCGCACAATTAGCCCCGATTCAAGCCTTCGTAGTAGAAACGGAAATGACGGGCAATCAGCAAAACATATCACAAATAGAAAACCAAGTAACCTTCGGAATAGATGGATAAGAAACTACCAGTAATATATTTAACTATTGATGATAACGAAGACGCTGGAGTGTCCGAAATCGCCTTAGTAGATTCGCCTGCTATAGAGCGCGAATGGATGGCTTTTAAGAAAAATAAGGCTTACCGCTTTGAAGTAACGAACGAAGAAAAGAGGGTAGTAAGTGGTCCGCTTATGGTAGCTGGTTTACCTATCTACCGAAGGGACGAAGACGAAAAGGAGTACTATGTAGTTTTTGACTCCGACACTATTAGAAAGATAGTCTATAAGTATATGAAAGAAGGGCGGACTAACTCGGTTAATGAAATGCACGAAACGGCCTTAGATGGGGTATTTATGTTTGAGAGCTTTATAATAGACGAAAGCAAGCCAACACCTAAAGGCTTTTCTGAGCTTCCAGAGGGTAGTTGGTTCGGTTCTTTCAGGGTCGAAAATGATGACGTCTGGAATGAAATAAAGCAAGGCGTTTTCAACGGGTTCAGTATAGAAGGCTTGTTCAGCGAAGACCGGGAACTTACAATAGACCGCGAAATTATCGAAGAGATAACAACGAGCTTAAAGGGTTAAGTGGCACAGATAGGTTATTAGTCTATTTAAGGCTAAAGACTTTATCTATGAACATTTCCGAATTGGTAGGGGCTAAACTCCCTGAGATTAAAAAACTTCTCTTTTCTGAGAACGAAACACCCGAAGTAGTAGAAGCGTTTGAGGACGCTAAATTACAGGACGGTAGTATCATAAGAATAGAACCAGCCGTAGAAGTTGGGGCTACTGTTGTAGTTATTGGCGAAGACGGGGAAACCGTACCAGCACCAGACGCAGCGCACGAATTAGAAAGCGGTGTAATTATCCGAACAGAAGGCGGTGTAGTTGTAGAGGTTATGGAGCCTGAAGAAGCACCAGAAGAAGTAGAAGAGGAAATGGCAGAAGTGCCAGCCTTTGACGCTGACGCATTTAAAGAAGACATCTTAGGCGCAGTTTCTAACCTTATCAAATCAGAGATAGATGCAGCGGCCTTTGCTTCTGCTAAGAAAGTAGATGAAGTTACAGAGGCAGTTAGCTTAGTAACTGACATTATGGAGAAAATGGCAGCAACCCCAAAGGAGCTACCAACAAAGAAAGTAGCTAACCCATTCAACAAGGGCGTAGACTATACGGACTTAGCCGCTAAGATTAGCGTAGTAATGAAAGAACAAACTAAATAACAAACCTTAATAAACTTTTTACAAAATGGCTTTAGATTTAACTGGGCTTACCGCCTATATTTCCGAACAATCTTTTCCGATGCAAACAAAGGCTCTCATCGGTGGACGTACTGCTTCTATGTTGACTCCTCAACTCGGAGTGAAAGGAAAGACAAAGATTAACCTAATGGATAGCGACGTAGTTATGCAGGACGGTAGCGGTTGCGCTTGGAACGCAAGCGGCAACATTGACCTAACGCAGCGCGAAATTGACGCAAAGCAGGTTAAAATTAATATGGAGTTCTGCCCAAAGGACTTGAACGCTTACTACTGGAGAACTCAAATGCCTTCAGGTACACACCAAGAGGCTCTACCATTCGAAGAGCAGTTTGCTAACTACCTTGTAGAAAAGGTACAGGACGAAATAGAAAAAGTAATCTGGGGCGGTAACGCTGCTACTGGAGTAGGTAACTTGGGAATGTTTGACGGCCTTCTTATTCCTACTGGCTCTTTTACAGATTGTAACGCAGTAACTACTTCTTTTCCTACCGCTTTAACTGGTGGTTTGAGTGTGGCTAATATCTTGGAAGCTATCGAAAGGATTTACGTAGAAACACCGAGCGCAGCAGTAGCACAAGGAGACTTCAAAATTTTCTTAGGTACTGACAAATTCAGAACACTTGCAGCCGCTTTGATGAACGGTAACGGGCTTTCTTCTGCTGGAGGTCAGCTTAACAATTATACAAGCGATTTTGACCCACTAAGACTTATCTTTCCCGGCACTAACGTTGAGATAGTAGGAGTAGGAGGACTTGAGACTTTCAACGCAGCTTACGGTATGTCTATGTCTAACGCTTTCTTAGGAATTGATTTAGACGCAGATTCTACTTCTTTGGAAACTTGGTACTCTCAAGATGACCGAAAGTATAAAGTAGCGATGGAGTTTACTATGGGTACGCAGTTTGCATATCCTGACCAAGTAGGTAAAGTAGCTATTTAATTGATTTAAACGGGGCGGCTTAACGGCTGCCCCTTCACCACCTAAAAAAGAATAAATGAGTTGTGCATTAACACAAAATTTTACACTTGACTGTAAAGACGCTATCGGTGGTATTAAGTCCGTTAGACTGGCTACCCTTTCAGATTACGAAGGACTCGCTCCTACCGTAGCCGCTGGAGATATTACCGCTTTTGGTAGTGCTTCTGCAAAGTTCTACAAATACGAGCAGCTAAAAGAGACTTCGGCACTTACTGAAACTATTAACGCTTCTACTAATGGCTCTGTGTATTATACCCCAGAAGTAACCGTAGTTCTTTCTAAGTTGGCTACCGCTAAACGAAACGAGATTAAGCTACTTGCTCAAAATAGACTTGTAGCTATCGTAGAGACTAATGACGAAACACCGCATTTCTTTGTGTGTGGAGTGTCTACGGGCTTGGAGGTATCGGCTGGCACTTCAGCTACGGGTACTGCGTACGGTGATTTGCAAGGTTACACGCTTACATTCTCAGGAATGGAGGCTGCACCTATGCTAAAGATTGAGCCTGCAAGTGGCAGCTACGAAGCAATGTTGGCTACCATTACAAACTAAGACTTTCTTCATAGTTATAGTTAGGGCTGCCCACGGGTGGCCCTTTCTTTTTGGCACAATTTCACCGCTTTTCTATTTAATAAAAAAGACACCTAATGGCCTCAACAATTACCGCAGCTACTGCGACTGTAACCATAACCGAAAGCATTACCCTAAATGGGGTAGACCAAGGCGGAACTAATACGCTATCCATCGCAAACGTAAACGAAAGCGATAGACGAATAGCTACCGCCCTTAGTTCAGGAGAGCAGACTATAGCCACTTTCGGAACTGCCGTAGCTTCTGGACAATATATACGAGCTAACGTAAGATATTTCCGTATCACTAATTTAGACGACACTAATTTTATGAGGGTTAGAGTTAAGAAGAATAGCGCAGAATCGGCAGACTTTAAAGTATTGTCTGGCTCTTCATTTATTCTTACAAGTGGCTCAATGGACGTTGACGGCTCCGCTGGTTCTTTTTCTGCCTTTGTAGATATTGACACGGTATCTGTACAAGCAGACACGGCAAACGTAGACGTAGAGATTTGCGTTTTATCGGTGTGATAAACATCTTACGAAATAGCGCGAATACCGTAGCGGTAACCTTAACAGAACGGGGTACGGCTGCCTACTATCTTTTTGAGTTTCGGAGCGATACGACAGAGGCAGTAGTATATTGTATAGCTCAAGACTCAAGTAGTTTCCCTAACCGCTTTAACAAATTTACCATTACAGAAGTAGGGGCAGGAACTGCGACCCCTGCAAGTGGTGAAGTGAAGTTAGAAAATGACGGGCAATGGAGGTACTACATTTACGCAAATACTTCCAGCTCTAATGTTGACCCCACCGGGCTACTAATGTTGGAAGAAGGAATAGTTAAAGTAACGGGAACCACTACACCAGTAACCACTTATTCAGGTGGTAACTCAACTTACGTAGTCTATGGAGAATAAGTTAAGTATTGTAAACTTTGGCGCACAGAAAGTGCCAGACTTTAAAGAAGTAAGAGGCAAAGACTGGATTCAGTTCGGAACTGAGGGCGAATGGAAAAACCGTTACCCTGAGTACTTACTTGACCTTTACAGAAGAAGCGCAAAACATCACGCTATTGTAAACTCTAAAAAGGACTACGTAGTAGGTCAGGGGTGGACCGTAGACGGTGAAGGGCTAAACACCTTTCAGCTCGGTAAATTAGAGCAGTTCGTAAGACACCCTAACCAGTACGAGAAGTTAGACGACATCTTAGAAAAGGTAGCGTTAGATTATGAGCTTTACAATGGCTTTGCGTTAGAAGTGGTCTACGACCAACTAAACGAGAAGATAGCCGCTATCTATCATGCTGACTTTGCAAGGTATAGAAGCAACGAAGACGGCACCTGCTACTACTATTCTGAAGACTGGTCTAAGCATAACCCAGAAGTAGAGAAGATAGAGGCCTTTAATTGGAAGGAGCCAGAAGGCAAACAGTTACTTTATGTAAAGGGTTATAGTCCAGACTGCAAATACTACCCACTACCTACCTATTTAGGTTCTACCGCTTATGTTGAATTGGACGTAGAGATAGCAAACTTTCACTTAAATAGTGTGAAGAATAACTTTGTAGGCGGTACTATTGTTTCCTTTTACAATGGCGAACCAACGCCCGAAGAACAAGAAGAAATTGAGCGACAAATAAAGCAAAAGTTCACCGGGACAGATAACGCTAACTCGGTAATTCTAAACTTTGCAGACAGCAGGGACAGAGGCGTAGATATTCAGCAGCTTAACGGTAACGACTTTGATAAACGCTTTGATATTCTTAACAAAACGGTACAGCGCGAAATTTACGCAGGACACCAAGTAACGGACCCTGCACTATTTGGTATTAAAGAAGACGGAATTTTTACAAGTAGAAACCAGTTAGTAGATAGCTTTGAGTTATTTCAAAACACCTACGTAAACAACCGTCAACAGTTTATCGAAAGGGTATTTAACGAGCTTGCAGCTTTGCAAGGCTTTGAAGGTAGGTTAGTAATTAAAGACACCGAACCAATTAGTATTCAGTTCTCAGAGTCTACGGTTATATCCGTTATGACACCTGACGAGATACGCGAAAAGATAGGTCTGGAAGTAGTTAAGAAAGAAGAAGCAGGAACGGACAGTAAAACTAAGGACGCGCAGGCGGCACTTAAAGGGTCTGTTGGTGGAGTTAGTGGTATCATTACCTTACTTCAGAACGTTAAACAAGGTATGGTGGCGGAGGCTTCGGCTATTTCTGTACTTACTGAACTATACGGCTTTAGTCCTGAAATGGCTACGGCTACGGTTACTGGCGAAACTATACCAGAGGCGGTAGCGCAGGAACTACGGGCTACTTGTTGCAGTTCTCAAGACGGAGAAGAAGACTACTTAAAGTATTTACTTGCTTCAGCGGAGGCAGGGTACAATGTGCAGGGAATGTCTAAGCGGTTCGACTTTGACGCTGACTATGAAAAAGCAAAGTTTAGCGAAGACTTAGCGCGAAAGTATTGGTTCGTAGATATAGACCCTATCGACACGGCTATTCTGGACATATTAGTTAAGGAGCCGTCTACTCCATTTATTGCAATAGCTGACAGTCTAAAGATTAGCTTAGAAAGACTAATGTTAGGGCTTCAAACGCTTAACGAGAGCAACGCAATAAACATATTGATAAAAGACGTAGTAGATAGTAGTCAAAGGGTCGTAGAGGTTACGAAAAAGGGCAAAGATTTAATTAAGGAAATACCACCAATTAAGGAGGAGTTTAAAATTAGATACGTTTACGCAAAGCGTCCAGAGGTAGCAGGTCCATCTATACTACCAAGAGACGCAGAAAGCAACGGGACGAGAGAATTTTGTGAGCGTCTTATAAGAGCTTCAGCAGGGGTAGAAGGTTTAGACCAGTCAGGCGCAGAAAGTGACGCAAACGTAGGAACTAAAACTAAGGCAGGACCAGAAGGCGGTTCTAAAACTTGGAGCCTCCGCGAGATTATGGGTATGGATTTGAAAGAAGGCATAAACGTATGGCAAAGAGGCGGTGGATATTGGGGCAAAAATTACCATTGCCGCCACGAATGGAGAAGGGTACTTGTAACAGTTAAAAGATAATGGCAAACGTTCTATTTATATCTGAATCGTTCTTAAAGGATAACACTTTACTACACGAAAATATAGACTTTAAGTATCTGCGCCCGGTGGTTATTCTTTGTCAGGATATACATATACAACCGAAGTTAGGTTCTACAATGTATGACGAGCTAAAGACTCAAATTACCGCAGGAACTCTAACGGCTGCAAATACTACCTTATTGGTGGACTATATACAACCAGCTTTATTGTATTGGACGCAAGCCGAAGCACCTACCGCTATAAGCTACAAGTTCCTTAACAAAGGACTACACCAGCAAAGCAGCGAGAACAGTTCTAACGCTTCACTTGACGAAATAAACTTTATTTCACAGAAGTATAAAGATAAAGCGGAGTGGTACACAGAAAGGCTGGTAAGGTTTCTACTTGAGAACTCCAATAACTACATAGCCTACCAGAACCCAAGTAGCGGACTGGACACAATCCAGCCAGAAACAGACACTTTCACTACGGGAATGTTTTTGGGACGTAGAAAAAAGATAACTTCACTTGAGGATAAATATGAGCAAAGGCGTTAATAAGAAAAACTTAGAGAAGTTAAAGAAGTATGTACACGCTAAACGAAATATTCCAACTAATCGAGGACGAAGCCACGGCCCACCTTCAGGTGAAGCAGTACGGGCAGGGGGACGTCTGGGAGATTAACCCGAAAGAATTAGACTACGCGGTACTCTGGGCGATTGAAGATAGCGTTAACCTTTCCGATAGAACTTTAACTTATAATATACGCATATTGTGTATGGACCGCGTTTTACCCGGTGAAGAAAACGAAGACGAAGTTTTGAGCGATACTCTAAGCATATTACTTGACTTTGTTGCCTACTTTCGCCAACTTCACACAGACGTAGACATTCAAAGAAGCGTTACCATTAACCCGTTTACTGAGCGTTTTGACGACAAGGTAAGCGGCCACTCTATGATACTAAACATTACTCAACCTTACGCTTATAACAAGTGCCAAATACCAACTTAAAATGACTGACGGACAAAAAATAATAGGGGCCAGAGGCTCTAAAGTTCTAACTGGAACTGGAGCGCACGCCTCACTAACGGGCTACGCTTTTATAGCGCAAGAAGATACTGTACTAACCTTATTCACGGTGGGTACTACTGACTCCTTAGCGGCTTACGGACTAAACGGAACTACCCTAAAGGCAGGGGCTTATATAGTAGTACCTACTGGGTCAGCTATTACGGCTATTACAATGAGCAGCGGTAGCGTTATCATATATAACCAGTGATGAACACCCTACTAAATAGGGCAAGGCGACAGGCTTCAGGTGGTGGAGGTTCACCGTTTGCGATGGGTAATTCACTTTACACAGATGGGGTTAATGACGTAGCAGTTAATCCAAGCGCGACAACTTCGGCATTCAATCCGTTTCAAACGTCAGCTTGGAGCGCAAGCGTATGGGTTAAACCAACTACGTCAGCCACTATGTACCCGTTTGCTATTAAAGGCGGTGGAGATACTGGGCATAGATTCTATTTTAAGCTAAATTCCAATAGGCAAATTACCATTGGTTCGCACGGGCAACAAGCGCACTCAGGGGTTACTTTTCCTTCGTCTTATTGGACAACGTGGAATATGTATAGCTTTTCCATTAACGTAGATAGCCCTACTCAAAACACCGTTTATATGTATATTAATGGGGCTTTATTTGCTACCATTGTACAAGCCAAGTACTCATATACTTTTACTACAACTCAAGTATCTATTGGGGCTTTATCTGCTGGAAATTTAGGATTGCAAGGATTTTCTACGCAGTATGTTTTTACCGAAAATTTAGTACCAGCGAGCGAGTGGCTATCACTATACAATAGCGGTTCAGGTGCTGACCCTTCAGCGGTAATTACTTCGCCACATTCAATCTATAATATTACCGAAGCAGTAGGTACAACAAGCGGAGACATTGCAGACGCATTAGGAGAACAAGACCTAACGATGTCGGGATTTGTTGCACCGTTCGGAGTAAACGCAGACAACCCATGACATTCAATTCAGAATTACATAGTTGGGCTTTTCTTCTTGAATCGGAGTATAATCCCGATGATATTACTCTTGCACATTACGAGGTTAATACTATTGCCTTTAAACAAGTTGGAGAGGACGAGTATGTTGAATACAGAAACCTCGAATGGAAGGGTGATATATTACCAGAGCTTGAGAATTGGACCATATTCCAAAGTGCAACAGAGGCCGCAGAATTTTTAAGTTAATATGATAGGTGTCGGCAGCTCCTTTCTTTTCAATAAGCCATTAGCTGGAGCGCCTACGGGCATCTTACAAGCTGGGCTACTTATCTATGTAGATGCAAGTAACGCAGCAAGCTATGGCGGAAGCGGAACGACTTGGACTGACCTTAGAGGCAACTACAACGGCACTCTAACTAACGGCCCTACTTATTCTTCTGCTGACGGAGGGCAGATAGTGTTAGACGGGACGGATGACTATGTAACATTCGGCAATGTCTCAGAACAAGTTGAAGCCGCTGCATTTACCGTACAAATGTGGTTTCGGATGGAAGATGCCGCACTTAGCAACAACAGACTTTGGGGCAGAAGAAGAAACTCGGACAGCAAAATTATCAGCGGATGGATTCACGCTAACGGCTCTATTTATTTTTACAATGCAAACGATACGGCTAACCAATTTGCGTTTAAGTCAGGCAATAGCTTTACAGATAACGAGTGGTATAATGTTGCTTGGGTTTTTGACGGTAGCGGTTCAGCAAACGCAGATAGAGCAAAGATATATCTCGATGGCTCTGAGCTAACTTCATTGACTTTTGGGAGTAATGGAGTGCCTACAACTACCTTTGACTTTCCTTCTTATGAGCAGTTTGTGATAGGCGCAGATAGAACTAACTTTTCGAACCAGCGGCTCGAAGGTGGAATAGGCGAGTTCTATGAATATACTACGGCCATAACAGATGCAGACGTATTAGCTAATTTTAACGCGACAAAGTCAAGGTATGGCAAGTAGAACTTATATTATATACAATATTGAAGAAATTTTCAAAGTAGCTTGGAGTCAGGTCTGCGAGACTTCGGCAGATACTATTGTTACAAGTTTAGATGGAAATAAGACATTCATCAAATGGGAAGGCGAAGCACCTAAATTCATTCAAGAAATGGATAGTAAGGAAGGCCCATACTCACACGCTGAGATGATAGCTATATTGAATACTCCAGAGTGGAATGAAGAGCCAGAAGTAGCAAAGGAAAGTTTATTAAGAAGAGTAGGTAAGTGGTTTGGTTTTATAAGTTGATATGGAAATTTTAATTGAGAGCATCGCGCAGTACGGAATAAGTGGGGTATTTTTAGGAGTGCTTATCTATTATCTAAACAAGCTGACCGATATCCACCGCGAAGAAAGAAGCGAGTGGAGTAAGGCAAATACCGACCACGTGGACAAGTTTGCTGAAGTCATAGGCGAAAACACCAAAGCGTTAACCGAAATGCGCGGAGAGATACGCGAAAACAAATGCAAGGTAAAGTAATGGCTAAGAAGAAAAACGAAGCGGTAAAGCTTATTAAGAAGTGGGAAGGGTTTATGCCTAAACCTTACTTATGTCCTGCTGGAGTTCCTACTATTGGTTACGGGAATACAATGTACGAGAATGGCGACCGGGTAGCAATGGGCGATTGTAAAATAGACCGTAAACGAGCCGAAGAAATATTACTAAACTTCGTAAAGAAAGTAGAAGCTCAGGTACTGGAAGTGGTAGACGTTAAACTTAAAGCCCACCAGTTAGCCGCGCTTACTTCTTTTACTTATAACGTGGGTATCGGTAACTTAATAAAGTCTACCCTACTTATTAAGGTGAACAACTGCGTAGAGGACCAGAATATACCAGACGAATTTAGACGCTGGAATAAGTCTAAGGGCAAAGTATTAGCAGGGCTAACGGCAAGGCGAGAAGATGAGGCGGCTTTGTGGCTTGGGGAGGTGTGAACGCATACTACTATTAACCGTTGGGCTTTGCCTTCTGGTAATAATAGCGGTAGGGGGTAGGCTTTGCCAGACTCAGGAACTGGGCTTACTGCAAGCCGAAAGAATACGAGTAAGTAAACAGAAGATAGAAGCCTACGAACTTGACATAAAAGGACTACAAAGAAAAGTAGTTAACTTACAAGCCGAAAACTGCCAACTTGAAGAACTCAAAAGACAGGTATATGTTCAGACAGTTATTAAAGTGGATTCTATTAGCTTACTTCCTTTTGCTGGTAAGTCTGACTTTTTCGCAAACGAAGCGGCCCGTATTGATTCCATACGCAGAAGATACCTTAGTCGGAATAACTAAGCACCAATTTGATATAGTGCTATTTTCGTTCTCGTATCTTAGCGAATTACGCCAGACTTCAAAGATTCAATCTAAGCAGTTAACGCGCTTGGATAGTATAGTAAGCCTAAAGGACAAAGAACTAACCTTAGAACGGCTTAAAATAGCCCAGAAGGATAGCATAGAGACTAATCTTACAGAGGTTATAGAGTGCCACAAAAAGGCCGCCCGTAAACGGAAACTAAAGAACACTTTTTTACATATAGGTCTGGGCGTGGCAGTAGCAGCCGAAGCCGTATTAATTATTCAACTACTAAGATGACGAAACGCGAAGCAATAGACGAAATTCTACACGAAAACGCGAAAGACTGCGCGGCTACCTACGGGCTTTCTATGACCGAAGAAGATAAGAAAGGTATTAAGGACCGCTGGAGAACAAGGCTTTTAAAAATGCGTGAGATTGACCGCAAATTTTGCGACCAAGCAAGGTTTAAAATTAATGACTGAACAGAGGCCACGTCTTCGCGGTAATAAGTTAGCGGCCTATCAAAACTTAACAAGGGACGAAAGGCGAATACTGGTAATAGGCGACCTACACGAACCCTTCTGCTTAGACGGTTACTTAGACTTCTGTATAGACACCTATCAAAGACACAACTGTAACCAAGTAGTCTTTATAGGTGACGTTATAGATAGCCATTACTCCAGCTTTCACGAACAAGACCCAGACGGGTACGGGGGTAAAGACGAGTTAGAGCTTGCAATAGATAGACTACAAAGGTGGGTGGAAGTATTCCCGGTGGCAGACGTTACAATAGGCAATCACGATAGGATAATAAGTAGAAAAGCATTTAGTGGAGGCATACCGAAGGCGTGGATTAAGACATTTAACGAAGTACTAAACGCCCCAACGTGGAACTTTGTAGATAGAGTGGTATATGACGGTGTGCAGTACGTACACGGTGAAGGTGGAACGGCTCGAACTAAATGTAGGGCAGATATGCAAAGCACTATTCAGGGCCACTTACATACCCAATGTTATACGGAGTGGTACGTAGGTCAGAACTTTAAAGTATTTGGCTCCCAGATAGGGTGTGGTATCGACTTTGACCGCTACGCCTTCGCCTATGCTAAACGTGGCAAAAAACCAGCGATAGGCTGCGCGGTAGTTATCGGAGGACATACTTGTATTAATGAGTTAATGGAGCTATGAACCTATTAATAGTTCTGGTAATGGTTCTAATGATGCTTCAGCTTGTAATACTTGCAGGGCTTTTCTATCTTCTTTATTTGGTCCGCCAAATCGAAGACACTCAGGACGTTATTTTTAACGCTGCCGCTAACTGCGAAGAGTTCTTTTCAGCCAACCAAGACGGCTACGGCTTTTCGGCTAACTAATACCTTTCTGTAAGTTCTGTAAGAACAAACGTAAGTGCCGTAAGAACAAACGTAACTTAAAAAACTTCTTTCTTTTTGTTGCCACGTCAAAACTTTAGTATATATTTGTCGCTATAACCAAAACAAGTAAAATGAATTACTCAGATAAAATACGATTAGTTAGACAATCGGGACACGGTCACTACAAAGTAACCATAAGCTATTATGGTAAACACTACACCGCCACCGTTAACGATATGACCTTAATAGATAGCTGGAGAGATTCTAATGCAGCAGCAGGAAGACTATTTAGAAACGTAAAAAGATTAGCACTATGACGGACAAACAATTACAACGTATAAAAAGCCTTCTACCCTACCAAGGTATTAAGCGAATAGCCGAAGATACTGGCTACTCCAGAAGCACAGTAATAGACTGCCTGACCACTTACCGCACGGGTCGAAGAATAGACGCGGACAAAATTTACAAATGCGCACATAAACTACTAAAAGAACGCGGTATAAACTATGAAGGATGAACTTAAAAAACTTACTACACTACAACAACTGCTTAAAGAGCAGCGCGAATGCATCGAACGTATCAACGCAATACTTGAAAGACCACGCAAAAAAAATATTAATGAGCAGCACGACAATAGACCAAGTTCAGACCGGGCTTAATTACTGTAAGCTGGCAGGGGCTACGGACTTAGAAGAGTATAAGCTCTGGAATGACTTTTTTACCATTATTAACGACTACAAATAATCTTAACTTTAACTAACTATGAAGAACTTATTTAAAGCATTAGCAGCATTTCAGCAGGAATGCCCGATAATACACAAAGGTACGCAGGGCTACGGCTATTCTTATGCCGACCTACCTACTATCTTAAAGACCATTAACCCACTTTTAGCTAAGCACGGTTTAGGCTTTACCCAACCCGTGGACCTTGACACCATTCAGACTATTATTTTCCACGTAGAAAGCGGTGAGCAGTTAACCAGCTCTACCCTTATGCCTTCAGACGTTGAGCTTAAAGGAATGAATAAGTTCCAAGTAGACGGCTCTAAGATTACCTATTACAGACGCTACGCCCTTTCCTCTATGCTGGGTATTGTAACGGATAAGGACACGGACGCAGGAGGCGCACCAACTAAAGCCAAGCCTAAGAAAGTAAAGGTTACACCAAAAGAAACGCCTAAGACCTACGAAAAGAAAGACTTAACTCCTTCTATTAACGAATGGAAAGAAGCTATTAACTACCTGAAAGGTGCAGGGCAAATGTCTAAGATTAAGGAGGCGTGGAACTTGACGAAAGAAAACGAACAACTTTTAATGGAAGCCGTACTATGAAAGAAGAACGATACCAAGAAATATGCCGCGAAGTTCATAGGCGATTACAACTTTGGTTAGATAACTCAACTTTTGAAAAAATGACCGTTCAATATTCAAGGATGCGATTCCATATGGCAATAGGGTTAGGCGGTTATCCATTTATGCCTGAGGCTTGGATGACTGAAAAAGAATCAAAAGCCTTTGTAACTGACGAAGAATTTGACAACCCTATCTGCGACCAAATTGTAGATAGTTTTTTTGATAATCTTTTAAAACACAAAGACGAGATATGAAAATTAGAGCAAGCGCAATAGGTCAGGTAATGACCAACAGTAGAAAGAAAGGCGAACTATCTAAGACGTGCCAGACCTACGTTCAGAAGGTACTAAAAGAAGAACTCTACGGGGTTCGGTCTATGTTTTCCAACAAGTACACCGATAAGGGTAATATAATGGAAGACGAAGCTATAGACTTAGTAGCCAGTTTCTACGACCTCGGTAAGGTGGTAAAGAACGAAGACTACTTTACTAATGACTTTATAAAAGGAACGCCAGACGTTATCTTAAAGGACTCGGTAAGAGACATTAAATGTAGCTGGGACGTAGGGACGTTTCCACTATACCAAACAGAAGTGCCGAACAAAGATTACTACTGGCAGCTTCAGGGCTATATGTGGTTAACAGACAAAGAAGTAAGCTACTTAGATTACTGTTTAATGGACACGCCAGACCACCTTATAAGCTCAGAGGCCAGAAGTATGGCTTACCGATTTGGTATGCACGAATTAAGCCAGAAGCAATACACCGACTTAGTTCAAAATATGACCTTCACGCGACACTCTAAAGCTATGAGAATCAAAACTTTCAGGGTTGACCGGGACGAAGAAGCAATAGAGCAAATTAAAAACAGAGTAACCGAAATTAATAACTACATAAACACACTTTAAAAATGGAAATTACAGGAAACGTAGTAGAATTTACAGACCAGTCAGGAGTAACCAAAGCTGGAAAAGAGTTTAAGAAGTACCAACTTGTTATTAAAAACAACGAGGGGTATAATGACGCGGAGAAGT
>Ga0209337_1001783_pt1 | contig 16063 bp, 17 predicted proteins | sample LinPmetageLP53_FD_184044 | JGI IMG/M metagenome (GOLD analysis project Ga0209337, IMG submission 184044) | Marine viral communities from the Pacific Ocean - LP-53 (SPAdes) (version 2) | ecosystem: Environmental > Aquatic > Marine > Oceanic | place: Pacific Ocean | collected 2010-02-08
CAAACAATCGTGAAGTGGATGTCCCGAAGACAACATCTCAGAGACACTTTATTCGCTAAACTTTTAGAGTTGAATGAAAAGGACAACGCTATCGCTAAATACTTAGCAGAAAACCCTAATTTAACCCCGAATCAATATCTAACTTTGGAAATACAATTTAAAGACTTACATGACGACTTAGCATTTCACACTAATTTCCAAACAGCACCTAAACTTTTTGATTCGTTATTCACACGAACATCTAAACGATACATACGGTCTTGGGTGGTGGAGAATCCCACTATAAATCCTCTGAAACCGAGAGAGTTCGTATCAGGTCTTTTTAACTGGAAGTGGTAAAACTATGCGTGGCTATGATAACTCAAAACCTGTTCGGGCAGATAACTACCCTGATTCTTTACGCGAGTCTAAAGTAGTTTTAAGAAAAATGAAAACTCCTGACTCTGATTATTTTAAATTAACAGATAAAACTCCTCGCACAGCATTTATTAATTACTTGGATGAAAATAACTTGGCTTACAGCAAAGCAGAACTGAAAACTATAATTGAAGACTCTAATTCATTTATTATGGGTTTAAAAACTTATTACAATCGTCCTCGCCCTGCACAAATAAATCCAGATATAAAACCTTTTAAATCTTTAACTGCTAATACACCATCTTATCCATCTGGACATTCTTTTCAAGCGTATTTATTAGCCCGTTATTTAACTAAACTGCATCCGACTCATTTTTTCTCATTTTATTCGATAGCCCGACGAATAACTAATGCTCGAACAAAAGCAGGTTTACATTATCCGTCGGATAATAAAAAAGCCTTTGAACTCGCCCACAGTTTGTAATTGAATTTAACCTTAAAACCCCTTTGCGAGGTGCGAATGCTTAAAGCCTTAGTGTCCTACTAAAGGGTGAGTTGAGCGAGTATGGATGATTTGTATATTAAAAAGAAAATGACAGAGTATATAGAAAATTTTGCTTTCTTTCAGGAGACTTTTATTCGTTTGACTGGACTAGAGGATTATGAAAGTGTCATGGAGCATTACTTGAACTTTGAAGAAGGGGTTTGTGATTGTGAAGATTGTAGAAGCGGCGAACCTCATATTCACCTCGACGCACCCGATGAAGATTCTACGCCTGATTGGGATTGAAATGAGTTACCAATCCTACACTGGTGAAGGAGATATTGGGGTTGCACATCAATATCTAATGCGTATGGACAGAGCCTCTGAGGAATCAAGTAGTCTTTCCTTTGACCCGACACAACTTAAATTGGAAGATGCAATTATCCGACCTATTATGCGTTCAGACGCAAAGCCAGTTATTGAGAGGTATGAATACTTAAAATGTATGCCCGCAATCTCCACACACCACTTTGGCATCTATTTTTCTGTGGCTGGTGGAGAGCAATTGGGTGGGGTGTTGGTATATGGCCCTGATTATGCCAAAAATTTAGGTCATTGGGACAAATATGGTTATACAGATAATATGCTTCTCCTGTCAAGAGGAGTCTGTTTATGGTGGACTCCTAAGAATACGGCTTCTTATTTTATCAGTCGAGCAAACAAGTGGTTGGGAACTAATACCGATTATCGAGTTATTACGGCAACGGTGGATGCTATGGCAGGAGAGATTGGCACTATATATCAAGCATTGAATTGGCAATATGTAGGTTCTATGAGGAGGGCTAATCCTAATATCAAAGTTAAAAGCCGCGCTCGTTTTGGAGTTATTATTGAGGGGAAACTTTACGGCTCTCGCGCTATGCGTTCTAAAATTGGTTCACAACGACAGGCAGAAATTTTGAAACGCTGGCCTGACGCTCAATTCGTTAAACAGCGTGAAAAAGAACGATACTTCACGTTTTTGGGTAACAAAAAGGAACGGCGGGAATTGAAGAAGTCTATTGAACATCTTATCTTACCATATTCTAAGAGAAATGTTAGTCCATAACTTAATGTAGTCTTTCCGTAACTTTAGTGTATGTCAGTTAGAAGATTTGAGTTTCACGATTCAACTAATAATTCTCACAAGTTTTGGGAAATACACGAATCTAACGGGTGCTATCATACAGAACACGGGCGAATTGCAGGTTACGGTCAAGCCTCTTCGCGTAATGTAAGTAAGACCAAAAAGTGTGATGGTAAAGAATATAGAATTATAAAATCAAAAATTAATAAAGGTTATCAAGAAGTCGCCCCATTAAAATTTGAGCCATCTGTTGCTTATGGTGCGAAGGCGAATACTCCTGTTCCACAACAACAACAACAACAACAACAACAACAACAAGCAAAGACTTCTTCTACATTAACATCTAAAAACGCGGGTGTTTTAAATTGGATTGGTTTTTAAAACGACTTAAGAAACTCCAAATGTTGAAATAGTAACCCTACGTTGTAATAGTATGTATTTGCGAGTTAATATTCCTTATCGCTATACTATTGTGACTTCTCCAAGCGATTCAACAGCCTTAGATTTATTTCCTTTTAGAAAACTGGATGAATCTCGGAGGTCATACAATTTAGACAGTCAAATTTTTGTACCTCTTGATTCTTTTCAAACTCCTTGGAGTCAGTTTGACAAAAAGGGAAATATTTATAAGTGTGACCCTCAAACCACTCTTTATCCTGCGTTTGTAAAAGACAGTAAAGTGCGTCCTAAATACTTGCCTCCTACAATAACACTTATGTTAACTAATGATTTAGGTACGCCTCTTGGTGTAAGTCTTTTGCCTGACAAAAAATCTTATACTGCTAAATCTGCCAACCCTAGTATTTCGGGTAATGCCATCACTAACTACGCAGAACTCGAGCAAGAGTTTTCCGCTCGACGATACAAGTTAATGAAAGATTTAGCAAAATCTTATGCTCCTTTTAATTTAGCCCCTACACAATCAGTTTTTAACTTTACAGATTGGGTGGGAACGCAACCAGATTTAATAGGTGTTTTAAACAGTGGTGAAGTTAATGCGGCTACTTTAGGTAAAACCCTTAAACAAAATTATTTCTTAAACACCAAAGATGATAGTGGTGGATTAACCACTGTGAATATTTCTCAGGACGACGCGACACGTACAGGAATTACTTCTGATAGTGTGGTTGTCGATTCCCCTCCACTATCTGTTAAATATAATCAACAATTATTTTCTAGTGTTGATTATGAAACTCATCCTACATTTTCTCAAGGCTTTAACCCTGTGCCATTTTTGTATTCCAATCTAAGTGAGATTAATACTAAAGCCGAAAGTATGCTACACCCCGACGCATACAGAGGGTCGAATAAGAATTTCACACCTCCACTTTTAAATTGGCAATCAATAGGATTTCCGAAAATTTCACAGGCTAAAAACAAGAAATTATACGGTAGAAAACCTGTTAGATTATCTTTACTGTCTAGTGAAAGTGGATTTATAGAAGATAAAGACGCGCTAATAGCATCACTACAACAAGAAGGAGAGGATATAAATTCATACTATACTAAAATCGTTCAACCTATTGATTACGCCTCTAAAAGGATTATTATGGATGCTGCACTTTTTGGAGATGTTACTAGATTACAAGATTTTAGTAAATCTAAAAAGGTCTTTACTCCTTACAGTGAGTGGAGTCAACACAGCCCGCAAGCATGGCTTAAAACACCCGAAAATTCTATTACAAATCCTGAAGATATTGTTTACGGCGAACAAAATTTTATCTGTAACGGCGAAACTTACTCTTACGCACTTAAAATGTTTGACAGAGTTAAGGAGACTCGTCATGGCACGTATGAATACACACGCTTTAAGAATTTTCCATCTGGGGAAACTGTTCTCCAAGATGCTGCATTTCCAATTCCTAGGTCAGTACCAACTAAGACTATAACATGGGAAGATTACTCTATTGCATATACTGAGAAAGAAAACGTGGCTAGAAAATGGATAGATACTCCAGATGGTTTGGTGCAGCCACATCCAAGGATGGAAGTGCAAACCCTAGAACCCCATCATTCGGGAACTAAGCCTCTGCAAACTTCAGATTGGGACTTGACTCAAAAACTGTCAGATGTAGTGATTTATCCTCTTTGTGGGTTTACCTCTCGAACTCTTAGTAATGTTCCCCGTAATCTGACAGACGAGGGAGTTTATTTTTCCCCCCTTAAAGAAATCAGTTCTCTTAATAGAGCAAGTAATCTTCTTCAAGAGCATTACGATGGAGTAAATTTACTTCAAAGTATTCTGAATGATGGTTTGTTAATTTTAGATACAAGTCATATGCAATCGACCGCTAACGAGTCAGAGAAAATTAATTTGACTCTATTAAGAAATTTTATAGAAACAATTTGTCAAGTGCCTCCTGAGAATTTCGCTGCATCAGGATTGATGAAAGTAAAATTAATTGCTCCTAATACAGTATCTATATCTCAATCCTTGGAACTTAAGGATGAATACAAAGGACAAGACCTGAGCCAATATAACCTAACAGAAGAGAATAGAGAATCTTTTGATACTGGTTATTACGATATTATTGTGAATGTTCACGCCGATAAAAAAGGTCTTTCAGTAGCAGAAATTTTACCATCCCAACTTACTATTACGGGTGACAGCAGCAGGTGGCGGGAAACTCGAGTTAGGAGTAATAATTTTAAAATTGGTAACAACTTCGAGATTTTTAAATTAAACCCAACTTTAATTTGTAGCACACAAACACATACGATAATCCATTTACCTAAACTTGAAAAAAGAGTGCAAGACAAGGGATTGAATAAATTCGGTCACACAGTAAACTCTAATAAATCCATTTTATCACAGATACAAGAGTTAGCGTTTGGAAAGTTTTCTTACAATACTTTGCACATTCGAGATGGTATTACTTTATCAGACCCTTTAAATAAATTATCTTTAGATTTGAAAAGAGGTAATCTAACCGCTCGCCGCCCTGTTAGTTACACCAGTATTTTCCCCGTTCTAGGTGAAAAAGATTCAGTTTTATGTCCGATTAGAAGACCTCTCTACAACGAACAGCATAGAAAGATACAAGATGTTAAAGCCCCAGTAGTCGATTTATGGGCATCACCTCTGGCTAAATACACATTAGAATCTGAAATTTCAGATGCCTTTAAACTAATGGCTACTAATGCGAGAATGTTTAAACCTCGAAGAACTACTCTTAATTATGGTCGTGCCTATGCACCTCGAGATTTTACCGTATTTTCAGAGTGGGTATTCCCTTTCGAGAATCAGCCTTCGCCAGAAGATATAAATGTTTCAGCAGGAATACTCGCACGTTCCAGAGGTGAGATGTTGAGTTACATTGAGTCTCGAATCCCCCAATTCCTTGGAAACACTGCACCTGCGATATACCCACTTACTAATTCTAAAACTCAATTAACATGGATATATCATAATAATAATGATTCACGATTAAAGGAAAGTCTTGATAATGATTTAGCATCGTGGTCTTTAGGCGTTCCTTCAGTATTCATTCCTGAAACATACTCTTTAACGGGGACAGAGTTGGCAATTTTAAATTGGCAGTTTAGCCTTTAAATGAATACGCTTAAAGTAATAAAAGAACTGTGCTAAGTTAAGACATGACCGACCTTGAAATTTACGTTGATATTTTTGAACCTGATTCTTGGGCTAGAGAATTGACTACTTTTACAGATGAACATGGTCGCCCACTTAAACATAATCTTAAAGGTATGGGTTACGAAGGAGACATTTTAATCAGGCAGCCTGTTGAAGACGGGTTTAAGACGTGGGGAATAGAAAGAAAAACTTTAACGGACGCTTTGAACTCATGGATGGGTAAAAGATTAATTCGTCAAGTTCACGATTTGACTGAAAAGGTAGATTATCCAATTTTAATGATTATCGAAGAACCTGCTAAAAGAATTTCTAATTCTCCTAATAATCCGTATCGTAAGTTTGCTTCACATTTGCCTAATTTAGATTCGCATTTGAATCGAATTTCAATGGAAGTCTGCCCTGTTATTCGTGTGAAAGACGAACCCACAGCAGTCCAACAAGTTAAGTCGTTAATTTCACGAATTGAATCAGGAAAATATAAAAACATTCAACTACACTCTCATCGCGTTTCCGAAGCAGATAAAATTACAGACTTTTTAATGGGAATTCCTAAAGTTGGAAAAAAAAGAGCAGGAGATTTTAAAAATCTTTTTGATTCTTTACCTGATATGTTAACTCGTATAGAGGAAATAAATCCTTATGTTAAAGGACAATCAGATTGTCAACAAATTAAATCTTTTCTTACAGATAATTGGAAAACCCAACTTTAATAAAGAAAGTGTTATACTTAAGAGTAGTGATAATATGAAAACTACATCAAACCTTAATAGTAATAATAATATTCCAGATATTTTAGAAGTCAATGATATTAATGTCTGGTCTATTCCTGAAAAAATGTTTAAAGAGTTACTGTTAGAATATAATCCTGAGATACCCGAAAACTATGTCGATGGTAAAGATGTAGATATGAGAGTTTGGTCTTTAGTCAGCGATATTAAACAATTGTTAGAAAGTGCAGATGTTTGGTTTCTTACTGAACACCCACACAACATTGAAATAGGTCAAGAATGATAATGCAAACCATTAAAGGTAAGTTGTCCATATTCACATTATGACTGAATCTTCTGAATCTGTTATTTCGCCTGTTATCGTTTGCCCGTCTGCACCATTAAAAACAATGGTATCATCTTTGAAGATGTTATCTGATGATGCTATTTTTATTATTTCACCTTCAGGGTTAACTGCTAAAGTTGTAGATTCAGCCCACGTTTGTATGTTGGAAGTTATTATCCCAAATAAAACTTTTATTAGCACTACTGCCGTCGCCGAAACTTCTTTTGCGATTTCATTAGAAAATTTTGATACTGCTTTAAAGTTAGCAGGGAAAAAGGAGTCCATTAAATTGACGCTTACAGATTCCGATACTTATTTAAAGATAGATATTGGAGATATTACTAAGTCAGTTCGTTTACTTGATAACTCTCTGGTCAAAAATCCACCTGCTCCCGTATTGGCTTTTGATTTAAGTTACACTCTAAATGCTGAATCTTTAAAGCGGGCTATAACTGCAACTAAATCTGTTGGCGACGTTCTCACTTTACACTTTGACGGTAGTTCCACTAAAATTACTGTTGATTCTAAAATGGAACGTGTAGAAGCACCTTTAGAAACATCTAATACTACCATCGTATCAACCGTTGCAGTATCGTCTTTATACTCGGTAAGGTATCTAACTAATATAGTTAAACACATTGGTTCTAAAGTTATTATTTCGTGGGGTGCGAATAAACCTTTAAAATTATTTTCCGACGACGGTTCGATTACTTTAAATTGGTTACTTGCCCCTAGGAATACAAATTAAGCAGGTCAATTCTTTTCGCATATTAACCCTTGCATTGATAGAGAATATAAACATTCATCTGTGTGGTTTATGTAGTAAGTTCCTCTATTAACATTACGTCAGATACTTGGGGAAGTCTGATTGTTAAAATAGGTGTTAATATGAGTGATGTAAGAGAAGTTGTGATGGCAGAAGAAAAGTTACCAAAGGCGAGTTTTAATCCGACAGGATTGGGAGAAACTATTTTTAAACAACGCTATGCTCGAAGTGATAATGAAAGTTGGGAGTCTGCCTGTGATAGAGTAGCGACTCATGTTTCTCAAGCCGAAAACGGTAGCAGGTCAAAATGGAGAGGCAGATTTTACGATAAACTTTCTCAAGGACTGTTTGTTCCTGGTGGAAGAATTTGGTATGGCTCAGGAAGGGCTAAAGGCCAATTACTCAATTGCTTTGTTATTCCAACTGATGATAGTCGTGAAGGCTGGGGTCAAACAGTTAAAGATATGTTGATTATCTCGGGTACAGGAGGGGGTGTAGGAACTAATTACTCTCCTATCCGTCCTCGCGGTACTGCTATCAAGGGGACTGGAGGAGAGGCGACTGGCGCAGTATCATTGATGGAGATAATTAATCAAACTGGTGAAGTTATCAAAGCAGGTGGAGGCAGAAGAACTGCTCTTATGATGTGTTTACGTTATGACCACGCTGATATAATGGAGTTTCTTAACGCTAAATTAGACCTTGAAAGACTTAACAATGCTAATGTTTCGGTTTTAGTGGATGATGATTTCTTTAACGCGGTAGATAAGGGGAATGATATTGTCTTAAAGTTCAGAGACAGACCTTTACTAGATAAAGAAGGTAATGAAAAAACTATTCCTGCTAAAGAATTGTGGAATAAAATAATCGAAAACTCTTGGGCTTCTGCTGAACCAGGTATTTTAAACATTGGATTAGCAAATAAAATGAATAACATTCATTACTACAAACCTTTAATCGCTACTAATCCTTGTGGAGAAATTTGGTTAGAAGCGTATGGATGTTGTTGTTTAGGTGCAGTTAATCTTTCTCAACATATTACTGATGGAAACATGGATTGGGAGCAATTGGCTGATACGGTAACAGTAGGTGTCAGATTGTTAGATAATGTTCTCGACGTTAATCAATATCCAATTAAAGAAATTGAAATGAACTGTCAAAAGGTCAGAAGAATTGGATTAGGTATAATGGGATTAGGTCACGCTCTTGTTCAAATGGGTGTAAAATACGGTTCACCCGAAGGTAATGCTCAAGTAGAAAAAATAATGAAGTTCATTAAAGAACAAGCCTATGAAGCATCTACTTTCCTTGCTGTCGAGAGAGGGCCGTTTGAGTCCTACACAGAAGAGTTCCTTAATTCAGGGTTCGTTAAAACCTTACCTCGCAGATTAAAACAAAATATTCGTGAACACGGAGTAAGAAATTGTGCTTTACTAACCATAGCCCCGACAGGAACTACGTCTATGATAATGGGAACATCATCAGGAATAGAACCTATTTTTGCCGCAGGTTATTTACGTCGTTACTATGACGCGGATTCCGAGTCTAATGACCGCGTGTTAAAAGAAGAAGTAGTAGTTGACCCGTTGTTTAGTAATCTTTATTCTGAAGGTGCAGATATGTCGGCCTTTGTAGCGACCGCCGATTTAACAGTTCGGAATCACATGGAAGTTCAGGCTATCTGTCAAAAACACATAGATAATTCAATATCTAAAACTATTAATATCCCTAATGATTATCCGATTGAAGATTACGGAGATTTAATGATGGAGTTCGGGCCGCAATTAAAAGGTATGACTGTTTATCGTCAAGGTTCAAGAGGAAACGAACCGCTTTCTCCGATTTCGGTCGAAGAAGCCATCACTCATCTCGATGACAATGTTGCTTTATTCGGTACTGCCATGACAGATTGTGCCTCTGGAATTTGTGAGTTGCCAGTAGAAACAGATGCGAGTTTATCCGAAAGTCTTAAATAAGAAGGTCGGTTCGTTAAATCATGTGTCAATTCGCAATTGAAAAACTGTTGCTAGATGTTAAAGCATCCACACCTTTAGAAGTTAGAGAAAGAGTCGGTAATTTATTGACGCAAAAAGAAGGATTTAACTATCTCTATGAAATAGGTGTTATCCAGTATTTAATCCCTGAATTAAGTCACTTAGAAGATTACCACCATAATTTAGAATATCATCCCGAAGGTTCTCTTTACAATCATTATTGTGAAGTCTTTAAGAAGTATTGTGAAAATCCTTCTAAGACAGAACTAGGTGCGTGGGCTGTTTTATTTCACGACGTTGCTAAAACTGTGGTGGCAGAGTGGAGACAAGATAAAGGCCACCATACTTTTTATCTCCATGAAAAAGTCGGCGGCGAAATCTTTCAAGAAAAATACTTTAATGGAGTAATTTATTTTAACGAGATAGAAGCCGAAGCGATAAAGTGGGTTATTAGGCAACACCGAAATTTTTATAAAGTCGCTCGTAAACAAAAATCCTTAGACTTAGTAAACCATCCCGATTACGATTTGTTGTTAGAAGTTACGAAAGCCGATTCAATGGGGGCTAACAGTGAGTTTTATCAAGAAAGATTAAATTATTTTAAAAATTTACAATGTGTCTAAAAGTGAAGGCTTCAAATAGTCGCACCTTATCTTAAAGGTATGAGTTTAATGAGTTTGCCTAAAAAATATTACGATACTGAGAAAAAACCGTTACATTTACTAGGTTACACTTTCGCTTTAGGTTTAACTTTAGTTGGAGTTCTCGAGACTGTCCATTCTGTTCCTTACATCGTTAAAGGCGAATCTGATATGACAGGTATGCTTCTAGGCCCTGTGGCTATTGGTGCAGGATTAGTGTCTGCGACTATGTATCTCAAAGAAGCGGGACTCCAAGCGGGATATTAATATGGATTCTTTTGTAGAAATATACAAACACACCATTTTTCTATTCAAAGTTACGATTACTCTTGTCGCCGTCATTTTTATCATACTCGGAAAAGGTTTATACTGAGAGATTATTTACTTAACACATCTTAGTTAGGCTAAACCCCATTTTAAATCCGTCGGTTTACCACTCACCACACCCTCGTTGGGTCTATCGAATTGGGTTTTTAGTTATGATGCTGTGTCTGGTAAATCCTTATAGTATAAACAAAATAGAAATAAGATGTTTAGTTTGTATAACCAGATATTAGTTTAGCCCCCTTTGCGAGGTGTTGAGGTAAAAATTGGGTGGTACATGGAAATGGGATGTTGAAGGTCGAGCAAAGACTTAAATAAAAAGTGCCAATACGATAGTTTGTTCCCTTTAGCGGGGGGGCAAGGAGTTGACGGAATAAGACCTAACAAGAGGTCTAACGTGATACTTGTGGGCTGTCATGGCCTCTCCAACGAGCAAGTGCTTAAGGGGTCGGTTAATAACCGAAAATGTACCCACAGAGGTGTGGGTTGAGTATGCTTTTGTCGTGATTTACGAACTGGAATCTTGTCGGCAAATTGGTGGTACGCCTTAGTCCACCACTCCAACCTTTTTTAGAATTGATGCTCCTAAAAATTACTTACCCACTCCGCATCACTTATTTCTTATCTTTCTGTCAATAACAGTCTTCTTATAGTCTGCCTGTTTCTTAGATGTGAGGTTATCCTATGTGGCAACACCCTAGATTACGAGATAGTATTGTCCGAGCCTTCAAAAGTGATACTTCACCACTTCCACGCCGAGCCTTACAAGATTCTATTCTTCAAGCGGCCAATGAAAAGGCGTATATGCGTGAATTGGGTCGAGTAACTTCGGCTTCTAACACTGTCACCATTCCTCAAATGGCTAGAGAGACTTTACAAGGTATTGAAAGTAACTTCGGAGCGGCATTGAATTTTAATAATTTTTCTATCAAGAGTATGACTTCCTCAGCACCGTTTCTTTTACGCCCTAAAACCTTTTCTTACAAAGAATATCTTAAGAAATCTGGTTGGAATAAACTTTATCCAGTCTATAAAGTACAATATGATAAGTTTAACGAAATGCCTAGCAACAAAGGTTTGATTTCTGAAGTAGGTTTGTATAATTTTCAACCTACTAAAAACAGTTGGATTGATTGGAACGCGTGGGTTTATGATAGTTGGCATTCCGTATGTAAAAAAGACCCTATTTTGTGTTTAAGATGGGACGCTCGTAATCACGTTCGCGTTCGTTACAGAGCGTTTATTACTCCTGACCCTTTAGAACACAGTTATTTTAAAGCCGATTCTGGTGCTGTATTCGGAGAAATACACTCTTCGGCTAGTGCTAGTGCAGGAATAATAGGACACCAACTAATTGTTCAGGCCGATGTTTCTACTACTGAAGCAGGGTTTTTCACACCTCAAGTTTTAGCACCTGGTTTTGGTGAAAACATTCCTGCTGCTGTTTTTGGAATAGATATTATTAATTTAACGACTAATCGAGTTGTTAAAAACGAACACACTGTTAATTATGGTGATGAGAATATCTCTATGGAATACACTTTTCCCGATGCAGGTCTTTATCAAGTCTTTGTGTATCTAAAATCTACTGATGCACAAGGAATTATGGTATCTAGTCGATTAACTGAGTCTATTAATAAGCGTCAAGGGCGTGTAAACGCGGCATCGCACCCGTTAAGATTTTTAATTTACGTTTCCTCGCCCCCCAACAGTCCTGTTTCACAGGATGTTGTGGTTGGTGCTGAAGAGGGAACTGCACCTGTTTTCACTACTGAAACAGAAACCATCGAATTAGTTGATAATTCCGAGGGTGTTCCTGAAGTCCCAAGTAGTAATTACTTAGTGGTAGTGGGAATTTTAGTGGGTGCTTTACTCTTAGTTAGAACTGGAAGTGATTAATGTTGGATAACTTTACACCTTTTGATAGTTTAACGCTTCAGGCTTCTCTTTCACCTCAAGAGTTTTCCGCAGAATCTTCCCCTTCAGTTTCATACAGCACACCAACATCTTATGTTTTACGAGGTAAATCCACTTACGCTGTGGGTGCAAGCGGTTACAATCCTCTGACATGGAGTAAAAAATGTAATACTGCTTTGGCCACAGAAATTAGTGTAATTGGGGAAGAGAATCAGAAGTTAACTCGAATTGACACTACTGAGATGGCAGACGGCACTAAAATAGATACTTTAATAATTCCTAAAGGAACAAGATTGAAAATTCAAGGTATTCCTCTTGATACAGGGGCGAAAGATGGTTCTCTAGGATTTGGTTGGACTTCTGTTACTAAGTGGGCTAAAGATGGATTTTCTCAAGATTATAAAATTGCTGATGAGAGTAAAGAATCTAATTCGGGTGATGGAGGTGTAGATGTTTACAGACACTATTACAATTATCCTAATTTGGCTTTACTCGCCGTAGCAGAATCAAAACGTCAACACCCTGAGTGGTATAATAATGATGATGTTTCCGTAGGAACATTTTTGAGTAATTTAGATAAAATTTACTCAGATGTTGGCACTCAAATGATTTCAATAGCAGAAAATAACTATACTTCTTTACAAACAAATCAATCTAAAGCCACTATTTTAACCCGTGATGGTTCTGATAACACCGTTAAAGATAATAATTTAACTACTTTTAATAAAGAAGGCAGTTACTTACTAACATTAAGATATGGTTACGATTCTACTTCGGAACGTGAGGATAATTGGTACTCTTATAACGCAGGTTTTGGTAATTACTTGGTTAGAGGTATTTTAGAAGTTGGAAGTCTTGTTGCTGGAAGTTGGTTGGCTAAAGGACTTATTGCAGGTGCTTTAGGACTCAAAGGGGCTATGGTCGGAAGTACGACTCTGGCTAGAGCGGCTAGTCAAGCAGGAATTACTACGGTAAGACGTGTTGCTACAACTGCTTTAATTGAATCATCGTTACTAGGAGCAGAATTACTAGCATGGAGTTCTCCTTGGTTATCCCCTATGTTCACAGGCGCAAAGTTAAGTAATAATGATTGTGATTTTCCTCCAACGGGACACATTCATAATTTTGAAGTGCGTGTATATGACCCAAGTTTAACAGACTCTTATGGGAATCCCACCTGCCCAACTGGGACGCAAAAACCTTTAATTCAAACATCACCCCCTCGTTTTGCCGACGTTCCGTGTTGTCCACCTAATAGTACCTACCAACCTAGTTCAGGTTTGTGTAAGAAAAAGGATGGGAGTGTCGCAGACCCGTCCTTGCCAGATGGGAAATCGGGTGAAAATGTACGTTGGTTGGTAGCCAATAAAGAAACTACTCCTCAATTGTCTTTAAAAATGTTAGCCGCTTTAGGTTTAGCAGGATTATTTTTAGTTAAAAAATTAAAGTAAGTGTAGAATCGACACATTCAAATAGAAGCGCAGATTACTATTGTCGGGTGATTAGCCTTGTCTAATCCTTATGAAATTGACGAAGATTTACGCTGGAAAACATGGGATTGTTCATTTTATGGGCGATTACCTTCTTTAAACGGAGATTCTGCTGCCTCAATAACTCTTCCTATGGATGTTATTTTGAACAGAATGGAATGGACTTTTCCTTCTGATACCCACGATGGTTGGATTTTAGATTTGTGTATAGATGAAGTAGTAGTTGAAAGTATTCCTCTCAGCGTTCAAACCAAAGGAACTTACACATTTAAAATGTCTGATGCAGGATTATATCTGCCTAAAGGAACATTAGTTAGCACACATATTCGTTATCTGCATGAAGAAGAAGAAGGCGATTATAATATTCCTCAATATGATGACCACCGTTATTCGATTTTTTTATCGGGTTTAACAGTGATACCTGAAACACTTACTACTCTCAAAGGAAGTTTTGCCGATATGCCCATTTTATCTTGGAATTGGTTTAGTGAATGGCAAGACGAACACTCATAAGTAAGGTCTGTATAATACGGTTATGACTGAAGTATTTCTAGTCACAGGAAAAGGAGGGGTTGGAAAATCCACTACAAGTGCTGCTACTGCTTTAAAACAAGCAGATTCAGGTAAAAAAGTGTTAGTGATGTCTAGTGACCCTGCACATAATCTTGGTGACTTGTTTCAAACTCCTTTGAGTAACGAGAGTAAATTAGTTTCTACTAATTTATGGGCTATGGAAATGGACGCTACTAAAAGAGCATTAGTTTTTATGAATTCTCTTAACGATGCCTTTAAAACTATTTTTAAAAAAGGAGTCGGTTTAGAAGTAGATTTGTTTAATGATATGATTTTGCCTGGTTTAGATGAAATTTTCTTTTGTCAAACAGTTTTGCAGGAATTTGATTCTGGGAATTGGGATGTTATTATTGCAGATACTCCTCCTAGTGGTCAAGCCTTACGAGCCTTAACTACTCCCGACATTATGGAGGCATGGTTAAGTCGTGTTTTGGCTTTGAAAAGAAAATTTGAAGTTATGAAAGGGGCTATTTTTAAGAAACAACTGGATAAAGATATGGAAAATGTAGTTTCAGTAATGAAAGATGACATTTCGAGATTTAAAGGTATTATGACTTCTTCCACATCACAAATTATTTTAGTTACTATTCCTGAAAAATTAAGTGTTATGGAAACTCATCGGACTGTTTTATATCTAAATAAATTAAATTTATCTGTGTGGGGTATTATTGTAAATAGAATTGTTCCTGATTTCGGTGATGAATGGTCTAGTGATTTAGAAGCAGTTAAATTACTGCATAGCCAACACAAAGTTCACACAGAATCTTTAAACTTAGCCTCTAAATTATTAGGAAATATTAATGTTAAGCAAGTTCCAATGGTTGCATTTGAACCTGTTGGAATAGATAATTTACGTTTGTTTGGAAACCTTATTTGGGGTTAAGATGATATAGTGATTGGCCATATCTATTTTTATGTCACAGATGCTCGAACTAAATGATGGGGAATTAATACAACTTGCGAAAGACATAGAAGAAGGTTTAGTTTTTACTACTGGCACAGTTCCTTTAAAGAATCAAGAATTATTATCTCATATTTTTTCTGATGTTACGGCTACCAGTTTAAAGAATAATGATATAGGATTAATATATCAGTATCGCGATAAGGCGGTTGCAGGTGTTCGTATTAAAGGCTATCCTATATTCAAAGAATCCTTACTTTTAAGTAAAGAACAGGTAATTAAAACATTTGTTTTATTATTTTCTAATGTGAGGTTTGTTTAATGCCGTATATCCCATCTGAAGAACGTGAAAGTTTAGATGATATAGCAAAGGCTTTAGTAAATCAATTAAGAACGGGTAATTTTAGAGGTCGTTTAAATTATTTTATATCGTCTGTCGCACAAGGTTTAATTAAACATAAAGGAATATCATATTCTTTTATCAATGACTTTGTAGGAGTATTAGAATGTGTTAAATTAGAATTGTATCGAAGAGTAGCGATTCCTTACGAGGATGAAAAAAAAGAAACAAATGGAGATGTTTATTTGGAATATGGAAGTTTGGAATCAGACAGCCTAAGTTCTAAATTAAAACTCGAGTCTTTTGACCTTTAGGTGATTGATATGTTAAGACTTAACTATAAATGGAATATGTCATTATTAAGAGGTTGTTGAATGATGGAAGACTTGGATTTAGATGAGTTTAAAGATTATATAAAATCTCTTAGATTAAAAGAAGGTAATAAAACTAAAATACAAAAAAACAAAATAGAACATAAACAATTAAAAAGATTACTGGGTGA
>Ga0209337_1001784_pt1 | contig 16059 bp, 9 predicted proteins | sample LinPmetageLP53_FD_184044 | JGI IMG/M metagenome (GOLD analysis project Ga0209337, IMG submission 184044) | Marine viral communities from the Pacific Ocean - LP-53 (SPAdes) (version 2) | ecosystem: Environmental > Aquatic > Marine > Oceanic | place: Pacific Ocean | collected 2010-02-08
AAAACAGGACGTTTTTAATTATATGATGGATACAAGACCTGATGGAAATTCTTGTTTAACTTCATCTTTTAATCTTAGTACTGATTTTGGTGGCGGGACAGTAGGAGGAAATGGTAATATTCATTCTCTCCAATTAAGATTTAAACCAGCTACTATACCAACTGCTTCAGCTAATACTGCATCCTCAGATATAAGATATTCTCAATCTCTTTGGGTAAGTAAAAAAGAAAGTGATATTACTGGTTCTTTATTAGTATTAGAATACACCGGTTCTGGGTTTACAAGTGGTTCCTATTCGGGGTCTGTTCCAAATGCTTATGATAATTATGGAACATTAAAATGGATTCCTTCATCACAACAACAACCTGCAGTATCCGCAAGTATTTATCTTCCATTTTTTAATGGAGATTGGTGGTCTGCACAAATAAATTTTGCAACAGCTTCTGCAGCTTATGATACTACTTCAAATGGTGTAACAAGTTCTTTATTTGTAGCAAATCAAATAAATGGTAAAATTGGATGGACAGGGTCAGATACCGTACTTAATCATGATACACGAGATTGGAATAGATCTGTAAGGGCATTTTTAAATACCTCCTCAAATCTTATACATTCAGGACAGACTTATCAACCATTTTCTGGTTCTTTTCAAGAATATAGATTTTGGAACCAACAAATATCAGAAAGTAATTTTCATGACTATACAGTAAATCCATTTTCAAATGAAGGAAATGGTGTTAATAGTACACCTAATCAATTAGCGTTTAGAGCTGATTTAGGTACTCAAATAAATACAGCGAGTAGAACATCAATACATCCAAGAATAACAGGTTCAGCTGTTCAAATAACAGCTTCTTTTAAAGATGGAAATAGTGATTTTAAAATTGAAGATCCAACATTTAAAGTAAATGTAGAAAATACATTCCAAGACCAAGTACCCGCGGGTATAAAAAATAGAATAACAAATAAAATACAAATTGAAAAACATCTTATAGCTGAGCAACCATATGGTTTTCAAACCCCAACATCTTCAAATACTACAATAGCTAATTCAGATAATACTACTTTATCAGGATTAAGATCTATAGAAACTATATCCTTTCAAAGTCAAAGTTATACTCCTAATGTTAATTATTTAGAAGTTGGTTTTTCACCTTCTAATCAAATAAACGATGATATTAATGCTCAAATTGGGTATTTTAATTTAGGGGATTATATAGGAGATCCAAGACAAATTTCATCATCATCTTATACCTATCCTAATTTAGATATTTTAAGAGATGCTTATTTTGAAAAATATATAAGTGGATATGATGTAACTGACTTTATTAGATTGATTAAATTCTTTGATAATTCATTATTTAAAATGATCAAAGATTATATACCAGCAAGAACAAGTTTAGCATCAGGTGTTATAATTAAACAACATTTATTAGAAAGAAACAGACAAAGACCAGCTCAAGTAACATCTTCTTTTGAACAATATTCAGGTTCAATAAAACCTGCCCCAAAAGATTATAATACTGGTTCTTTTGATCAACCTCAATATGCTTCCTCCGGTTCAGCAATTTATAAATTTACAGGTGGTCCAGGAGGTTCATTTAATAGATTTAATGGTTTATCAACCTATAATTTAAATATACTTAGAGTTAGTGGTTCTTACAATTTCAACTCAATTCCAGGAGTTATTACAACAAATACTTTAGATTTGCCTGGTGGTGGTGATGATTTTGATTTTTTTGCTGCTACTTATAATGGTTTTTATGGTGAATTAGAAGTTCAAATTAGTTCATTAATTGGTACAAATTCAGGTGGGGCTTTAGGAAGTATTGCTGTTTCAATTGCATCTGCGGATGCCGATTTCCCAGTAAAAGTGGGTGATACTATAACAATATTAGGTAGTACTTTAGAAGGTAGTGGAACAGGTGAATTAGTATTAACCCTAAGAAGTATTGATTTAGTAACTCATACTATCCAATCACCTGATAATAGATTCTTTTTAACACAAAGTTGGAGTGAATCATTCGATAACTCTATATTAAATGCAACATATTTTAATCAAAGTAGTTCACAATGGATTAGTGGGTCATTTAAAGGATTTAATAATCCAATACATTCTGATCAATCAGAATTTTATAATGGTATATTTAGTGGATCAAACATTCAAGTAGCAGACCAAGACCTAAATCCTGGTTGTGAAATTTATTTAAATCAAAGTGATACCCCTGTACAATTTTTCCCATTATTTTTTACATTTACTCCTAATTTACAATCAACTATTACACGAGATGCATTTTTTGATAGTTCAAATGTCCCACCAGCTGGGTATGTTTGGATTAGTTCTCAACAAACAGATAACCCACAATCTGGTATACAACAAGTCGTTGCCATTAAATTTAGTGATTTTGATGCAAACGGAACTGAAGTTGTAGGTTATTTAGATGATTTTACAGATCTAAGAATAATATTTTCTGATGCAGCTTTACCTTATGATTCATTAGCAGCAAAATATATTGTAACTGGTAGAACAGTTTATTCTAATCATGTTGTTTGTAATGTTTCTCAAGAATTAGGAAATAATATTTTCCAAGAAATAGGTTCCTCAGCTTATTATCCAATAACAAGTTCTCAAGATGGTGGGTCAATGAATTGGTCTATGCAAGGGGGTACAACTAAAAAAACTGGTCCTGCTGTATCACAGTCAAGTGATCTTTTACAGCTAAATAGACTTACAAATTATACTACCACAGGACAACAACAAATAATTAGTGTATTTAATAGTTCAGCCAATGATATTGCTAAAGTTGATCCATTAGGTTTTTTTAATACTGGTTCTGCAGATATATTTCCATCTATAATATTAAGTAGTGGGTCAGAATATTTTTATAATGCAAGTTATTCCCCAACATATACACCTAATGTACCATTCTTTTTCTCAGCAAGTTTAGTGTATAGTTCTTCATATTGCCCATCATGTGCTATAAATACGATAGCTTATGGAATATATCACTCAGGTTCAAGTTATTCAGGCCCTGGTTTACAATCTCAAAATTTTGGAATTGGTGTAGGTGGTACTAATCAAGCTTCTGGTTTTTATTTAAATACAAATTCTGGAGCTGGATTTAATACACAAACACTAGCATTTAATGCTACAACTCCAACTGAAACAGTTTTTGATACAATAGTTTATTTTGATAATGGTGGTAATAATAATGCACAAATAAATAATGGTACAATAATATACACAAACACTAATCTTACTATACCATCTGATATTACAGGAAATAAATTTTTTAAAGCTGCAAATGGAGATGGTTCATTTTTTACTTTTAAACAGCAACTATTACTATCAGGAAATACTGTTACTAATGTAAATTGGAATACATTAGGTTCTGGAGCTAAAACCGCACTAGCAGGATTTACAGAAGAGGTAGTTCCTGGGTCCACAGTATTTCAACCCTCACCCCTAAATATAGGTTTAACATCAACAGATATTTTCTTTACCGAGTATAATGATGATATACCCGGAGGAGATGTACTTATTTCCGGTTCAGAAGGTGGTCATCCTAAAATAAGAACTGGTGGTACCGCTTCAATGGATTGGCTTTTCCCAACTTTATCTTTACAAGGCCCTGCACCTGCTTTAGATCCAGATGTTGTTGAAAGCAGACCTTTATCTGGTAGTGCTGCTAAAGCTTCATTAAATTTTAATGATAACTTTGTTGGTACTCTAGGTGGGTTTGGTAGTGCGTTTACTTATAGTGGTTCTGATGGTATATCAAAAAATGGAGGTTTCGAAATAAATTGGAATCAAGCAGCTAATTGGGTTGCGGCAGAGACAACACAAACTATAAGTGATATAGTATATTTTTACCTAAACTCAAGTTACGAAGTAAATTCACAAGTTGCTGGAGAAAACTTTACAGCTTCTATTTGGAGAGAACAACATGATGTTAATGGGGCTACAATTGGTCCTTATAAATTCCCTAGTACAGAAGTAATGGCATCAAATGGTCAAGCAAGTTTAAGTCTTCAGGGATTACCTTTCTTTACAAGTTCAATTTCTCCTTTTACTGATACACGGGATTGTTTCTTTTTAAGAATAGAATCACCTAATAACTTTAAATATTATATACCTGAGTTTCAAACAAGTGTTGAAATGGTTTATTATGGTTCTAATACTGCTAATTTCCAAACTTATAACTTTTTTACACCATTTTCAACAGCAACTTTTGGATATCAAGGAGCTTCAGATAATTTACAACAATTTACAGCTTCTACAGTACCTTCAGGAGATAAATATAGCCAAATACAAGTAGATGCTTATTTAAAACTAACAGGATCTTTTGGAGAAAGAATAATAACCTCTTCTGTATATGATGAAGCTACAAGACCTCTAGGGGGATATTCAGGTTCTATTTATGCAGGGATAGTAATGCCATTTGCTGAATCACCTGTATTAGATATTAACAATACCGCAATAACTACATCTGATACAAGTTCAACTATTAACCATGCAGATGAAATGTACTTTATTGAATATTCAATGAGTAATTACAAACCAGGTATTGTTGGGGGAGTAGAACAAACTGCTTTTGAGGTTGAATTTATAGAAAATAATAATGATGCAGCAATAATAATAACACAAAGTTCTAACCTAAATGCAGGCCAAGATTTTAATGTTACGGGATCAGTAAGAATACTTAAATCTAATGTATCTGATATAGTAACAAATGGAAATTTTGATCAAAATATTCTTACACCTGCAGGAGATGTAGTTTTAAATATGCCTTTTTTCCTACCTTCTGAAACTGCGGCGACAAGAGTAACAGTATCCGGTTCTTATGGTGGTAATTTTTTACCAAATGATACCTTTAGATTTGCAATAGGTAGAGCAGCGGCCAATGTAGGTTCAGGTTTTGTTGTAAGCGAAGTAACTATGTCATTTAGCCCAAGCCAATCTATTTGGGCTCCTTTATCAACACCCTCGGCATTAAATAATTTTGATGTTCCAACACTAACAAACTTTGTAATACCAACTTTTTATGGGGGTGGTGTGTTACCATTTAGTTTAGCTGATGGTTGTCAACCTTTAATTAATAATTATAATGCACAAAGACAAAATTCATATATAATGAATGTTGACTATAATAATGAATCAGGACCTATTATACCTGTAAATCAAACACAGATCCTTGATCAGACAGCTACAAAAGCAGCAGTCCCAGATTCTAATTATACTCAAAAAGCTTCGATTTTACCTAGATATCTAGGTGCTAAATCAACAAGTAAATACCTAAATCAATGGAATATAGGAGATACAGGTACATTTGGTAAACTACCAACAATAGAATTAAGGGATGCATTTTTTGGATATTTTAATGATCTAGATGATCCATATCCAAATATAAATGGAGTAACAAGAGTTAATTTAAATTATTTAATTGATGAACAAGGTAATGCTTTACCTCCTTCATTAAACCAATTAAGTATAGACACTTTTAATTCTGTATTCCCATTAACTTCAATGGGTAAAGTAGCAATACAAAGCGGTAAACAATCATATCAATCTTTAGGGGCGCCCTCAGTAATTTCAAGGTTAATGCAATTTGTTTCACCTGTTATGTACTCTCAAAATTCTTCAAATAATTATACTAATTTAATACCTTTATCAGGATCAGGTTATATTTCAAGATATGATAATGATGATGAACTTGGTACTGTATTTGGACAATTTATGGCAGCAGGACCTGCAAGTATTGATTCAACAGGAGTATTACAAGAAGTTGATTATTGGTTAAATCCAACTACTGTTTCATATGGTAGTGGTTCTACCCCATCAACTTATTCAGGAAGTAATGGTAATCCACTTACAGGAAGTGCATTTTATGCTTCAACTGCTAACGGTGGAGATTGGGGGACACATGGTGATGATTTATCTAATCAACAAATAGTTAGTTTAGAAACATCTGTTGTTACTACTTATGTTAGTGAAAGACAAGGAACAAGAGATGAATTAACATATAATTTATACCTTTACACTGGTAGTGGTATAGATACTTCTATTAATTTTAATTTAGAAAGCCTTGATGCTAAAGTTTATACGGACACAGGACAAGTTTATTTAATAAAAAATATAGATGAATATGGCTGGTTTGATTATGAATGGGGAAGTGGGAAAAAGAAGAATTATGATAAAAATTTCTTTAAAACCAACCAACCCAGATGGACTTATAATAGATCAGGTACTAGAGCAAAAAACCAACAAAACGGGCTTCAATGGTCTATTGATTGGGAAATGAGAAAAACATTATTTAATCTTGGTATAACAAGAACAGCTAATTTAAAAAGTTCGCAAAATATAACAGGAATAGAATGGATTATAAAAGCTAATACTGGTAATTATACAATTAAAGTTAATGATAAAATTAGATGGAGATTAAAAGGAGTTTTTAAATCGGTTAATAGTAGTAAATATCAACAAGGATACTTCTTTCCAACAACTTATGAAGGTGCAATGACGTCTGTAAAATTACAGGGTCAAGGAGCATCTGATTGGTTATTAGAAAATGCTAATAAAGCTCAAGCCCCATTCTGGGTATATACTGGCTCAGCTGGAAATTATACTTCTGAAAACAACAGCGTTTCACAAAGTATATTAGTAATGTCTTCTTCAAATATGAATGAGGCTTATGGAACAGGATTTAAACAAGGTTACATAGAATATGTACCAGGCCCATCAGACTATTTTCCAGGTGGTGTAGAGCCTGCTGGAACTAATTTTGAGCAAATAAACTTACCTCTTGAAATACAAGAAGGAGATGAAATACGATTTGGAAATAACGAAAACTTTACGTATGTTGTTAAAGAAGTATTTGCACCACAAGAAAATATTGAAAAAAGTACAACATATGCAAGTGGTCAAGCAAGATTAAAAATTAGAGTAGATGGAAGCATTCCACTTAGTGTGAATAAAGATTTCTTCTTAGTAAGAAGACCGATTACTAATCCTAATTCACTGTATTTAGATGCTCCATTCCCTTATAGTGCATTAGCAAGTGCAAGTATTTCACAAGGATTATTAAGTGGATCTGATACACAATTTGCCCAATCAGGTTCATCAATTGGTAGAACGGGATCAGGACATCAATATACAGGGTCGTTTAGTAGTATTGAGTTAGCAACAACTCCAGGTATTTTATACCCAGACTACCCAACAGAATATTTAATTAATAGTGCCTCTGTAATAGTAAATGATTTAATTTCTAAGGGAATTATAGAAGCTTAAAAAAATAACATATTTATAACATATAACAATATTTATATAAAAACAATACAATGGGATACTTAAATAATGCTGTAATAACAGTTGATGCTATTTTAACTACTAAAGGAAGAGAGTTACTAGCACGAAATGATGGTTCTTTTCAAATTACTCAATTTGCATTATCAGATGATGAAATAGATTATACACTTTATAATCCAAATCATCCATCAGGTTCTGCTTACTATGGTGAAGCGATAGATAACATGCCACTTTTAGAAGCCTTTCCAAATGAGCTTCAAATAATGAAATATAAATTAACAACATTACCTAGGGGTACAGCTAAATTACCTGTATTAGATTTAGGTTATGCTGCTATAACAATGAAACAAGGTGCTCAATTAGCAATCACACCCCAAACATTAAATTACTTAGGTAATGAACAAACGTTTGAAACAGCAGGATACAGTGCTACTATTGGTGATGTAAGATTAACAAGTACATTTGCTGGATCAGGTATTCAAACAGATGCAGCAGTTAATGCTAATAGCAATGCAACTCAAACTATAGGTACTAGTGTTTCTAAAACTATTATTGGTACACAAATAAATTTAACTGCAACAACTGTTAATACTTTATTTGGTTCTAATAAACAATTAAGAACAACTTTAACTGTAGTTGGTTTAGATAGTGGTGCAAGACTAACAATCCCAGTAACAATAACTAAACAATCATTAACAACAACATAATAAGATATGGCTTTTAAAAGATTAGACCCAGAAGATTTTGTAGTAAGTTCTGACTCAGTAACTTCTACAGTTTGGAGTAGTAACTCTCCTTCATTAAATACATATAATAAAGGAAATGTTAACTTTACTTCATCAGTACAAAGAGAAGGTTCATCCGGTCCTTATTATTTAAGTGTTTACCAAACAGCTTCAACAGATGAAACAGCTGCTATTCAATTTCAAATTGCCTACGCAAATAAAAATGGTGGTGGGGGAGTTAATTTTGACTCAGCAGTACCTAATATTTCACCTACAACAACAATTTATGGACAATATAGAACTTTAGTTTTAGAAGATGAAAATTCATCTTTTGTGTGGGGTACTTCATATACAGGAAGTGCTGATAATGACTATTATGTTATTAGTATTGAAAGAGCAAGGTATAAAGAATCTTTACTACCGGGTTCATTAAATTTAGTTTTATCAAGTAGTAATACTGTTGCTAGTTATAATAAGATAGAGTTAACTGATGATTCAAATATGGTTGTTTTACCAACTTATTATGGTACTCAAAGAGCATATCAACTAATATCAGGTTCAGATGGAACTTCATATGATGGAGGAACAGGTTATACTTTAGCCTCTGGTTCTTATGGTTTAGTACTCCCGGATATTTCAACAATTTTATTAAATGCATCAGCATTAAATGATAATACAGCAACAGGTGGTGGTATAAATTTAGCAACAAACTCTGGTAGTGATACATTTGGTAATAACCCAACAAAATTATTTAATAACATATCTGGTTCAGCTGGGGATGCAAATGGTAATATATTTCAGTTAAATTGTCAAGAAACTATATCTTCGGATTATGTATTTGTTAGATCAAGAAATAGTGAATTTAACTACACAGAAAACCCATCATTTATATCAGGTTCATCTGGTGAAGTAATTTATCCTTATTTTATTAATAACCCACAAACATTTCCAACAACAGTTGGAATGTATAATGATTCAAATGATTTATTAGCTGTAGCTAAATTATCTAAACCAATACAAAAGGATTTTACAAAAGAAGCTCTAATTAGAGTAAAACTAGATTTCTAAAATGAATGAGCGCTTACAAACAATTCAATTTACAGGATTTAATAGTATCTCCATTTGAAGTAAATAAAAATTTTACTTTTTATGGACAGTCTGGAGCTAATTACATAGGTCAAAACTTAACAAGTTCTGATGTAGGCATTGATAGATTTTATGGTTATAAGGGAAATTATCTTATTTCTTCAAGTTTTACTACAGGTAATATTACTATTCAAAACCAAGCCTTAGTTTATGACTCAGTTAAACAACTTTATTACACAAATTATTTATCAGGTAGTAGTGGTTTTACAGGTAATGCTTATACAAGCAGTATTATATTAGGAGCATCCGAAGAGGGTAATCGTACAATTGGGGGTATTCAACAAACAAACTATGATAATTATAATCAAACAACTCTTTGGCCTAATAGACAATTTCCAACAGGAAGTGAAAATATAGAACCAGAAGTTGTAGTAATTTCAATTCCCTCAAAACTTTTTGGGGATTATATTCAACCTGAATCTTTTGTATTTGAGAAGGGCAATGCAATTTATAAAGATGATGGAGAAGGAAGATTAATGTATAGTCAAAATTTCCAAACTACAAAAAGTTTATCATATACAGATTCTTTGGGTATTGGTGTAGGTAATATTATATATGACCATGGTATTGTTATACTAACCGGAGCTTCTTCAAATGGTTTGAAATTATTTGCTACTGCTGAAGCAGGGGTTACTTGTTCTTTTTCAAGTTCTTATAAAATATTTGAAACACAATATAAAGCAACCGTGTTTGAAGATGAATTTAATTATTCGTTAAATCCAAGTATTATAACAGGGAGTGGAGTCCCAACTTTATTTTTATCGGGTAGTGAATTAAATTATGAAAATACAGCATCAATTGGTCAACCTTTAGATTTTGCAACAGGTTCTTATTTTACCCCTTATATAACAACAGTTGGTTTATATGATGAAAGTTTTCAATTATTAGCTGTGGGTAAATTATCCGAACCTTTACAATCGTCGTTAATAACTGATACAACAATATTAGTAAATATAGATAGATAAAATTATTTGTCTATTTAAAAGTTTTTAGTTATATTTATTATTAACTTTAAAACACACATATGAGTTGGACCTATAAAGAACATACAATAGGAGACATCACTCAATTCCCAGAAAATACATTCGGTTTCGTTTATATAGTTACACACAAACCCACTGAAAAATCATATATTGGGAAAAAAGTCTTATTTCATAATAAAAAAAAGCGACTTGGTAAAAAAGAGTTAGCGGCATTAACTGGAATTGTTGGACGTCGTCCTACCTATAAATTAGAAGTTAAAGAATCAGATTGGATGAATTATTATGGTTCCCAAAAAGATATTAAACAACTACTTTTAGAAGGAAAAAAAGATGAATTTGAACGTTGCATTTTAAAAATGTGTCCTGATAAAAAATCAATGACATATTTTGAAATTAAATATCAAATGCTTTATCAAGTATTAGAAAAACCAGATGAGTTTTTTAATGATAATATTTTAGGTAAATTCTTTACAAAAGACTTAATAGACATTGAATTTGAAGATCTCGTGAAAGAACGAAAATAGTTTCATATATTACCACATATGGTAAATCAATTATTGGTTACGTTAGTGAACTCTGTGTTAGGTTCGGGCAAAGCAACTGCTCGAAACAACTATGCTTACCACTGTCCTTTTTGTAATCATCATAAACCTAAATTAGAAGTTAATTTAACTGAAAATCATGAAGGTAAAAATCCTTGGCATTGTTGGGCATGTGATGTTAGGGGTACTACTATATATTCTTTATTTAAACAACTTAAAACTGATATAAGTAAATTTACAGAACTTAAATCACTTGTTAAAACTTCTAAATCAATAAAAGACACACAAGTTGTGTCTAGTATTGTATTACCCAATGAATTTATTGGCCTAGATAACGTTGACTTAAGCGATATAATGGCTAGACACGCTACTGCGTACCTAAAAAATAGGCATGTGGGTAAATACGATATTATTAAATATAACATAGGTTACTGTAAAGAAGGTTTATATAAAAACATGATTATAATACCAACATATGATGCAGACGGTAGATTAAATTATTTTACTGCTCGTTCATTTGAAAAAGAACCATATGTTAAATACAGAAACCCATCAGCAAGTAGAGATGTAATACCCAATGAACATTTAATAAACTGGAATGTACCAGTTATTTTATGTGAAGGGTTGTTTGATGCTATTGCTATAAAAAGAAACGCAATCCCTCTATTAGGGAAAAACATACAGAGTAGTTTAATGAAAAAAATAGTTACTTCTGTAGTAGATAAAATTTATATTGCATTAGATAGGGATGCAATTAAACAAGCTTTAAAATTCTGCGAGCAATTAATGGCAGAAGGTAAAGAAGTCTATCTTGTAGATTTACAAGATAAGGATCCGAGTGAGATGGGTTTCGAAAATTTCACAAAACTTATACAAAAAACAGTCCCATTAACCTATTATAATTTAATGGAACACAAATTATCTATATGATCAAAAAATCATACAATAGAATACTAGAGATCTCTGACGATCACAAACAAATTACTTTACCTGATTCAAGGTACTACAGACGTAATGGTGAATATTATCCATCTATTACTTATGTTTTAAATTCTTACCCAAAAGGTAAGCATTTTCAGGATTGGCTTAAAAAAGTAGGCCATAGTGCAGATTGGATTGTTAAAAAGGCGGCTGAAGAAGGTACTAAGGTGCATGAAATGATTGAAAAATATTTCGAAGGTAAAGAATTAACATATCTTAATAAAGAAGGTTATCCTAAAATGGATCCTAAAGTATGGCAAATGTTTCTACGTTTTGTTGATTTTTGGGAAACATATAAACCAACATTAATTGAAACAGAAGTACATTTATTTAGTGAAGAACTTAAAGTAGCTGGTACTTGTGATTGTATTTGTGAAATTGATGGTGAACTATGGGTTATTGATTTTAAAACATCAAACCATTTACAAACTACATATGATTTACAAGGTGCGGCATATGCTCAATGTTATAAAGAATGCTATGGTAAAGAAGCAGCACGTGTTGGTGTACTATGGTTAAAATCTAAATCTAGAGGTCAAGATAAAATGGGCAAACGTTTAAAAGGTAAAAATTGGGAATTGCATGAGTCACCAAGATCACAAGAAGAAAATATAGACATTTATAAATCAGTAAAACGTTTATTTGATCTTGAAAACCCAAAACATAAACCTTCAACTACTTCATTTAAAACTACGGTAAAGAGAACCGCGTAAAAATTAGGCTACCCAGGATATTTTTCGTATATTTATGATATATGATTAAATTATATGATTTATTACTAGAGCAAGTAGGTGGACCGAAAGCTATAATTTTAGCTGGTGCTCCGGGTGCTGGTAAAGGATATATTTTACGTGGTTTAGACTTAGGAGGTATAAAAGTGTTAAATGTAGATGATATCTATGTTGAAAAATTAAAACAAGCTAATGTATCATTAGATTTAAAAAATGCAACACCCGAAGAAAGAAGCATACAAGCTAAATCAATGGCTGCTTCAAATAAAGAATTTAAAGGTATAGTACAAGATACAATCGAAGGTAAAGAATCCTTTATATTAGATGGTACAGCTGCATCATATAATACCACAGTTAAACTGAAAAATACGTTAGATGAAGCGGGATATAATGTGTTTATGCTATACGTGTATACTGATTTAGAACGTTCATTAAGCCAAAACCAAGACAGATATACAAAATCGGGAGGTAAGGATAGAAGCTTAGCACCTGCAATTGTAATGAATACTTGGAAAGGAGTAACAAATAATTTACCTAAATATGCTGAATTATTTGGTAATAATTTTGTAGCAGTAGCTAACACATTAGATAATAAAATGCAAGATATAGATAAAATTATAGATAAATATCTTAAACCATTTACTCCCCAAGGTACTATACCAAAAACACCAGCTCAACAAAAGAAATCTGATGAACGTAAAGCTCAAGACAAAGAAGAAATTCAAGCTATGTTAAGCGATGATTTTATATATGATGTAATTGAATACACTATGTCTAAAGAAGAGGCACAAATGCGATTAAAACAATTTTTATCTTAATGAATTTAGCAAGTTACTTAATAGAGGGGTTACTACCTGAAGAAGAAGAAAAAGTAGTAGCAGTATATGGTGGTGGTTTTAAACCGCCAACTAAAGGACATTTTGAAGTAGTAAAACAAGCTATTAAAGAAAACCCTAATATTGATGAATTTATTATTAACATAGGAGGTAAAGAAAGAGATGGTGTAACACCTGAAGAATCAATCCAAATTTGGGATATATACAAACAATACCTTCCAATATCGGCTAATGTTAATATTCAATATAGCAGTACTCCTCCTATCAAGGCAACTTATGATTATGCTAAAAATAACCCCGATAAAGAAGTTTTATTTATTTTAGGAGCTAGAGAAGGAAATGAAGATGATTTTTCAGATATATCAAAAAGAACTAAATCACTAGACAAGTATCCTAATTTAAATTTACGTACTATTGTAACCCAAGGTGGGGTATCAGGTACAGCTGCTAGAAATGCAGGTAAGATAAGTTCTGAAAAGTTAAGAAGTTTTTTACCTGATGAATTAAAAGACGAAGAAGCAGAAGAAATATATCAAATGATTTCTAATAAAGTTACAGAAGGTAGAAAAAAGAAAAAAGACCCTAAAAAAGGCACAGGTAAAAAACCTGAAGGATCAAAACGTAGATTATACACTGATGAGGATCCTAAAGATACAATAGGTATTAAATTTTCTACTAGACAAGATATAGTAGATACATTAAATAAAACTTCATTTAAAGCTAAATCACACGGTAGACAATCTCAGATTATTAACTTAATACATCAAAGAGTAAGAGCAGCATATGGTAGAGCAAAGGATCCTGCTGTTAAAAAACGTTTAAAAACTGGATTAGATTATATAACTAAGAAAAAAGAGGCATCTAAAAAGAAAACACAACGTTTAAAAAAATTAAACGAGGAAGCTTCATACTCTAAAAGTATAGATTATAAAAAATTAATCCAAGATTTTACTCAACATATGATAGATAAAGGTATGAATATTGAACCTTTACCTAAAGTAGAATTTGAACATGATGACACAGAAAATGCTAAAAACTTTTTCGGTAAAACTGCCTATTATGATCCTAATACTCAAACAATAGTATTATACACAGAAGGCAGACATCCAAAAGATATTTTACGTTCTTATTCACATGAAATGGTTCACCATACTCAATATTTAGAAGATAGATTAGGTGATATAGCGGGCACAGACACAACAAGTGATGACCATTTAGATACAATAGAAAAAGAAGCTAATTTAATAGGCACAATGACATTCAGAAACTGGACTGATACTATTTTAAATGAATCAATTGTAGGTGAAAAAATCAAATGCGATAATTGTGGTTGGGATTGGAATATAGTAGATGGTGGAGATGATTTATTTATATGCCACGAATGTGGACACGATAATGAACCAATAAATGAAAAGAAAAATAAAGATCCGTTTGGTATAAATGCTTATGCTAGAGAATTAGGCCAATTAAATGAAAAAGAAAGTGAATATAAAGTTTATGTTGATATGGATGGTGTTGTAGCAGATTTTGATCAGCGGTTTTTTGATTTAAGTGGTATGATGCCTAAAGAATATGAAAATAAATACGGTAAAAATGCCTTTTGGGAATTTATAGATGAAGGTGAAAATAAATTAAAATTTTGGATAGGTATACCTCAAATGTCAGATGCACAATCTTTAATGGATTATGTATCACAATATAATTATGAGATGCTTACCTCACCCTCTATTAAACAACAATCATTGATGGGTAAAGGTTTATGGATTAAAAATCATACTAATAAAGGATTATTTAAATCTAAACCAAAAGTAAATTATAGATTTGCAAAAAACAAAGTAGAATTTGCAGCTCCTAATCATATATTAATTGATGATAGAGCTGATACTATAAATAGCTGGAATGCTGCAGGAGGAATTGGTATATTACATACTAGTGCTTCTAACACTATTAACCAGTTAAAAAAATTGGGTTTATGAGTAAAGAAACAGTTTTAAAAAAACAATTTCAAAAACGTGATGTAGAACGTTTAAGAAATTTAATGAAAGGAAAATACGGAGAAAAAACACGTTCTAGTGTAGGTTTTTCTAAAGCCCAAGATTTTTATAAGGAAGGAGACATATGGGAAATTGATGGTCGTACTTGGACTATTAAAAAAGGTATTAAACAAAATATTACTAAACTAGATAAAGCTAAAAAAGCTCATGTTATGCCTTTATTTTGCCCTAAATGTGGTAAATTAATGAAACGTGTTGATAAACCTTACTATAATATCCATAAATATTGTTTAGATTGTCATGCTAAAGCTGAAGATAAATTAAGAGCTGAAGGTAAATATGAAGAACACTATAACAAAATAAATGATAAAATTATAGATAAAAGAATTAATGAATTTAAAGACTATGTTAAAGAAAAATTAGATGAAACTAATGATTCATTTGTATCAGAGTCAGGAGAAGTTGAAAAATGGGTAGGTAAAATAGATAAAGATAAAGTTGATTTATTTACTGAAGAAGTTATCCAACATTTGGAATCATTTAAAAAATAAATTTATATATTTATAATAAAATAATAGTATGAAAGATAATTTTGATTTGTACGATTGGAATAATAAAAGAAGATTAGCTGAAAACAATTTAGCTAGTATATCAGACATGGTTTCTGTTAATGATAAAAGAGTAAATGCTGTCCATAAAGCAATATTAAAGCAATTCGTTAATGATAAGGAGTATTTATATTTAAACGATAATATGTTAAGGGGGATTATTAGAAATGCTTTAGCGGATTTTATAGAAGAAAATCTTGGTTTAGA
>Ga0209337_1001785_pt1 | contig 16055 bp, 29 predicted proteins | sample LinPmetageLP53_FD_184044 | JGI IMG/M metagenome (GOLD analysis project Ga0209337, IMG submission 184044) | Marine viral communities from the Pacific Ocean - LP-53 (SPAdes) (version 2) | ecosystem: Environmental > Aquatic > Marine > Oceanic | place: Pacific Ocean | collected 2010-02-08
ATAGTCGATGCTAAATTCGTCTAATACACGAGCAATACCATCCCAGAATACTATATCTAAGTGATCTTCTAAGCTATCTGCCATGTAACTTGCTATTTGTTCTATGTGTTCTGCTTCTAATTTCATTATTTCCTGTCTTTTTTAAGTGTCATATTATTTATTTTTTCAGAAAGCTCTTCACCTATCATAGTGAAATACCCTGGGGCAAACAAAAGTCGTTTAGTAACCTCTAAGCTAGCCTTTTTATATAATACTTCATCCTCTGCTTTCTCTATGTAAAGCTTTAATGCTTCTTGTATTAAGTGGTTTTCAAATCCGTTAAATTTCTTCATGATAAATTGTATCTTGTTCCGTTAATAATTACTGCAATTTCATCACCTAAGTATCCATTATCTTTTTCTAACTGAGTACGTTTCAGCTTATCATACTCAGACTTTGCTATTAAAACATTGTCTAACTCATAAACCTCATCATAAGCTTCTTTGAATTTCATATAAGCATCACGAGGTATACTTACTGTATCACCATTCCACTTATGGTTATACATGAACTCACGTTGCTCTTTCATCTGCTCGATACTCCAGTCACAGCAACTATATAGTTTACCATAGCGGTTTTTAAGTATATAATTAGCTAAGAAAACAAGTTGGTCATCAAAGTTATTAACAAATACTGGTTTACTACCTGTATAAGTGTAATATTCCTTGTAATAACTATTCCAATATTTGGTTTTAGTTATGTATCTCTTATTGATGTACCACGGAGAACTACAATGTTCACTTATGTCTCTTATGTAACCTGAGTCATAAATAGCATACTTGTAAGCATAAGAATTACCTGTATAGCTTAATTTACGGATAGGTAGTTCATAAACTGTTGTACCGTTTTTCTCCTGCCTAGCAGTAGTTATCTCTTTGATACCCATTAGTTTAAAGAAACGTAAAGCATCATTACGAGTTTCTATAAAAAGTGGTCCAATTTGCTTGCTAGTTATTTCACCAGCTTCATCTAAGTATCTGTTACTCATATCTCTCCTTTATCTGTTATTATTTCACCATCTGCGTGTGACATCCACTCGCAATCATTCATTCTATGACCTTCGCCGATTAAAAAGTTTTCAATTTGCTCTGCTGAAGGGTTATCCTCCTTCATATTTACCACATCATATACGGTAACATTGTACTGGAATACTCGTCCTTCTGTGAAGTCTAATACTGTTATATACATAGTTTTTAATTAATTTGTTCATAGATATTATCCACGAGCGTTCGTATTCAGTTTGTACATCTATTCACGTAGAAACCTTGGTAACCATTCGCTTCTTGAGAGTTCATTTCTGCTAATATTTCATAAGCATTCTCCTCTGATAAGTTTCTTCGTACCACTTGTTCCCAATCTGATTGTCTTGAGTAACAAACTACTTGCCAATTTTCGTTCATGATTTACTTGCTTTAAGAAATTTACTAATACTACTAGAGTGTTTTTCTTTTAGTTCCTCTAATTTCTTACCAGTCATACTTTCTGGTACATTATAACGAATCTCGTTATCTATTCTGACGATGCTCACATCACCAATTACTAATTTTCTACTCATAATCTTTAATTTTAGTACCCGAGATGAGATTCGAACTCATAACCTACGCCTTAGAAGGGCGTTGCTCTATCCAGTTGAGCTACTCAGGCAAAGTGTACCCTCCTGTTAAAACGCTGTTTCAGCGAGGGTACTATCGCAAGCAGGTTCCATAACCTTTTCGCCTACTTGCTTTGTAAATAGCTTCAGCTAATTCCTTGCTGACTATTTGAATTGTATTACCTGTTTTGTGATTAGTTATTGGTACACATGAATAACGCTCAGTTCGAGCACATTTTATACATGTCTTATAACCTAAATCTAATCTACCTTGCGGTATTTCCCTTGTGCACTTGCATTTCATATATTCGTTTATTATATTATCCACAAGTAATCGTATTCAGTTTGTTAATAGTTTTGACCAATTACTGTTTCATGCGGTGCTTTCACCACTGGTTTATACTGTTTGTATAGAGCAATTGCTTGGTCAAATTCGTTTTCGCCTACCGCTTGTAGTTGCTCTATGACATTCCATATATCAGTGAACTCCTTTAAACCTGAGTTATAGTATCTAGAGTCATCAGAGTACTCATAAAACCAGTCGTGTGACTTTAGTTTCGACTCAAGGTCTTCAATTAGTTTAATAGTATTTGTCTTGCTCGTGTTCATAAAACTGTTGTATTTCTATATTAATTCTTTCTACTTCGTAGTTTTCTACGTTATTTTCACTAACCCACTGACCAGTTTCTTTACATTTTAGGTATTCACCTCCAACTTCAATCACTTGGTCATGAGTAAACTTTCTACCGATTATCTCTGACATAAGTATATCCTTTATAGTTAAACCATTCATTTATTCCTTCAACTTCAGTCTCAAACTCTATACAACCAAAGTTTTTAGGTAGTTCACCAACTGTGTATGGTCGCCATTTAGTTGATATAGTAGTTCCTGCGAAGTCTTCTTTTAGATAGATACAACTATCTTCTTTTACTGTTTTTAATATTCTCATAAGTTATTTATTTACGTTCATGTATATTATCCAAGAGTGGTCGTATTTAATTTGTATAACCATTACCTTGAATAAACTCTAAAATATACTCTAGTTGACTCAATGATAACTCATCATCATTAACTAGTCTAATCATAGTTTCCTTTAATTCTTCGTAGTTCATAGTATAAATCCTGATTCTAGTGCTTTAGCTTTAGCCTCTTGTTTAGCGCGCTTAGCTTCACACATGTGATTATTTATTATTCTATATGGTGCACGAGTTTCGAACTCAGTTTCCGTAGTGACATCTTTGCCACAAAGTTTACAGTGTAATTGCATAGTAATTTAATTTAATAAGTTAATAATTTCTAGTTGTAGCGAGTGAATCGAACACTCTTAATACCATAACTACATTACTTGTTCATATTTGATTTACCAGAGAACAAGTGGAACTAACTGGGCTACTCGTCGATTAAAACGCCGCTTCTGCAGTCATTTTAACTTCAGTTTCGACTTCAGTAACATCACCTGAAACTTCATCAACTTCAGAAGAAGTGATAACCGCTTCAGTATTTCGAAGTACTTTTGGAATATTACTCGTCGCAGTGTACGACTTGTATTTACTCCAACACGAGAGTGCTTCTAGAGTTTCCTTCATAATCTCGAACGCTTTATCGTGCGAGTAAGTTACTGATTTACCGTTTTTGAATGTTACTTCAACGTTGGTGTTTTTACCGATTAGAGATTGACGTACTACAAATCTCTTTGATTTTAATAAATTTGACATAGTAATTTAATTTAAGTTAAGTTATTTATTTTTAGTTTCGTTACACATATATTATCCACGAGTAATCGTATTTATTTTGTAAGTTCTTCACGAACTTGGTGAAATATTTCTGTTAATTCCATTCTCATTTTATGAGTTGAATCAGAGATTTCGTAGTTATAAAAGTGCTCGTCGTTAGTTATTTCAGTAAGTGCAACGAGTGCTTTACCAATATTCTCAAGAGTATTTAGTTGTACTCGAGAGCAAACGTAGTTTTTAGTATTTTTAGTCATAGTAAAAGTGGGTAATTTATTTAGTTAATTATTTTAGTTAGGAGATACTCCGCGACTTCTCTATACTCGCGATTTCTCATTTTTAGCGATTTCAGATTTTAATATCGAAATATACGTTGAGTGTAATACTCCGAGAAGTTGGTCGGCACTTGCGTTACCATTAATATACTGGTTTAATTCGTCGATAGTAGCGATAATTTCAGTTTCGTGTTCTAGAGTAAGTTTTTGCATAGTCGTTATTTTTATTTGGTTACGTATATATTATCCAACGACAGTCGTATTTAGTTTGTAATTAAGAATTAATTATCGTTAGTAGAAAAGTGTGACACAAGGCCGTTAACTAAGAAGAGTAACAGGCTAATGTCACAGTTTTATTCCTCGATCAATTCATGAGTCATTCCACATGCTACGATACAAGGTATCATAAGAGCTAGGTTTCCTAGCGATCCAGTTAAGGAGAATGCGAAGATCATTGTGATCAAGATAGCTAATGAAGCTGTGAACGGAAGGTAAGATAAGATCTTTTTCATAGTTATTTATTTTATAGTGAAAGTTATCTGCCACGGCGAATACTAGGCAGTTTGCCGTCGAGAGATTAGATCGCTAAGTCTCTACAGAACGCTGGCATTGCGTTTGAGTTAGTATAAGATTTATACTTCGCGAAGCAATTCATAGACTCGAATCTATCTTTGTGAGTATTATACACATCGTCGTGATTATACGACACTGACTCGTTCTTTTTATTCACGAACGTGATAATAGTATTTTTACCGATTAATGATTTGCGAATAACAAAGCGCTTAGTAGTTAAAGTTGAAGTTGAATTTGACATAGTAGTTAAATTATTAAGTTGATATTAAGTTTAAATTCATATATATTATCCAAATATAGTCGTATTTAGTTTGTATAAAAAATAGTTAGTTATATATAAAGATCTATATATGTGGAAAATTATATATAAATATAAATATATTGGGGTAGGGGTGGGGTAAATATATTGACTTTGATATAAAGGGGGGCCGGGAGGGGGAGGGGGGCAACACTCCAGTCCAAAATTTATAACAATTTTTTTTGCACACAAAGTGTGACATTAGCCTATATAAGGAAATAAGTAACAGGCTGTTGTCACATTATTAAATAATTCTATATCAATGTGATTATATTGGTAAGAACTTAATAAACATCGATATGGCATTTAAAATGAATAGTCCTTTTAAGAAAAGTATAGCTCAAAAGGAAATTAAAATAGAAAAACCTATACAGCGTAAGACTAAAAAGGAGGCTCGGCAAGAAGATAGAGCAGATAGAAAAGCTACTAGAAAATCTGAAGGTACTGCAGCTAGACAAGCTTTAAGAAGAGGGGCTAATAAAGTTAAAGCTGCTGCTTCTAAAGTAACTCAAAAGCGAGTTAAGAAGAAAGATGTAGTTACTCAAACTAGTAGAAAAATACAAGCTCCTAAAGCTACTACTACAATAAATGCTAAAAAAACTCCTACCAGTAGAATAAAAGGCGTTACTCCAGATAAGTTTGGCGATGCTTTCAAACAAGCAAGAAAAAATCAAGGTGCTGGTGGTAGATTTAAGTATAGAGGTAAAATGTACAGTACAGATACAAAACAAGATGTAGCTAAAAGAAAAAAAGAAGCTAGCGCTAAACTAAAACCTTCTAAACAAGTAAAGTCTTATAAAATGGGTGAAGACCCTAGCTTAGATTAAATCAATTATAAACCAAAAACAAATCAAATGACCTATTATTACTACAAAACCAGTACACTTAATACTGGAAAACCGAACGTATCGGAAGACAAGATCAACGAGTGGAAGCACTTAGCTGATAAAAAGAACTGGAGAATAACACAACTACCTAATGGGTACTACCAAACAGAAGTCAACAATCCAAACGACGCAGACAAATGGGTCGACATCACGCGTAGAGAAACTCTCGATGGAGCTGAGGCTGCTATCAATGGCAGTGTGGAACACTTTGGAAAGAAACTGGAGTTCATTGGTGGACCAAAAGTAGTTAAAACCTTCGATTCTTAAGCATTATACAATTTAATTAAATTCAATTCAATACATTATGGAGTACAATTTACCTAGTGAACTGGTCAAAGACTTAAACTTTGGTCAGGAAGCTGAAAACAGAGTAATAGCCGGCGTTAATAAGCTAGCACAAGCCGTAAAATCCACATTGGGCGCATCGGGAAAATGCGTTATATACGAAGATGGAAGAGGCAAACCGGTCATAACAAAAGACGGAGTAACCGTTGCAGAAAGCGTAGTCTTATTTGATCCGGTTGAGAACATGGGTGCTACCCTAGTTAAGGAAGCAGCTAGAAATACAGTGAAAGAGGCTGGTGATGGTACAACTACCGCTACCGTTTTGGTAGAAGCCTTGATCGATTCTATACGTACTGCCGTCGCTGCAGACGTTTCAATCAGACAAATTAAAGATGGAGTGAACCAGTGCCTAGAAGAGGTGATGGAATACTTAGATTCCTCTGCTATAGAGGTAGAAGGTGATATGCTTAAAGCTGTTGCTGCTATTTCCTGTAATAATGACGAGGAATTAGGGGCAATTATTGCTGAGGCTTACGAAAAAGTAGGGAAACACGGCGTTGTTTTACTAGAAGAAAGCCCAACTGAGGATACTTACGTAGAAGTAGTGGATGGTGCGCAGATAGACTGCGGATTAACCTCTCCACATTTTATTACTAACACAGAGAAACACTTATGCGAGTTAGATAACCCACTCGTTTTGACTGTTTCCTCTGAAATACCTAACATACGTAAAATTCAGGGTATATTAGAACATGTTATAAAGAATAACCGATCACTACTTGTCGTGGCTCCAGTAGCACAACAGGTTAAGTCGGCATTACTAATGAATAAAGTTAAAGGTAACATTAAAGTAAACATCGTAGACCCACCTGGTTTTGGTCCTACACGTATGGATGCTATAGAAGACTTATCTATCCTAACAGGTTCTACAGTTATCAACGAAGAATTAGGAGATGATCTTGACCTTATAACAGTTGAGCACTTAGGTGAGGTTGAATTCTCTGTAACAGATGATAAGAATACTACAATCACTCTTGATGGTACTAGTAATGCTGTACTAGAGAGAATAGTTGAGGTTAAAGCTAAGATCACTGAGGAGAAAAACGGTTTCATTAAGAAGAAACTTGAGCAGAGGTTAGCTACTTTATCAGGTAGTGTAGGTGTTGTAAAGGTTGGAGCTGATTCTAAGGTAGAACTTAAGGAGAAGAAAGATAGAGTGGAAGATGCTATCTATGCTACGAAAGCTGCACTGAAAGAAGGGATAGTCCCAGGGGGTGGAGTTGCCCTCCTTGATGCTTCTCAAAAAATTCTCTCCGGACGAGCCGGAGATGTATTACTACAAGCTATTAAAGCTCCGTATAATACCATACTAGATAATGCTGGACTAAGCATGTTAGCAACCGATGGTGCTATCGGCACAGGTATCAACGTAGTGACTGGTGAATGTGTTGATATGGTTCGAGCTGGTATCGTGGATCCAGTACTAGTAACAAAGACTGCTCTGAAGAATGCTGTAAGTGTAGCCTTAACTATCATGTCAGCTGATTGTGTAATTTCAAATATTAGAGTAAATGAAAGCAGTTAATGATTATATAGTTATAGAAGCAGTTAAAGAACAGAAGACTACCTCGGGTGGTCTTCTACTTACTGACGATACAGATACAGATAATAGATATAAGAAAGCTAAAGTGGTTTCTGTAGGTAACTTAGCTGAGTTAATTAAAGAAGGTTCTATGGTTATGTATGACCAACATGCTGGTCATGATATAGCTTACGAAGATTCTTTATACAAAGTTATAAGACTTAGAGATGTAGTCCTTGCGGAATGATTAGGAATATAACAGCTCAAGATCTTAAAGACTCTCATTTCCTCAAGTACTATAGATTGGTTCGGAAATGGGTGTGCAAAGCTAATGATTTAAAAGATGCTGACTTAGAGTTACTGATATACTTGAATTGTTTAAATAGATTTACTAGAGATGATTTTATCAATGGTGTTTACGCTTACACGTGGGACAAGCATCGTTGGGAGAGGTTGAGAAAAGCAGGGTGGATAGATGTTTGGAGACAGAGAAACCGTACAACAATTAAATATACAGTTTACAAAACATCATTTAAGTGTAATCATATGATAAGCAGGATATATCGTATTTTGCTAGGCGAAGAAGATATACCTACCTCTATAACTAATCCTTATTATAACAACGAATCTTACACGGATAAAGTTATGAATAAGGCTATTGATGATATGATCAAAGATAAAGACAGATGAATAAGAATACTCCTATATTAAGAAAGAATTTAGACAGTGGTGTGTTAGGTGAAGCTAATATAGATGGGAGTATATTTATTGATAAATCTATAAAGAAAGGTAGTCAACTAGAAAAAGATGTTATAGCTCACGAAGCTTTCCATGCTAAGCAAATGAAGAACGGTGTTTTATCCTACACTGATTACAGTGTTACATATAGGGGTGAAGACTACGAAAGAAAGGATGGTCAGATAAAATACAACGGTAAGTTTTATCCAGAAGGTAGTGAAGTATTTCCTTGGGAAAAAGATGCTAATGAAGCTATAAACAATAAGTTTTTTAAAGACTTTGATTATTCTGAGTTTAAAAATAACAAACCACCTAATGACAATTCACACCATACTATGTTAGAGGTTAAAGAGCTTAATAAAATACCTATGGATAAGGGTTTTGTTAAGAAGTATGACAACATAGAGAAAGCTTTTAAAGAGTTAGCTGTTAGGAAGAATTTAAAGGATTATGATGAGACTACTGCAGCTGAGCTTATAGCTGAGTCAGCACCTATAATACTAGATTTAAAAAATTACTTTAACAGACCTAGACCTAAGAACGTTGCTAGTAAAATGAATATAAGTATGGACGACGTGGAGATGGACTCTATGAAAACTATGTCCTATCCATCTGGTCATTCAGCTCAAGCGTTTTTAATAGCTGGTGTTTTAGGTGATCAATATCCTAGTAAAAGAGATGACTTTAAAAAGTTAGCTAAGAAAATATCTTATAGTAGGAGAGTTGCTCACGCCCACTACAAGACAGACAGTAATTTCGGTGAGTTATTAGGTAAATCAATGTATAAACACATCAAAAACAAACAATCATGATGAAGAAAACTCCTGCCAAGATGATGAAAAAATCTCCGGCAAAAATGGCTAAGAAGACTCCAGCTAAAATGATGAAGAAGTCTCCTACAAAGAAATCATTAGTAGGCAAACAAAAAAGTTTACCTGCTGAGTTGAAGCAAGCTATCATGGATTCACCAGCTAAGATGTTGAAGCCAGCTGCTATGAAGATGATGAAGAAAGATAAGAAGTAGATGGGTTTGCTTCAGAAAGTTTTATCGTCTGGAGCGGGTAAACTTATTAAGGATGTTGGTGGGGTTTTAGATAACCTCACCACTTCCAAAGAAGAGAAGTTAGCTGCTGAGCAGAAGATTAAAGAGTTAATATCCAACCATGAGTTGGAGATGCAAAAGCAAGTGACTAATCGCTGGGAGGCAGATATGAAGTCTGATTCTTGGCTATCAAAAAATGTTAGACCACTAGTCCTTATATTTTTAGTTGTATCAACAGTATTAATGATATTCATTGACGCTGGTGCTATATCATTTAATGTAGAAGCTAAGTGGACTGATCTATTACAATTAGTATTAATAACAGTGATAGGAGCCTACTTCGGAGGACGTTCACTAGAAAAAACAAAGAAATAAAATTTAATTTAATTATGGCAAAAGAAAAGATGGTTGATTTAAAACCTAAAGCAGAGAAAATTACTGATGAGCAATTAAAAAACCTACAGTCTGTAGTAAACGATAACAATGCTATACAATTTAGAGTTGGTGCGTTGGAAGCTCAGAAGCACGAGTTAATTCACCAGCAAGTTAGTATTCAAACTAAGATCGTTGAGTTGCAAAATGCATTTAGCAAAGAGTATGGAACTTTTGATGTAGACTTAGCTGACGGTACTATTAACTACCCAAACAATGGATAGTCATGTAATTAGAAAGATTACTATAGGTAAAGATTATAAGAGCGATGCGATGCATTACGCTGTTGGTCAGAACGTTTATGGTGGTCATACAATATGTGATATATTAGAGGAAGAGACTAAGTACTCTATTTATATACGAAAGAAGGATGTAGTTATACCTTGGAAAGATTTTAACAAGAACATGGCTATATCAGTAGAATATGATCTAGAGTACTAATGAAACCTTTACATGATTATATAATAAGACCTTTAGGTGAGAGGTATAATAATTCTGTAGAAGTAGGAAATGGTAAAAGCTTAATATTAAATACGGAAATATTTAATCATGGATACATTAACCGTAAAGCTATTATTGTCTCTACTCCTATTGATAACATACATAACCTACAAGAAGGTCAAGAAGTAATTGTACATCATAACATATTTAGAAGATGGCACAATGTAAAAGGTATAGAGAAGAACAGTAGGGGTTTCTTAAATGAAGGAGAATACTTAGCTTCTCCTGATCAAATATACATGTACAAGACTTTGACTTGGGAGTGTGTTAAGGGTTTTACCTTTGTAAAGCCTTTAAAAAATAAAGATACTCTCTCGTTAGACTCAGAGCAACCACTTGTTGGTATAGTTAAATACTCTGATGGTAGATTTTTACCTACGCAACTAGTAGGGTTCAGACCTAGTAGTGAGTTTGAATTTGTCGTTGACGGAGAGAGACTTTATAGGGTTATGAATAATTTTATTACAATTGAATATGAATATAAAGGAAACGAAGAAGAGTATAATCCAAGCTGGGCATAAAGCAGTTGAAGAGTTAATTAAGGTAGCTAAAGAAGCTATTGTTGATTCTGACGATGATATATCAGCCGATAGACTTAAGAATGCTGCTGCCACGAAAAAGCTTGCTATCTTCGATGCCTTTGAAATATTAAATAGAATTGAAGAAGAAGAGCGGGTTATTAAAGATTTAGAGAAATCAAAGCAAGATCTAAATAAACCTAAGTTCCAAGGGTTCGCAGAAGGAAGGAGTAAATAATGTACGAGCAAACACTTTATAAAATAGTAGAACCAGTCAAGCTTACCACTATCAAGAGATTGAATAAGGGTAAGAAGTGGAAATATGGCTATGACAAAGAAAGTGATGTTATAGTTGTATCTAAAACCGGTGAGATAGGTGAGATAGTAGAGATACAAGGTTTGAGAGTAGCTTTACCTAAAGCACCTAAAGAAGTTTTTAGTTGTTCTAAAGAAAAGAAAGAACAGAAGTGGAGAAGGTTTGAGCCTAACTCAGCTTTTAATAAGATTAAAACTAGGTTTGACTGGGATACTTACCCTAAAGAATTTAAAGAGTTACATTATAAATACATAGACGAAGAGTTCAAGAGAAGAGATAATGGCTTTTGGTTTATGAACAACGGTAATCCTACTTGGATCCCTGGTAGTTACTACATGTATCTGCAATGGAGTAAGATAGATGTTGGAGCCCCAGACTTTAGAGAAGCCAATAGGCTTTTCTTTATATTTTGGGAGGCTTGTAAGGCTGATCAACGTTGCTATGGTATGTGTTATTTAAAGAACAGACGTTCAGGTTTTTCTTTCATGAGTTCAGCTGAAACCGTTAATTTAGCTACCTTAGCAAGTGATAGTAGATTTGGAGTGTTATCTAAAAGTGGAGGTGATGCGAAGAAGATGTTTACAGATAAAATAGTACCTATAAGTATTAATTATCCTTTCTTTTTCAAACCTATACAAGATGGTATGGATCGTCCGAAGTCAGAGCTAGCTTACCGTATACCAGCTAAGAAGTTCACCCGTAGAAAAATGGGGGTTCACGAAGAGCAAGATGATATGGAAGGTCTTGACACTACTATTGACTGGAAGAATACTGGTGATAACAGTTATGATGGGGAAAAGCTTTCTCTATTAGTACACGATGAGAGTGGTAAGTGGGAGAGACCAGATAATATTCTTAACAACTGGAGAGTTACTAAAACCTGTTTGAGGTTAGGTGGTAGAATAGTTGGTAAGTGCATGATGGGTTCGACCTCTAATGCTTTAGATAAGGGTGGTGATAACTTTAAGAAATTATATGGAGACTCAGATGTTACTAGACGAAATAGGAATGGACAAACAAAGTCTGGTTTATATTCTTTGTTTATCCCAATGGAATGGAACTATGAAGGATTTATTGACCAGTTCGGAGTTCCAGTCTTTGATAGTCCAAGTGATGATGTTCACGGACCACACGGTGAATTAATAGATATAGGGGTTGTAGATTACTGGGAGAATGAAGCCGATGGTCTGAGAGATGATCAAGACGGATTAAACGAATTCTACAGACAGTTCCCAAGAACAGAAGAGCACGCATTTAGAGATGAGACAAAGAATAGTTTGTTTAATCTTATAAAGATATATGAACAAATAGATTACAACGAAGGAAATAGAAACTCCTCAGTGTTAACCACTGGGAATTTCCAATGGGAGAATGGAGTTAAGGATACTAGAGTTACCTTTAACCCAGATCCAAATGGTAGATTCAAAGTAAGTTGGGTTCCTAATAGAGGAATGCAAAATAATGTTATACTAAAGAATGGAGTTAAATACCCTGGAAACGAGCACGTTGGTGCGTTTGGTTGTGACAGCTACGACATTAGTGGTACTGTTGATGGTAAAGGCTCTAAAGGAGCGTTACATGGATTAACTAAGTTCAGTATGGAAGATGCTCCAGCTAACACATTCTTTTTAGAATATGTGGCTAGACCTCAAACTGCTGAGATCTTCTTTGAGGACGTTCTAATGGCATTAGTATTTTATGGGATGCCTATATTAGCAGAGAACAATAAACCTCGTCTATTGTACTATTTACGTAGAAGAGGTTATAGAGGTTTCAGTATGAATCGTCCTGACAAAGCTTGGAACAAGTTATCTGTAACTGAAAGAGAGGTGGGTGGTATGCCTAACTCTAGTGAGGACATAAAGCAAGCTCATGCTGCGGCTATAGAAATGTACATCAATGATCACGTTGGTCATTTAGAAGATGGTACCTATGGTACTGTATATTTCAATGAAACATTAAGTGACTGGAGTAAATTTAACATAAACAAAAGAACTAAGTATGATGCTGCTATAAGTTCTGGTTTAGCCATTATGGCTTGTAATAGACACATGTACCGACCAAACCCTGAAGTAAAAAAACAACCATTAGGTATAAGTGTATCTAGATATACTAACACCGGATTTAATTCAACAATAATAAAAAAGTAAATTATGGCAGAGTCTGTTGTATACAACTTCCCCTCACAAGCAGTTAGTGATTTAGAAAAGATGACCCAAGAGTACGGGTTAAAAGTGGCAAGAGCTATTGAGCATGAATGGTTCTCCGGTGCTACTTCTAAGTACAGTGGTAACATTAACAATTTCCACAAACTACGTTTATACGCGAGGGGTGAACAACCTATACAGAAATATAAAAATGAGTTATCTATAAATGGTGACTTAAGCTACTTAAACCTAGATTGGAAACCCGTACCTATTGTACCTAAGTTTGTTGATATTGTAGTTAATGGTATGTCTCAGAGAGCTTACGACGTTAAAGCATATTCTCAAGACTCGTACGGTGTTAGCAAAAGAACTGAGTACATGGAGTCGATGCTTAAAGATATTAGATCTAAAGAGTATAATGATATGGTCCAAGAAGGTTTTGGTATGGACATTTATGAGAACCAAAAAGAAACGCTACCAGACACTGAAGAGGAGCTAGCTCTTCACATGCAGTTAAATTATAAACAAGCTGTAGAGTTAGCTGAGGAGCAAGCTATTAACGTACTAATGGAAGGTAGTAAGTTTGATCTCATTAAAAAGAGAGCATTATACGATTTAACAACTATAGGTATTGGTGCGACTAAGACTACGTTCGACTGGAGTGATGGTGCTAAAATACAGTATGTAGATCCGGCTAATTTAGTTTATTCATATACTGAGTCTCCTTATTTTGAGGATATATACTATGTTGGAGAGGTTAAGCAGATTCCAATTAATGAATTAGTTAAGGAGTTCCCTAACCTTTCTGAATCTGAGATTTATGACATAGTGGAGGGCTCTAGTAACACTACTGCTAGACTGGTTGATAAATATAACGGTGATAAAAATAAGATAAGTGTATTATACTTTAATTATAAGACACATAAGAATAACACTTACAAGGTAAAAGAAACTGGATCAGGTGCTACTAAAGTTATAGAGAAGGACGATACCTTCAACCCACCAGCAGATATGGACGGAAACTTTTCTAAGCTTGAAAGAGTTATGGAGTGTCTATATGAAGGTGTGTTAGTATTGGGTACTGACAAACTATTAAAGTGGGAGATGGCTAAGAATATGCTTAGGTCTAAATCTAACTTTGATAAAGTTAAAATGAATTATAGTATCGTTGCGCCTAGAATGTATAACGGTAAGATAGAGTCTATAGTTAGTAGAATAACTGGATTTGCTGACATGATTCAGTTGACTCATTTAAAACTTCAACAGGTATTATCACGTATGGTACCAGATGGAGTTTATTTAGATGCTGACGGTTTAGCTGAGATTGACTTAGGTAATGGTACGAATTATTCTCCTCAAGAAGCTTTAAACATGTTCTTCCAAACAGGTTCTGTTATTGGTAGAAGCTTCACTTCTGAAGGAGATATGAATCCTGGTAAAGTACCAATTCAGCAAATACAAAATGGATCAGGTAGTAATAAGATGCAGAGTCTAATACAGACTTACAATTACTACTTACAGATGATACGTGATGTTACTGGGCTTAATGAAGCTAGAGATGCATCAACACCAGATAAGAACGCTTTAGTCGGTATACAGAAACTAGCAGCTGCTAATTCTAATACAGCTACTAGACATATATTACAATCCATGTTGCTTCTAGCTTCTGAATCTGCAGAGGCGTTATCACTTAGGATCTCAGACATTATAGAATATTCCCCGACTAAAGAAGCATTTATACAAAGTATAGGAGCTCACAACGTAGCTACTCTAGAAGAGATGAGTCAATTACACTTATATGACTTTGGTATATTCATAGAGTTAATGCCAGACGAAGAGGAGAAACAGATGCTTGAGAATAACATACAAATAGCTTTGTCTCAACAGTTGATAGATCTAGACGATGCGATTGATTTGCGAGATGTTAGAAATATTAAGTTAGCTAACCAACTTCTTAAAATAAAAAGGAAGAAGAAACTTGAGAGAGACCAAGCAATGCAGCAGCAGAATATCCAAGCTCAATCTCAAGCTAACCAACAAGCTCAACAAGCAGCGGCTCAAGCAGAAGTCCAAAAGAACCAAGCAAAGACACAGTCTGATGCTCAGTTAGAACAAACTAAAACTCAATTAAAGATTCAATACTTGCAGCAAGAAGCTCAAGTTAAAAAGGAGTTAATGCAGTTAGAGTTTGAGTTAAACTCTAGATTACAATCTGGAGAAAGAGAGCTGAAGGATAAGCAAGGAGCTATGAAAGAGGATAGGAAAGATTCTAGAGTAGATAGACAAGCTCAGCATCAAAAAGATTTAGCAGATAGAAAAAACCAGGGTAATTCACTTAAAAAGTTTGAATCATCAGGTAATGATATAGTTGGAGGTGGAGCAGGATTAGATCAATTCTAATACACCTTATTTTTTAATTTTATAATATTTTATTATGGCAGAAGAATTAGACAACGTAGTTGAAGAGACTACAGAACAAGTCGTCGAAAACACAATTGACGAAACAAAATTTGAAAGCGCTGGAGATGACAGTGTTATTAAGATAGACTTAAGTAAACCACTAACCAATGAAACTACAGAAACAGAAGCTGACCCAGCAGGAGTGGTGGGAAGCGATGAAGACCCCGGAACCTCACAAGAACAAGAAGAGGTACAGCCGCAAGGAGAAATACAAGAAGCAGAGTTACCAGTATTAGAAGAGGTAACTGAAGAAGAGGTTGAACAGGTTGAAGAGCAAATCGAAGAGGTTATAGCAGAAGCAGAGGCTACTGGGAAACCACTACCAGAGAATATCCAGAAGTTAGTCGATTTCATGGAAGACACTGGTGGAGATTTAAACGACTACGTAAACTTAAATAGAGATCTAACTAAGTTAGATGACTCTGAGGTGTTAGACGAATACTATAGGAAAACTAAATCTCATCTATCTGCTGAGGAAAGAAACTTTTTATTGGAAGATAAATATGGTTTTGACGAGGACATGGATGATGAGCGTACAATAAGATCAAAGAAAATCGCTTTAAAAGAGCAAGTTGCTGAAGCGAAAGCCTACTTAGACGGGCAAAAGTCTAAATACTATGAAGAGATTAAAGCTGGAAGT
>Ga0209337_1001786_pt1 | contig 16046 bp, 19 predicted proteins | sample LinPmetageLP53_FD_184044 | JGI IMG/M metagenome (GOLD analysis project Ga0209337, IMG submission 184044) | Marine viral communities from the Pacific Ocean - LP-53 (SPAdes) (version 2) | ecosystem: Environmental > Aquatic > Marine > Oceanic | place: Pacific Ocean | collected 2010-02-08
GCCCTTGTAGCCGTAATAACATCAAGCGTGTCTTGCTTGCTTGGGTCTAGGTCTAGCGTTGGATTCTCCAACGTGCCTATCATTGACGTTTGAGCGTCAAACAATAAGTATGGGTTAAGGTCTAACGGATTAAACGACTTAACACCCTTATCAAATAGACCAGCACTAGAAAACAGGCCGGAAGCTGCTTGCAATCCGGCCCGTCCAGTTCCAATCCCAGCTTTTGCGCTTTGAATCTTCATTTCTCAAGAACCATCTCAGTTCCAGCCGCTGAAGGAGTTACTTTGATTTTGTCGCCGTTTGAGTAAGTCACAAGAAACTTTTCAGTTCCAGAAACCACCGGGCTACCATCAACAGCTAACCATGCTCCTGCTGCTGTGTAACGTTCCACGGTAAGGTCACCGTTTGCGGCAGAGATGTAGTGAGTTCTCCCGCGCTCAATCGGGTATTCGATTGGAGTAGTGTTTGCGAATGTAACAGTCATAAGTCTAAATTTCTGGTTGTGTCAAATTAAGTGTTCAACCTACTACAACTACGATGCTGTTGGATGTGATAGAAGTGACGACAACAGAAGCTGCCGTTGTTTGGGAAACTGTGACAATTGAGTTTGCAACGCTCATTACGTGCTTGGGCTGTTACGGTTTGCAAGAATTAGGCGAACCGGGTCTGTCCAATAATCGTGGTTATTTGCGTCAGTCAGACGGATGTCATAGTAGTATGTCCCTGCGCTAAACTCTGCATTGCCCGTATCAATGCTGGTAGTAGCAACCCCGGCAGCAATTGCCATAGTTGGATTCAAAACAATATCACCGCCAATGAAGTCTTTACTGATACGACAAGCCGCGCTCCATGTTCCGTCTAGGGTAACGGCGTTGCCACCTGAATTTTGAGCAGACACGCTGATATTGTAGGTTTCACCCCAGACTATTTCGTTCGTTGTAATTGCCATGATTAGAGTGCTTTCTGGGCGTCTTTAAGGTTTTGTCAAAAGCGGTTACTGTGAAACAGGCTGCTGGCCAGTTGCTGTTTTTACTCCTTCAAGAAGACCAACCATCTTCTGTTGCAAGTCCACTAGCTGCCGCTGTAGGTCGGTTTGTGTTTTTTGTAGGTTTAACTCGCCAGATACACCGCCACCGCCACCAATGGCCTGCATGGATGAAACAGCGGTAAGTGATGAGCGACCCATTGCAGAATCAAGTGCTGACTCAGCTCCACCAATTTGGCCTTCTAGCTCGTTCTTTTTTTCATCTTTCTTTTTAGCCATTCTTGTTTGGTCTTTTTCTCGCTTTGCTTCTGCCTGCTCCGCTTCCCTTTTTCTCATTACAAGCTCTTTTGCTCGGCCTTTATCAAGCATGAATCCGTTAGAAGCTGATGCCTTTTGCTCCTCCTCAATGTCTTTTCTTAATTGCTCTTGCTCAAGTAAGGTTTTATCACCTCTTATTCTAGCATCAAGAATCCTTAAAGTTTTGGCATATTCATCTTTGATAGCCTTAACAAGTCCCATTCTTTTCTCGGCCGCTTTTTGAGCTTCTTCTTCTCTTTTTTTAGCAATTTCTGCATTCCTAATCTTTGCTTCATCTTCCTTCATTTGCATTTGCACCCTAAAAGCAGCATTCTTTTTTGCTAATTCATCATCTTGCTTTTTCTTTTTAGCCGCATCTTCTTTTTTCTTTTGCTCTTCAAAAGCTCCCGGCGTGTCTGTCGCCATGCTCATAGGCCCATCATCCATCGTATCAGCAAAAGGTTTTGAAATAAACTCACCTAACTTAAACCCTGCAAAAGCAGTAGCCAAAGCAGCCGCAACTTGTGGGATTCTTTTAGCAAGCATTCCGCCACCAGCTCCGGCAGCGGCAGCACCACCAGCCCCAGCACCAGCGGCTCCACCACCAGCAGCGGCGTTCCTAACTTTTGCCGCAGTGTTTGCATCAACTGCTTTAGTTTGAGCCAGCCACAAGCTAGTTGCTGCAATTAAGCCTTTTGTCATTGTCGCAAAAAAGACCGCTATTTTAATACCTTGGATAGCAAGCCCAACCGCCACAATTGTAGGAGCAAGCTTAATTAAAACTTGAATGACTTTAACTATCTTTTCAGCGACATCTTCAAAATCAACCTGCTTAAGCTTGTTAATTAAATCTTGAATGACAGGAAGCAAGCTTTTACCAACCTGCGCCTTTAAGTCTTCAAATTGAGCCATTAGCCTTTTTTTAGAGTTGGCTAAATCATCAGACGTGTCAGCAAAGTTTCCTTGTTGGATTGCAGTTTGCTTTACGATTAAAGAATATGAAGCCATTGCTTTAGCATTAGCACTCAATGCGCCCGTTCCCGAAAACAAACCCATTGACAAAGCTTCTTGCTTTAACCGGGCATCATCAAGGGCAACTCCAAACTTCCTAATTGGCTCGTTTTCACCACGCAGTGCCGCACCTATTGCAAACAAGGTATCTTCTACTGATGCTTCGTTAAAGCTTCCCATATCGGCAGCAAGCTCAACTAAGTTCATCGCCATATCTGATGCCTTGTCGCCTGTTATATCAAAAGCCCTGAGCATATTACCCATAGTGCCTGTAGCTTGTAATGCTTCTAATCTTGAAATACCAAATGCATCTGCTGTTTTTTTGCTCCACGCTTCAATTGTTTGTGCTGAAGAGCCAAAGACTGCTTCTGATTTGCCCAATTCTTCATTCATGCTTGATGCCGCATCAACTGCACCACTCAAAAACTGTGGAACTTTTGCGGCTGCACTGCTTAAGCCATCAAATAGCTTGTGACCTATTCTTTCAGAAAAGCCTTTAGCGATAGATTTGGCAATTGCCTTGGTTTTCTTTTCAAAAGAAAGAAGCGTCTTCTCTGCTTTTGAAGCGTCACCGCTAATTGTGTATTTTACCCCGGCCATATTAATCTAAAAAAGTCAAACTTTCTGCTCTAGCCTTGTGATTTCCCTATCAAGTTCCCAGTCAGCGTACCCGCCATTTTTTGGAATCATTCCACTAGCCCAACCAGAGCAAGCCGACAAAGCAAACGCTTGCGAAATTGGAAGCTCGTGAATTACATAGTCAAGCTTCCACTTGTATTCTTTGCAAATACCGGAAATGCTACTTATAAACCAACCGAACGGGTTTTTTTTTGAGCTTGAACACCTTCGGGAGAATCCATTGGGACGATGGTTTTCATTGAGCCAAAGTAGTGGGCAATCAAGATGGTTGATGATTGCTCGACTTCATCCATTGGAATGCCGTCTAAAAACTCATAAAGTGACTCTTCTAACTCATCTTCCCTGATTAACCTTGTAAGCTCCTTGGATGAGCGGGTAAATGCAAACAAGGCAACAGCTATGTCGTAAGGCTTCCAATTATCAATCTTACCAGTTGAAAGCGGGTGATTGATGTTCGAGAGAAATAACCCATGTCCAAAGGTAATGTCAACCAAAGTGACACCACCAACCTTTTTGCCTTTAGGCATAAAAGCTTCAAGAATCTCACCCGGAGTTTTCCCCTCCGTGTTTTCAATTGCTTCTTGAAGCTGCTCTAGGCTGGCCATTAGCTAAAGCTTGGGTAATGAGTGACCGTGAAGCTAACAGTCGCGGTGCTAGTTGATGAGTGGGAAATACTTGCAGATTCAACGTAAGCTTTACCAACATTTAAGGCAACGCCATCAATTGCGGCTCCAAAAGTAACTACATCTCCTTTTTGCGGTAAATCAGGTGAAGCGGCTGTAACAATGCTGGAGAAGGTAACAGTGTTTTTTTCACCGTGGTCAACCCGGGCAACCATATCGCCGTCTTCATCTGCAATCTCAGCAACATTACCGTCTGCTGATATTTCAAAATCTTGCACAATTCCAGCAACAATGCTATCTGCTACTGTTTTTCCTTCTGCAACGATGCCCCATTTTACTTGAACGCCTTCAATTGAAACTGCCATGATAAATTTCCGTTGTCAAAATTAAGCTGGGCCTGCGATAAGCCTGTAAGTTTGGAAGTGCGTCCATTTAGTATCTTCCCTTCCCGCTTCAATCATTTGCGGGTGCCAGACCGATGCTTTAAAGTTTCCAGAATTCAAATAAGCAGTGACATCTACGTAATCAGCTAACTCATCAAATAGTGCAGCCGCTTGAGTCTCAGCCGTTTCAATTGAAACATCATCGGCATCGTGAAACACTGCGACGATTACGTTAAAATCCCAGATGTAAGCTTGATTTGCCCCCATGTCTTCAGCAGAGCCAATGCGAACCACGGCGCATGGTGGAGTTAAGTCACCATCATCTTCTTCGGTAAGTATCGTGATACTACCATTGTAATGAGTCTGAAGGTAACTTTGCAGCCTTTTGATTATGTCTGTCCTTATCATTGTTTTAAAAGATTTTAGTAAGTTTCCTAGTCAGCTTATTGGCTTTCCTTGTTAGCATTGCTTCAAGAGCTTTTTCAAGCCCCCTTTCACGTCGATTAGCTGCTGCTTGCATCCGTGACTTCATGTTTTTAGGAAAGTAATCCATGCGGTTGCTAACTGTTACTGATATTCCCGTTTTGCTTTTCCTTTTTTGGACGCCACCCGGCTTTTTGCCGTGCCTTCTTATCCAAGCTGGAGTCTGTCTTTTGCTCGTGCCTAGTTCTTCAGCAGCTTGGAGCCAACCAGCATTTAGCATTCCTACTTCTTTGATTTGCTTGCTAATAAACGACCTTAAAATTGATTTTTTAGTCAGAGCCATATTCTGGCCAATAGTTCCGGTTCTTACTCTCCCGGTAACTTTCGACCTTGCATTTCTGTGAATTCGCTCAAGGTCAGCAACAGACTCAGCATATGCTCCAATTTTCTTAGCACCCCTACCAGTTCCCCATCGGAAACCGTTTTCAATCATTCCCCAGACTTCTTCTGATTTCAATGTTGTCGTTGGAAAAAGACTGTGTAGGTCGGCTTTAATTGTATTTTCACCGACTTTCTTTTCTTTCATTCCAATGTTTGCATCTGAGCCCTTTGCTTTTGCCGGTGGTGTCATAGCAATAAAATGACCAACAATCATAGCAGATTGCTCAAGAATGACATCATCCATGCCTTTCTTAGTCTCTTTCCCCCAAACCGCCATTAAGGTAGTCAGGCGTTTCGTGTCTATGTCAGCGGTGAACATGGTCAAAGTTTCATGCTAGATTTATCAGTCGTGAGGAATCCATTCGGGTGCTACTACAGAACCACCAGCGTGAGCTAACACAAACCATTCTCCATCTGGATTTGTTGATGCTGGTTTAGCTAAAGTTACCCAAGTTGAGCCGTTGTAATAAAGAACATCACCAGAACTTGCCGAAGGTAAACCAGAAGTCCATTGAGGAGCTACTGTCGAACCACCCATGTGTGTTAAATCATAACCACCTCCATTTGAATTTGTTCCTGATGGCTTGGCTAAAGTCACCCAAGTTGAGCCGGTATGGTAAAGAATGTCACCGGGGCTACCAGACGGAGTACACCCTGCCGTAATAGTTTGCTCTCCTACTGATGTAATAAGCCCATCTCGCCAATCAAGCAATGTTGTATCATCACCATCACAATCCATCCATAATATTGTGCCGTTTACATCGTTTCCCCTAACTGTAATAGTTCCGGCATTATCATCATTAACTTTAATCTGAGAAGGGCTTGTTTTTTCAGCAATAGCGGAAAACTTAATTGCATCGTTTTGGGCATCAGCTTCATTATTATTAACAAAATCAACAATTACCTTTCCATAATTCACGTTAGAAGGAACGTGTTGCTTTAATGTTCTGAAATCATACCTATCAGCCGCTCCATCCCAATCTTTATGAATATATCTCTCACCGCCAACATTTCGAAAAGTTGGCAACCTTGTGTGTTCAATGTCGCTTTGCTGATGGACAATAATTTTAGGAGAACCGCTATCAACTACTAGTTTGAAAAGTTTTACATTATAAAGACCATAACCACCACTCCCTTCGCCAGATGGCGGTTGGTGGTGCGTGCTATTTGGAACGTTATTTGCAACATTAATTATTGGCGTAGTACTTACAAAACCTTCAGGAGTTGCATAATATGAAACATAAACATATTGGTTGTGCGCAAGTGTTATTTCACGTCTTGGCCGGGTTGACATTGGAACTGAAATTGGAGCAGCACTGAAATGAACTTCGTGAAAACTAACTGCATCAACACTTGAGGAATCTTTTGTTTTCCGCTCAATTACCCACCCTTCTTGAATCTGGACAGCGTAGGTGTTGCTTGTTGTTTGCCGCAAACTTAAAACACTAAACGGTGGAGCTTGTGACTGCCGAATATCTCTTGGCTGTTTAGCTGAGATAATTGTTCCGCTGCTTGAGCTGTTTTCAATTTTAATTCCTTTGCCTGCATTTATCTTTTCGCCTTTAAGATACTCACCAAGCTGTTTCCACTTGTAATCTGATGGCCCACCTTGAAAAATTTTGTATAAATCCATTGTTTAATAGATGTCAGTATCCCAGCCGTTTCTTCCTGATAGTTTCCAAGTGCTGGTGACTTGGTAAACGTAACCTCTTCGAATATATGTTTCCCCCCAAGCCAACCAATTACGTCCCGACAAAGTTGGGTTTGGCCCTGCTGGGTTTTCAATCGTCCCAATATCACGAATTCCTGTCGGTCTGCTTGTTTGGAATTTTGTCTCCCGCCACTCACAACCGGGAGCTAAGTAAGATTCAATACCTGCTTTTTCGTTGGCTGTTCCTTTAAAAGCAAACTCTTTCCAGATAGCATTGCTTTTAGCTGAAATAAAACCCGTGTCCGGGTCCACAAAGATTGAGCTGTTCTGAGGTGAAGCTGGAGTCCCACCAATAGTAGCAAAGTCTGGGTGTGTCTGAATTGGTTCCTGACTTAGTGAAGTCGTCAGTTCGTAAGTTGGAGAAGGGTTGCTAAATAAAAACCCTTCAAAGACATAGTTTACAGTCCACCAGCCCGGCTTTCCGCGCTGCCCGGTTCTGCGAGTCAGTAACATGTTTGAAAAGGTAGGATGAGCCTGTAATTCATTAAGTATATCTGAAGGGAACTTTGCATCAGGTATTTCAACCGTCATCTCAATAGAATCAACTCCAAATCGGTCGGTCTCAAACCGTTCAGAAATCTGATTTACAACATTTGTTGTTCCCTTATAACTGGAAGCCATTAAAATTTGCCAAACTGTCAATTTTTGTGTAATTTTGTTGCGTGCAACAATTCTATTGGGAAAACGGTGAGCGAGTCCCGGCGTATGACCCGCGCGAAGAAGAGACGGTGACTAATTCAATTGAGTCGCCCGTGCTTGTAATGATGAGACGATTGCTTGGGTTTTTGAAAGCATCGCCACACCCTGATTTAACGATTGATTGCCTTTGCTTAATATCTGGACTTTGTTATGAAGGGAAGAGCATGGCGGAGATTGCCCGGGAGCATAAGGTAAGCAGAGCAACCGTTTCCCGGCGCTGTGTTGACCTGTGCGAAGCTTTTGGGATTGAGCCGACAAGAGCTATGCGAAGCCGCAAAGGGCGCGAGAACTGCCGCAATGCACGATTTAAAAACGTAGAAAATACAATTAAATGAAAACAGAATTAACACAAAACGGGCCGGGTGAAGTCGGCATGACATTTCAGGCAGAACTTCCCTTTGAAGAGTGGCGGGAAATCGGGCAACGATTTGGAGAAGCCACGAAGCGATTTAGTTGGGCTTTGGGTGATTGGCTTGTTTACGGCGGAACCAACTTCAAAAAGCGCATTTCATCAGAGATGTTTGAAGAAGCTGAGAAAACTACTGGAGTCGATAGGGCATCGCTGTTGTCTTTAGCTACTGTCTGCCGGAGAATTCCAATGGACAAGCGGATTGCTCACCTTAGCTTTGAACATCACCAAGCGGTTGCATCAATCGCTAATGAAGACTCACGTTTTGGCTGGCTTCAATTCCTTGCCGGAAAAGAATCACAGCCGTCTAAAAAGATTTTAAAGCTTTCAATCTCTTGCTCTCCCAAAGAGCCAAGGCTAATAACAAAAGAAGAGTATGAAGGTCGAAAGCGCAAGTTTGGCTCTGACAATTACATTGTTCACCTTACCCGGTTGCTTTCTGTTCTAAGAAAGACACTTCCAGCGATGGACGAAGACGAACGTGCGGCACTACGGGCTGACACTAAGGACTTGAAGCGGTTGCTTGAGCTACTTTAACGCTTGGCCGGGCGGCAGCTTATTTCGCCAACTAATGCCCCGGGTTGTGTTCCGACTCTTGAGACTCTAAAGTTTCTTGAGCGGAATGACACAGGCTTTCCAAGGCTTGGAATCTGGGTCAGGTCAGAAAGTAAGACTTTTACTTCAATATCACCTTCGTCAGCAAAGCCGCCTTCCATAAGCTCCCGGGCAAACTGTGACTCTGACACGATTGCCGTAACAGTCTGGCTGTCAATGGTAATGCTTACACCGTAATCAGCGCGGTGCTGCACAAAAGCATCTTTGATGCTATTCGCTATTGCTGTCTGCATCTACCTTTTTGGCGGCTTTCTTGGCTACCTTTTTGGCGGCTTTTTTCTTTGGCTTTCCAACAGCAATCTTGGCTCTGCCACTCACAAGCAACTGAGCAGCTGCACTGTTGTCTACATTTTCAAGAATTGCTCCAGCTTCTACTGGCTCTCCTTTAACAAAGCAGTCTTCAATGATTTCAAGATTCTTCATATTCTTTTCTAAAAGTCAAAAAAGAGCGGTAAGGATTAACCCTACCGCCCTTGTGATTGTTATTGCGTTCTAGCTAATTATGCACCGAGTGCGTCAAGCATTGCTGCGAACGACTTAGGACGGCGAACACCACCATCATAGTAGGTGTTAGCAACCAAGGTGTGCAAGCCAGTCTTGGCGTTGGTGCTATCACGAAGTAACTCAAGGTTAAGTCCGCCCCAGTATCCAATGACATAGTCGCTGAAGTTACCGAAGAATATTGCAGATGCTACAGATGAACTACCTTTGGTTAAGTTGCGCTTAATTGCGTTTGTGAACTCAGCACGGTATCCGTTAATAACACCCGGGCTTCCATCAGAGATGATGAAGTTACCTTCTGCACCTGATGTCTGCTTGGATGTTTGCTTAAGCTTGGCGCGAATTTGGCCGTTTGTAGCGTAAGCAAGTCCGCCCTGAAGTGCATTCTGAGCGTCAACCTTCTCTTCAAGATTGATGATGTCAGCATAATCAGGAGCAGCTCCGTTAGTTCCACCAACAACCGAACCGATTCCAGAAGTTCCAGCAACGCCGTTAGCTTCGTTAGTTCCGCCACCGTGGAAAAATGCAGTCTCTTGGGTTGCAAGCATCTGAGCAGTCAGGTGTCCGCGAAGCATTGCTTCAATTGCGGAAGAAGACTGGCTCAAGAGCTGGTCACTGATGTCGATGAATGCAGGAAGTCGCTTAGGAGTCAGGCTCAACTGTGAAGTTGTTGGGCTGACTTCGTCGGCTGCTGCGTTCTCGGCTTTTTTAGCGGCTGCTGTTCCGGCTGTAAGAATCGGAATGTCAAGGTTGCCAGAAAGTCCGGTAAGAACAGTAGCACCAAGCTGATTCATTACTGACGAAGCAAAGAAGTCATCAAGAAGACCAGCTTTGTCGGTTGCGATTGTGTTTCCACCTTGGTTAGCAGTTCCTGCGGTCATGTCACGCTTGTTGACGTAGAACGATGGAAGCATGATACCACGAGACTGGCCGATGCCAGCATTCTTAGCTTCACGAATTCCTTCTTCAACAATCTCACGCTCTGCACCTTCTAGCTTTGAGCCGGAGTAGTGAGCGCGGAGAGCGGTGCCAAGGTCGAAACGGCCAAGGTCACGCTTCTCAGACTTGGAAAGGTCGGCTGGAACAAACTCAGCTTTCTTTTCACAAACCTTATCAAAGGCAGCTTGACGGAAGTCGTCAGCAGATACGCCGTCAGAAACAGCTTTGCTGATGTCTAGGCTGATGCCGCGCTCTTTGGCTTGCTCGGCAACTGCTTGGATGTTTGCGATGCGGCTGCGCTCGGCAGATACAGCACTGTGACGCTCTGCTTTGATGTCAACACGGGGAGCTTCGTTGATAACCTCCACGGAGCGTTGCTCGGGAGCCGATGGGATGTCGTTATTGTCGGACATATTTTCAGTTTTTAAATTTTGGTTTTCCGTTGTTTTGTTTTCCATTCCCCTGCCAACTCCCACGGAGTCATCGGCTGGAATGCTCACCAAGCTGAGTTCATATGGCTCCCAATCAGTTGCACGAATAGACTCCCGTCCCCCGTCCATCTTTTCAGAATCCATTTCGTGAATTCGATAACCAACCGAAACCAATCGGCGAATGTTATCTTTTACGTCTTGGAAAATCTCTTCGGCTCTTGCCGATTTTGAAAACTTAACGACTGCACGACCCTTTTTGTCGTCGTCAATCCATGCTCTCTCTACAACACCAATCTGGTCATTGCGGTTGTGTTCCATTAGGAATGCTCCGCCGTTGTTTAAGCGGTCAAGGCGAACGCTTGCAGAGCGATGGTCTAGCACTTCAGTGCCATATCCGCGCTCTACTTCGGCTTCAGAAGAAAACGCAATTTCAATTGTGCGGTCTTCTTCGTTAATTGCCCTTTGATTTAACTCAAACGAGCGGTGCGACAGTTCTTCAACCTTCTTCTGACTCATCGACAATCTCAGAATTGTCAATTTGGTCAGGGTCTAGTTTTAGGCCGTAGCTTGCAGCAAGTTCTTCGTCTTCTTTAACTTTCGCAAGAACGTCATAGATGTCATCACCAGCTTCGGCAATAATGTCACGAAGTGGCTTGATGCGGTTCCGCATTGCCAGCACTGCCGCTTCCATGTCTTTCTTAGGGTCAACCCAAGCCCAACGGCGGCCCCGAAATTCTGGAGCGTTGAACTTGAAAAACTTGTCGAATGGTAAACCTAGGCGGCCAGATAGAAGCTCGACTTCAAGCCATGCTTCAAAGACTGGCTCAAGAACGTGGTCAATCATCATGCGCTGGATTGCTTTCCAAACTTCGCGCTCTTCAATAAGCCCGGCTCGGATGCTTGAGTAGTTTACTCCTTCCAAGTCATTACTAAGAGCGTTGTAACTAATACCGAGAGAAGTAGCGACTCCACGAAGGCAAGATTTAACGAAATCTCCATATCCAGAATTTGGGTGGTTTGCGTCCCAGCTTTTAAAGTCAACGCCAGCAGGAAGTTCTTCAATTGTTCCGGGTGATGAATCGACAGGCAAGTTGCCATCATCATCAATCTCACCCGTCCACCCGTCCGGTGTGGCCTTCGTAAAGAAACCCATCTTTGCAGCCCCGGTTCTAGCTGCTACAAGCTCGGCTTCTGCATAGCCGTCTAACATCTTGAGCCTGTTCATTGAGCTAACAAGCCAAGGGATGCCACGGCTTTGCTCTGGGCGCTCTGTCTTAAACGGGTGAATGATTTCTTCGGCTGGCACTCTGATACGGCGCTTGAAATCAGCGTTGAATTGTGAGTCTCCGGGATGGTTGCCGAGCAAGTGGTATGCAACCGGGCGGCGGTATGAATCAAACTCAACACCAAAACGGATTTCGTTGCCGTTATCAGCCCGGGCGTTGTAGCTATCATCAAGCAAGTCGGCTTCAAGAATCTGCAAGCAAAGCCCAGTGCTTTTCTTAATGATACGAATAAGCACTTCACCATCACGAGCAATGCAACGAAGGATTAAGCGCTGAACGTCAACCCATGAGTGCCGCCCTGTAACTTCGCAGTTGCCTACTTTGCTCCACTGTTTCCAAGCCCGCTCAATTATATTGTTTGCGATTTCGTCAAGCTGCCCACTCGGCTCTTTAGCTCTTACCTGTAAAGACACACCCTTTTCTCCAAGCGTGTTGTTCTCAAGGCTACGCAAGAAACCTTTTACCCATTCATTGTTTCTCTCAAGGTCACGCGAGCGGTCACGAAGAATCGGAAGCTGTCCTTTCATCTCACCGTCTTGAGACAGGCAAGCAGTAATCCAGTCAAGCGTTAGCCTGCTGGATTGAGCAGCGTTAAATCTGCGAACGGCTGTTTTGGGCGGTGAGAATTTGCGCTTTAAGTATTGAATCATCTGAATTGAATTTTCAAAGTTTTGCGGTGACGGTTTACTGATGCCTTTAATGTTTCTGCTTCTTGCCGCCAACGGTCACGGCTTTTCTCTAGGTCAGCGATGCTTGCAAGTGTCAAAGACTGGTCACCAAAACTTGTGGCACTAGCCGTCTTTTCATAAAGAGTTCCAAGAGTCGTCTCAATCTTGGTAATCATTGACAACGCTGATGTCAGCTTTTCTTCGTCAGTTTTGTCGGCCATTGAATTTTGACTAATGTCAAACTCTACCAGTCATTCACCCATCCGCCTTTCTTTTTACGGGCATTCTTTTTTGATTTGGCGGCTTTTTTCTTTGGCGGGTCTTGAATGCTTTGCTTGAGCTTGTCCCAGTTCACTCGCATCAATGATAGTGCAGCAGTTGCATAAACTCGAATGTCCAAAGCTTCGTTTCGTGCTTTGCTTGGGTTTTCAAAACGTGTAAACGGCACACCATTTTTGTAGCGCGTTACCTTTGTCTCACTGACTAGCTGCCGAAACCAATCTTCTGGGCGGTCATTTGGGAAGTGCATAAAGCCGCTGCCCTTTTCTCCAAGCGAAAGTCTGGAGTAAGTCAATTCCTTAGCCGTGTCAGTTCCAACGCTAAACAGCGCGGCTCTCTCTGCTCCCCTTCGTGTTGGTCTGCCTACTAATGGCACTCCCGGGCCACCCATACCTTTGCAAGCGTAGACTCTCCGGCCTTCTCTTGGTTTTGTAAATGAGTAAACGGCTTTTGTTTTGTGTCCTGAGTCAATAAACGTGCAAGTGATTGGCAGCTCCACCCCGCTCGGGTGTGTAAACTTTTTTTGCAGAATCTCATCAAGCGCGGCCTGTGTGTCTGGTGAGTTGAAATCACCCATAACGTTATAGTGGTCAATGCTCCAGCTCTCTTCTCCTTCTCCCCAACCGACAATCTCGACCTCAAATCGGTCACCTTGAATGTCAACCCCAGCCGTAAGAATGAGAGCATCTTTCGGGAAATCACCCCAATCTTCCCGGCGCAGCATTAACGGCTCCCATGCTACGCTTTCGCCTTCATCTTCCCATGTTTCGGCTAAAAACGTGTTAATCCATGTCCTAAGCGTCTCTTTTCCTGACTTTTTGGCTTTGATATTGTCGGCAGCCATTTGGTGAAGTCGCGATTTGTAACCCTTTTTGTGCCGGAAAAGTGATGCAATTCCGGGCAAATGATAGCCCCGGTTTGACCGTTCTGGATAAGTTGCCACCCATTCACCACCTTTGACCATCTCAATCCGCTGCTCATCGGTAAGCTTTGCCTTGCAACCTTCACATTGAAGCCATGCATCACTGCCGTCTTCTGCTTCCCATTGGACATTTACCCATTTCAGGCTCTGAGAATAGCCGCATTCTGGACATTCAACGTGGAATCTTCGCTGGTCACTTGATTCAAACTCAGTCTCGACTCTGCTCCGGCCCTTTACTGTTGGAGTTGATGTCATAACAATAACGGCGTTCCAAAACGTCTCTGTTCGTCGAATAGCCAAACTAGACGGGTCACCTTCGCTTCCTGCTGTGACTGGGTAGCGGTCAACTTCATCAAGTAAGACAACCCGCCTTGGACGTGATGCCAAGCCAGCCGGGGCATTAGCTCCAGCAATCGCCAAGTTGCCACCCGGAAAGGTCTTGTGTAAAATCGTGTTGCCGCTGGTGCGCGATTTCACGTCTGCAATCTTGTCTTTAATTCTCGGCGTGTCCCGGCACATCGGTGCAAGTCGTTCTTTGCTCCAAGCTTCACCCATCTCAATCGTCGGCTGCACCATCAACATCGGTGACGGCTCCACATCAACAAAATATCCAATCATGTTATTCAAGACTTCAGTCTTTCCTAGTTGCGCCCCCACCATCAGCACGGTCCCGGTTGCTTCCGGGTCGTTAATTGAGTCCATCCATTCCCGAGCGTAGGGCGTTAGGTCAGAAGAATATTTGCCCGGCTGCCCTGATGACTCCGGCGAAAGAAACCGGTATTCGTCAGCCCATTCAGAAACAGTCACCCGTGGCGGTGGTTCAAAAACTGAAAGCCATGATTGGGCTATGTCTTGCACTTGCAAATCCATGTTTTATCTGTTCTGCAATTTTCTTAGCTCGTTGTTTAAAAATCTAATTTTGTTTTCTAAACTCATCTTGATTTCTAAAGATTTCTTTATTTCGTTTCTCAAAATTAACTCCCTTTTTGTTTCTTTGCTTATTTTACTCATCACTAAAATCTAATTCATTTAAACTTAACAAATCTCTTAGGCATTTATCTTTTTCGTCATCAGTTAAAGGCATGTTTAAAAGTTTTGTTTTGATGGCACTCATTACTTGCTCGCCCATTCTTTTAACTTTAAAAACTGGAACAAGCTCTCCGCGAGTTCTGGCGTTTTGCAGTTCAAGTTTATCAGCCTCTTCTTTAGTTCTTCTTAATTGCTGCTTTTTTATTTCCGTAGGATTGTCTTCGTCGCTGTCCCATTGATTAACTTTTCGCTCTTGAAGATATTCAATATAATTTCTAATCGAAGTCCATAAATCGTATCGTCCTCTTGCAGTTCTTTTAACTACCCCGTCAGCGGCAAGTTGCTGTATCCTTACGCTTGTAAGGTTAAAGAGCTTTGCAAGCGTTGAAACTGGAACTGAGGGGCTTTTACCCGACGGGTCAGGTGTCTTATCCTTTTTGGGCATCTTTCATGTCGTTGTAAAGTTTGCTGCTTTTTTCATGGGTGGCTTTTTGCCCAGTAAAGTCCTGCCAGCGCTTGATAATGACTTCGCAGTATTTCGGGTCTAGTTCCATCATGCGGCATGCACGATTCGATTTCTCGCAAGCAATTAGCGTTGAACCGCTGCCGCCAAACAAATCCAAAACAATTCCGTTCACTTGGCTACCATCTTCAATTGCCTTACCACAAAGAGCAACAGGCTTCATCGTAGGGTGGAGGTCATTTTTAGATGTTCTCGGAATGCGCCATATATCCATTCCGTTCTTGCCACCATAAAACTTGTGATTATTGACCCACCCATAAAAGATAGGCTCATACATACTCATGTAATCGCTATTGCTTAACGTGTGATTGCCTTTATCCCAAATCACTAGGGAGCGGCACTGGAGGCCGACACGCTCAAAACTGGCGTAGTATTGCGCAATGCCTAGCCTGTAAAACGTGATGTAAAAAGCACCGTCAACTTTTGCTTTTATTACAGCGTTTATTCCATCAAGGAAATCATCCCCATCTTGCTTTGACATTTTGTCATTTTTGATTGCGCCATGCTTTGCATTAAAAGACTTGCTTCCATCGGAATGAATTCCACCTGTAAAATTCATAAGATAAGGCGGGTCTGTGAATATCATGTTGGCTGTTTCTGGCATCAGCCGCTCAACCGCATCAATGCTTGTGCTATCCCCGCACATCAAACGATGCCGCCCCAATAGCCACACATCGCCTTCTACTGTCACCGGGTTTTCTTCTGGTTCTGGAGCTTCGTCTTCGTCAGTTAATCCTTCAACTTCTTCTTGATTAAGAAGCTCTGCAATTTCTTTTTCACTAAAACCTGTTAGCCCAAGGTCAAACTCTTCTTCATTTAGCTCTGTCAACTCTATTGCAAGCAGCTCTTCATCCCATCCAGCATTGAGTGCCAGCTTGTTGTCTGCAATGATGTAAGCCTTCTTTTGAGCATCAGAAAGATGCCCCAAACGGATGCAAGGCACTTTGCTGATGCCGAGCTTCTTAGCTGCCATTACTCGGCCATGCCCGGCAATGATGTCATTGTCTGTTCCAATGAGAACCGGGTTGGTGAATCCAAACTCTTGAATGCTGCCAGCTATTTGAATCACTTGCTCTTCGGAGTGTGTCCGGCTGTTCCTTGCATAGGGTATTAGCTTGCTGACTTCTAAGCTCTCAAGCTCTTGGGGTTGTTTGGGTTTCTTATTCATCTGCAAAAACAAAGTAGCATTTGAAAAAAGTTTTGACTAGAAAAATGGCGCGAGGCGGGTGACA
>Ga0209337_1001788_pt1 | contig 16025 bp, 14 predicted proteins | sample LinPmetageLP53_FD_184044 | JGI IMG/M metagenome (GOLD analysis project Ga0209337, IMG submission 184044) | Marine viral communities from the Pacific Ocean - LP-53 (SPAdes) (version 2) | ecosystem: Environmental > Aquatic > Marine > Oceanic | place: Pacific Ocean | collected 2010-02-08
AAAAACAGATTAACGAAATAATCAAGCACGAAAAAGTACACGTTAAACAAATAAAAGACGGTAGACTAGCTTATGATAACGATAACATTTATCACCGTAAAAGTGGTAAAGGTAAATGGAGTACAGTAAAAAGAAGTAAACAAGCTGATGGATCACCTGTAACTTGGTGGGAAAAAGAAGCTTATAATAAAAAATAAATTATGCCAAATTCAAAGAAAATAAAGTCTAGCGATAAAAGAACGGTTGCTATTGAAAAAGCTAACGAAGCTGGTTTAAAAGGCGAAGAAAGAGATAATTACATAAAAGCAATGTCTCCAGCTCAATTTAATGCTGGTTTAAAAAAAGCATCTGCAGATGGTAAACTAGATAATAATCCTAAATTTAAAGCTGCTGTAGATTCTTCACCTGCCAAAGCTAAAGGTTCACCTTACATGCTTTACGGTAAAGAAGCTTCACCAGCAACAATGATGGGTGAAAGCCCACTTGCTAAATATGGTTGTTCTAAAAAAATGAAAAAATCTAAATAATGGACAAGATAAAAGAGATTGTAAACCATCCATTATCTAAAGCAATAGCTTTTGGTATTTGTGGTGCTATTATACTACTTGATGGTCATCCACTATATTCAGGTTTATGCTTTGGTTATGGGTTCAGAGAAATACTATTAGCTTTTAAAAGTGAGTAAGAAAAAATTTAAAGATACAAAGATAGGGGCTTTCTTAAAAAACAAAGCTCCTAAAATACTTAACACTATTGGAGATGTATTACCTGATAAAGGTGGTCTTGGAATAGTAAAAAATCTTATATCAAGTGATGATAATATAGGGCCGGAAGATAAAGAGATGGCGATGAAGTTATTAGAGCAAGATATGGTTGAGATGGAAAACGTCTCAAGAAGGTGGGAAAGTGATATGAAAAGTGACTCATGGCTTAGTAAAAACACAAGACCTATGACACTTATTTTTTTAACACTAGCAATGACGATATTTATAGTACTAGATTCTACAGTGCTATTAGAAATTAAAACAGGTTGGGTTTCATTATTAGAGGCTTTGCTTATAACTGTTTATGTAGCATACTTTGGATCTAGAGGTGCAGAAAAAATTACGAAAATAAAAAAATAAAAAAATGAAAGGTGTACAAGGAAATCAGGCCGCTCAAGTAAGAATGTTTGCTCACGATGCAATACCGGTAGCTTTAGGAGCAGTAAACCCAGAAAATGGTATAACTTTAGACTCTGGTGGCTATGGTTATGCTGTTGGAAATACTATAACTTTAAATACTCCGTCTAGCGGAGTTGCGGCTCAATTAAAAGTATTGTCTATTGGATTATCAGATATAATAAATGTACAGGCTAATGCTAGTAAGTTTTACTTAGATGGACAAGAAAAACCTGCTATAACTTTAAATAGAGGTAAGACTTATACCTTTTACCAAAAAGCAACTTCAAACGCTACTCATATTTTAGCTTTTAGTTCAACAGATCCTTCTAGTTCTACTACAGCTTATACAGACGGAGTAACAGCAACTGGAACAGCAGGTGCTGATAGAGTAGTAACATTTACAGTTCCTTCTAACGCTCCTAATAGTCTATGGTATTATTGTACCGCTCACTCAGGTATGGGCGCAGCTATAACAATACAAGATAGTGGTACAGACTATGCTAATACTACTACGGCTGTTAAAACTTTTGAAATTTTAAGAATCACTACAACAAGCACGCCTTTCGGTAAGGGCTACGCTTTAGATAATAAAGTTCAACCAGCAACTGAAACTTACACAACATCTGATCCTTCTGCTTTTATAGGTAAAGTAGCTAGTATAGATTTAGCAAACACATCTGATAGAGGTGCTTGTATTTATGTAGGTGAAAAAATGGCGTCAATAACAGCTAAAATGGAAAGTGGTTTAGAAGCTACATTTAAAAACATAGCAAAAGGATCTTTTATGCCTATATTAGTAAAACAAATAACAACAGCCACACCAGACGGTGGGTCAGCAGGTGTAATCTCAGATAATGATATAATAGCTTTATATTAATAAGCCATGAGTTATATAGGGATAGGTTCACCAATACCTGATATATCTAACCTACCTGGTCAAACAGGTGGAGAAGTAGAAGTTAATTTAAATTATCCACATGCGGCTGTGTGTAGTAATGGTTCTGATCAAACACCTACATTTTCGCCAGTAGGTGGTACTTTTACATCTACACCCTCTGGTCTTTCTATAAATAGTAGTGGAGTGGTGGACGTTTCAGCGTCTACTCCTCAAGCTTACAGTATATCATACACTGTAGAAGGTGTTGTTTCTTCGTTTGCTTTAACGATAAATCAACTAGAGCAATCTACATTTAGTTATTCAGCTAGTTCTTTCCAACAAATAGGTACTGCTACACCTACGCTAGCGAGTGGTACTACAGCAGGCGGTAGTTTTACAGCATCAACTGGAGTTAGTATAGTTGAAAGTACTGGTGCTGTTAATTTAGCGGCGTCTACAGTCGGTGGTCCTTATACTATAACATACACGACTCCTGGTACTTGTTCTACGTCTTCAACTTTCCAAATATCTATAACTGCTGCGGTAAGAATAATAGCCAATAACTTTGCTTTAGATTTTAATGGTACAGATGAATATGTATCAAACCCTATAAGTTATCCTTTAGTACCAAGTTTCTCTTCAGACGATATAACAATATCAGCTTGGGTTAACCCTTCTTCTTGGACATTCCCTAATAATTATCAATATATATTTCAAGATGGAGCATCAAGCAATAATAGATTTGTAAATTTAAGACTACAAAATTATGCAGGTATAAATGGAGTTTACTTTGAGGTTAGAAATGATAGTAGTGGTGGTAGCCCTAGCAATTGTAATGTTTCCAAAATAGGAGCGTTAAATACAGGAAGTTGGTACCATATTGTAGCTACTTATTCACCTACTAATGGTGCTAAAATATATGTAAATAATTCAACCCCTACTGGAGGTGAAATTGATAGTACTCCTATTCAAAATGGTTTAGACAGGTCTAGTCACACGGCTTTTGCCTTAGGTGCTTACGTCTTGTCTGGTTCAGCAACCTCATCTTATTTTAATGGTAGTATGGATGAAGTAGCCGTATGGAACAAAGAATTATCAGCTAACGCGGTACAAGAAATTTACAATGCAACAATTAACAATCCAGGATATGCAGCAGATTTGTTTAAATTAGCAAATGAATCACAAGCTCCAGTCTACTGGAATAGAATGGGTGATGATTAAAAAAAGAATATATGTCAGCAAATTATAGAAATCCTAATTTTCTTTTACCTAATGAGGTAAATATGGCTACCAACCCTGATTTGTCAGTGGATAGACATAGCTTATATTCTATGGAGTTTGATGGAAGTGGAAAAGTTATTACTCTTCCTTCTTCAATTGATTTAGGTCTTAATTCTTCTATAAGTTATTGGACTAATTTTACATCGCCTAATGTATTTATTGGTGAATCTTCATATGGTAGTGATTATCATATATATTCTAATGGTGTTGATACTTATGTTAGAATTGGAAGCCCTTTAGCTACTTTTTCTGGTGTTGCTCCAACTGTTGGACAGTGGCATCATATAGTGTTTGTTCGTACTGGGAATAGTGTAGAAATGTATTTAAATAATGTTTCTCAAGGTGTACAAACCGCTTCTTTTGGTGCAGTAACAACTAAATTTGATGCAATAGGCGCAAAACCAAACGGAGCAAATGACATAGTGGGGTATATGGATGAAGTGGCTGGCTTTAACGTGTCACTATCTATAGACGATGTAAATTCGTTGTGGAATAACGGAAGCCCTGGAAATATAATGGCTTTTAATCCAAAGCCTATAGCTTACTATCCATTAGGTGAACAAGCAAGGAACACTGGTTACTTAAGTAGTGGTAGTGATGTCAGTGGTTCAGAGTGGCAATTCCCAAATCAAAGTATACAAAGTACAGTTGTCGATTTTGAAAACTCAGGAGCACCAGCAGTTGGTCAAACAGGAGATAATATTGAATTAGGATCTACTATAAATTTAGGAACTCAAAATACAATATCATTTTGGTTTAAATCACCTTCACCTAATCCAGTTACAAATGATAGATTCTGTATGATAGGCAATCAGTATACTTCAGGTAAATATACTATATTTATATTTGATAATCAGATTTTATACAGAGTTGGAAACAACACTGGTGGTTATCTATCGTGGACTATAACTGGTGGTGGTGCTCCGTTACTTGACAATAAATGGCACAATATTATAGTTAATAGAAATGGAGCATCTGCAAGTTTATACATCGATAGCGTGGATAAAGGAGCACCAGCAGGCACTATTGTAGCAACTGACAATACGTTTATAGATAAAATAGGCTCTACAGGTCCGCTTACTATTAACTATTATTATAACGGAGAAATGTCTAACGTTGTTGCTTGGAACTCAGATCAAACTTCAGAAAAAGATAATATATATAATAACGGATCTCCAGCTACTTCTTATACTAACACTCCTACAGCTTGGTATAAACTAAACGCTGCTAATAGTAGTTACAATACTAGCACTTCAACTTGGACCTTCACAGATTCTGCTGGATCTAATAACGGAACTAGTACAACACTACCTACTTCAGCTTTAGTAAGAAGTGACTTACAATTTGAGTCACCATATAGTAATTTTAGTTTAGATTTTGATGGTGCAACAAATTATATAGATTTTCCTGATAAATTTAATTTTGTTCAGACAACGGGTGTATTTTCAACTAGCATATGGCTAAAATTAGATGACTATACTTCAAACGCTGTTCAAGCTATATTAGGCACTAACTACACCTCCGTTAATATAGGGTTTTACTTATGGTACGATAACAGATCAGCTAACTCACAGGATAGAGCTTTAAGGTTTCAATTTGCTAATGGATCTACAAATCAACTAGACAACCCTCAAGCTATAACAGATAACAATTGGCATTTAATAAACGTAGTAGGAGACGGCACTACTATAAAAATTTATAAAGATGGTGTTCAATTATCAAACACACTAACAATAAGTGGAAGTACTAGCAGTGAAGGTTTTCATAATCTTAGAATAGGAGCTAACACTCAATCACCAGCTGCAGTTGAGCTAAATGGTAAATTAGACGAATGCGCTATATTTAACAAGGCGTTAACCCAATCAGAAATATCTCAAGTATACAACAACGGTTTAGCATCTGATTTAACTTCGCTTTCTCCTACATCTTGGTGGAGACTAGGTGAAGACGCTTACTTTGTAAACAATAATATTACAATACCTAATCAAATAACGGGTGGTCCTAGTGGAACTGGTTCTGGTACACAAACATCAATGTTGGTAGCAGATGCACCTGGAAGTTATGGATCTGGTAGTGGTGTTAACTTAGATATAGTTGATAGAGTAGGTGAAGCACCTGGAATATCACCTGTTAATGTAGGTAACTCTCAGAGTTATAATATGATCCCAGATGATCGTCATTCTTACGTACCTGGTTATGTGCCTGCACAAATTAATAATATAGCTAGTATGAGCTTTGACGGAATAAATGACTATTTTGATGCGCCAGTAAGTGCTTTAAACTCTTCAACTGCTTTTAGTGTTTCCGTGTGGTTTAAGTTAGCAGCAAGCTCAAGTATTTTAATACTTGGTGACATTATAACTACAAATAGCTCTGGTTTTTCTCTTTCTTATGATGGTCAATGGTCTACAGTAAGATTTAGAACTATGAACGGTTCAAATATGTATTTAGATTTTTCACTTGCTGGAGATACTAATTGGCATCATTTTGTAGGGGTTTTTGAGTCTGATAGTAATAAGATTTATCATAATGGGGGTCTTGTAGCTACAAGTACAGCAGCGCAAATACCAACTACAATGCCGTCAACTTTTGGAAATGGTTTCAAAATTGGTTCAGATAGTGCTCCGAGTGAAACTTTTGGGGCTGGAAATATAGACGAAGTAGCAATATTCAATTACGCTCTTACACCAAAACAAATTAAAGAAGATATTTACAATGCCTCTACTACAGGTAAAACAGCAGATTTAAACAATAATAGTAACTTAACAGCCCCTGTAGCTTGGTACAGAATGGGTGATTAAAATAGATATATGGCAACTAAATGGATATCACCAACGTGGCGAATGCCTGAAGAAAGTAATCAGAGTAAGTTTTCAAACTATTCTATGAGCTTTGATGGGAGTTCGGAGTTTATAAATTTAGGAACTTCAATACCTCCGAGATTTAGCAGCACTGGTGATGGTAATACTGAACCTTGGACTGTTTCATTATGGGCAAATTTTGATTTATCAAGTAACGAATATCCAATTGAATTTCCTTATGGTGAAGGGACACGTATATGGCAAATTTTAACAATTTCAGGAAAACTTTGTTTTGGGAATAGATACGGTACTGCATTATGTACAGAAAGCGGTACAACAGCTCTTAATTCAAATAAATGGAATAATATTATAGTTTCATTTGATGGAGTTGACAAAGCAAATATAACAAGTTGGAAATTATATATAAATGGAGTAAATATATCAATAACTACAAGAGGTCATTGGGGTAATAATACTGGTTTCGATATATTAATAGGTAGAAGTTTTAGCACTTTGTATTATGATGGCAAAATAGACCACGTTGCAATCTTTGACTACGCGTTATCTGAAACTCAAGTAAAATATTTATTTAACAATAATGCTGGTGGATCTACACCTAACCCTCAAAACCCTATGGCTATATCAGGTAATGCACCTATAGCTTATTATGATTTAGGTGGGTCAAGTACTGGTGACGCTGCCGCATCATCGCCAAACACTTTAACTGTACCAAACTCTTCAGTGCCAAGTGCAACTGTTTTTGATATAACTGGAAGTGGTCAGCTTATTGATTTAGGGGGTTCGGGTTTATGGAGTAATATTTTAGTAGGTACTAATAGAACAGGTGTTGCTACTTTTTCATATTGGATTAAAGGGCCAATTCCAGCTTGGAACAGAACTTATGAAATGGGAGTAATAGGACAAGATTTATTAAGGCCTGGAACTGCACAAAAATTATATTATAGATTTGGTTCTGGTGTTATTTATAAAAGATGGAACATGCCAGCGGGAGTTGACTTGGATGCAAGTAATTGGCTACATATAGTTTTAGTTTTTAAAGCTGGTTCAGTTACTGACTCCTCTGGAGTAGCAGCTGGCAATGGTGTTGCAGATATAGACTTATTTATTAATGGAGATTTATGTTCTCAAGATCTTCTATCTGCTGGAGCTTCAGCTAACACTTGGGGAGGCGATAATTTTGGAATCAGAAATTACTCTGGAGCTACAATGACAGAACGCTCTAATGGGCAAATATGGAATAGTGAGTTAACAGCTTCAGAAATAACAACCCTTTACAACAACGGTAAACCTTATTTAGGTACACAACCACAAGCTGCTAACTTAAAAGGCTGGTGGAGATTGAATATTGATACTAGTAATTGGAATGGAAGTAATTGGGAGATAGGTAATTCTACAGCGAATTATTCTACTGCTTTAAATTTTGATGGTGGCATTAACAATGGTATTAATATAAATAATGATTCAAGTTTAGAACCATCAACTTCTTTCACTCTTTCTTGTTGGATTAAACCTGAAAGCTCTCAAAATGCATATGCTTATCCTGTTTACAAAGAATCTTCAAATTCTTCTCACGTTGCTTATGGTTTTTATTTAAATGGAAGTAGTACAAAAGCAACGACAGTAACTCAGAATGGAGTTGTTGTCTCTGACAATATAGGAGACTTAAGAGATAACAAATGGCATCATATTGTACAATCTTTTGATGGTTCAGAAATGAAAGTTTATTTAGATGGTTTTCAGTCTGGAACTACAAAAACATTAACTGGTGATGTAAGCTATAGAACTGGGAGTAGTTCAAGAAATGATTTGTGTTTAGGTAAGGCAAGTTATTCCACATCTGGTTATTTTAACTTTAAAGGAGATATTTCAAATGTTGCATTATTTAATTCTTCGATTGACGCTGCTGGCGTGTCTACACTTTACAATAATGGAACACCTGAAACAAGTATTTCTTATTCTTCTACAAGTTGGTGGAAGTTAGACAATATAACTACAGGTATACAAGATAGTGTGGGTAGTAACAATGGAACAATTACAGGTGGTGTAACACAAATAGATTCTTTTGTTTCAACCCTAAACGGTCTTAGCGACGGTATGACTACAGCAAATTTAGTTAACTCTGATCTAGAAAGAAGTATTCCGTATAGTAGTTATAGTATGGAATTCGATGGAGCAACCGAAAAAATAGCTTTAAGTTCCGGTGTAAGCACTGGTAATAATTATAGTGTTAGTTTATGGTTAAATCCCAAAAATGTTTCAAGTGGCAATAGTTATTTATTTAGCGATTCTACTACTTCACCATTTAAGGGCTTAGCACTTGACCAAGGAAGTAGCACTGCTGGAGGCTTTGGTAATTTTTATTATTATACTGGAGCAGTTAATATAGTAAATAACACTGCTATTTTAGGAGATGTTTGGTCGCATATAGTTATTAGTTTTAATATTACTGGTCAAGAAATTAAATTTTATGTAAATGGAGTTTTAGATAAAACAACTACGAGTGTTGCAAATATTAGCGCGTTAATAGATGAATTTGGCACTAGAGATGATGGTAATTATTTTAATGGTAAACTTTCAAATATTTCTATATTTACTACGCCTTTGTCTCAAGACCAAATATTGACAATATATAATGGTGGTGTTCCAAATGATATTTCTAGTTTGTCTCCAGTAGGATGGTGGAGTTTAGGAGGAGATAGCTATTTTGATGGAGGTAATTTTATATGTCCAGACCTAGGTAGTGGCGGTAACAATGGTACTAGTACTGGTATGGGTGGAACCGAACTAGTGGGTGAAGGTCCAGGTTCTACAGCAAATGGAGAAGCTACAGGTATGAATATTCCAGGTAATCTACAAGGTAACGCACCTAACTCAAATGCAAATGCTTTTTCAGTAAATATGAATGCAGATGATAAAAGCTCTAGTGTACCTGTAATACCGTAAAAAAGATATTAAACAAGTAAATATATAAATAACAAGCAATTAATAAATAATAATTAAACAATGGCAACAACTTATGCAGTAATAAACTTAACTGACACTAATGCAATACTATTTAGTCAAGTTAATCAGTCTTCTGCGCAAACAATGCGTAGAAACGTAGCAAATACTCAAGGTTTACTGTCTTACCAAGTTGAACCTAGTTTTATTACTAATGGTTCACTAGTTCCAGTAGAGACTTTGAATCATGAACAAGCTTTAGCTTTAATGGCAACTCCAGAATGGACTCCACCAGAGCCTGAGTAAACAACAATTAAATTAAATTAAATTAAATGAAAATTAAAGAAGAACAATTAGAAAAGATTAACAACCATCAAGAAGCTGTTAACGCTATACTACATCAACTAGGTTACTTAGAAAGCCAAAAACACGCTTTACTACACGAGCTAGGTGGTGTTAATCAAGAAATTGAAGAGTTTAAAAATACTCTTGAAGAAGAGTATGGTGCTATTAACATAAATGTTGAAGATGGTACCTATACTAAAATAGAAGAAGAAAAGAAAGAAGAAGTTGTAGAAAATGCCTAGTGTAATTAGAAAAATTAGTATTGGTTCTGATTACAAAAACGATGCAATGCATTATTCTTTAGGTCAAGAAGTATATGGTGGTCATATTATAGAAGCTATATTAAGCAATGATAAAAGCGGAGAGTATTCTATTTATATAAAAAAGAATAACGAAGTTTTACCTTGGAAAAGGTTTAATAGCCAAATGGCTATCGCTGTAGAGTATGATTTAAAGTACTAATGAAAAGCTTATATAATTTTATTATCAAACCTTATGAAACTAGGTATGATAATGTTAGGCAAGTAGATGATAAAGAACTTATTATAAATACTGGTATTGAAGATCATAAATTTGTAAGTAAAAAAGCAGTTGTTGTTTCTACTCCAGCTGCTTTTGATACAGATATAAGATGTGGAGATACTGTATATGTTCACCATAATATTTTTAGAAGGTATTATGATATGAAAGGTAAAGAGAAAAACTCATCAACCTTTTTTAAAGATGAACTATACTTTTGCAACCTAGACCAAATATATATGTATAATCTAAACACGCATTTAGACTATTGCTTTGTAAAACCTATTTTAAATAAATCAAATCTAGATACTAATAAGGAGCAAGAGCACTTTGGTATACTAAAATACTCTAATAAGTCCTTAGAACGCGTAGGATTAAAACCTGGTGACCTTGTGATATTTACGCCATATTCAGAGTTTGAATTTATTATAGAAGGCGAACGCCTTTATTGTATGAAATCTAATGATATAGCTGTAACACATGAATACGAAGGAAACGAAGAAGAAAATAATCCAAGCTGGGCAAAAGGCAGTGGAAGAGCTAATTAAAGTAGCAAAAGAAAAGATCGTAGACTCAGACGATGATGTATCAGCTGACAGACTTAAAAACGCTGCTGCCACTAAAAAGCTAGCTATATTTGATGCTTTTGAAATACTAAAGAGATTAGAAGAAGAGGAGCAGATACTAAGTGAAAAACCTAAAGACAAAAAAGAAGAAAGATCTTTTAGGGGTTTTGCAGAAGGGCGTAGCAAATGAGTTACGAACAAACACTTTGGAAAGAAGTAAAGGACGTTATAAACCCAAAATTATTATCTAAAAACAATAGGTATAAAAAATGGGAGTATGGCTATAATGCAGATTACGATTTTATAGTAATTAGTAAAACAGGTAAGATTGGACAGATCATTGAAATACAAAACCTCCGCATTGCTTTACCAACAGCAGATGAACCGTTTAAACGAAGCGAAGACAAAAAGGAACAATACTGGGAAAAACAAGAATACCCAAAAGAATTAGCTAGAATAAAAAGCAGGTTTGATTGGGATGAATATCCTAATGACTTCAAAGAAAAATGGTACGATTACATAGATGAAGAATTTAAACGTAGGTCAAATGGTTACTGGTTTTATAATAACGGTAAACCTAATTATATCACTGGTACTCATTACATGTATTTGCAATGGTCAAAAATCGACATTGGAGCACCAGATTACAGAGAAGCAAACAGATTATTTTTCATCTTTTGGGAAGCATGCAAAGCCGATAGCAGATGTTATGGAATGTGTTACCTTAAAAACAGACGGTCTGGTTTCTCCTTTATGTCATCAGCAGAGCTTGTTAACCAGGCAACTATATCTTCAGATGCAAGATTCGGTATCCTTTCAAAATCTGGAGCAGATGCTAAAAAAATGTTCACAGACAAAGTTGTACCAATATCCGTTAACTATCCGTTTTTCTTCAAACCAATTCAAGATGGTATGGATCGTCCAAAAACCGAACTGGCGTATAGAGTCCCAGCTTCGAAGCTTACTAGGCGTAAATTAGATGATAACGTAAAGCTAGCAGATTTAAAAGGGTTAGATACTACTATTGATTGGAAAAACACAGGAGATAACTCTTATGATGGTGAAAAGCTAAAGATATTAGCACACGATGAAAGTGGTAAATGGGAAAGACCTGATAACATATTAAACAACTGGAGAGTTACAAAAACTACACTAAGGCTAGGGTCAAGAATCGTAGGCAAGTGTATGATGGGCTCAACTTCAAACGCATTAGATAAAGGTGGAGACAACTTCAAAAAACTATACTACGCTTCAGACGTTACAAAAAGAAATAGAAACGGACAAACTTCTAGCGGACTCTATTCTCTTTTCATCCCTATGGAGTGGAACTACGAAGGATTCATGGATACTTTTGGATCACCTGTATTCTTTACGCCAAAAAATAAAACAATCGGAAAAGACAATATCCCAATTACGATCGGAGTAATTGAACACTGGGATAATGAAGTAGATGGTTTAAAACAAGATCAAGACGGTTTAAATGAATACTATCGACAATTTCCAAGAACAGAGCAACATGCTTTTAGAGATGAAACTAAAAACAGTTTATTTAATCTCACTAGAATATATGAGCAAATAGACTATAACGAAGAAGTTAATAACACTACTACTAAAGGTAGTTTTATGTGGGAAAACGGTGTTAAAGACACTAATGTTAAATTTGTGCCAAATAAAGATGGTAGGTTTAATGTTTCATGGGTTCCACCTAAAAACTTACAAAATAAAGTGATTATAAAGAATGGTGTTAAGTATCCTGGAAATGAACACGTTGGAGCATTTGGTCTCGATAGTTATGATATTTCTGGTACTGTGGACGGTAAAGGATCTAATGGATCTCTTCATGGACTAACAAAGTTTTCAATGGAAGACGCACCACCAAACCACTTTTTCTGTGAATATATAGCTAGACCTCAAACAGCGGAAATATTCTTTGAAGAAATACTTATGGCATTACATTTTTACGGTATGCCAATACTTGCTGAAAATAACAAACCAAGGTTTTTATATTACTTAAGGCGTAGAGGTTATAGGGGTTTTTCAATGAATCGTCCTGATAAAATTTGGAACAAGTTATCACCAACAGAAAAAGAAATAGGTGGTATACCTAATACAAGTGAAGACATTAAACAAGCACATGCCGCTGCAATTGAATCTTATATAGAGGAACACGTAGGTGCTTTAGAAACAGGTGTAGGTGATATGTACCACCAAAAAACATTAGAAGACTGGGCTAAATTTAATATCAATAATAGAACTAAGCATGATGCTTCTATTAGTTCTGGACTAGCTATTATGGCTTGTAATAAAAATAGATATGTACCAGTTGCAAAGAGACAAGTTAAGTCTATGAACTTAGGCATTAAAAAATATGATAACAGTGGTTATATTTCAAAAATAAATAAATGATAAATACTAATTATAACAGTTCGTTCCCTGATCAAGTCGTACCAGACGCAGAGAAAGCTACTTTAGAATATGGGTTACAAGTAGGTAGAGCTATTGAAGGTGAGTGGTTTAGAAATGATAGGGGAGCTTATGATAGGTTTAATACTAACTACAATAATTTTCATAGACTTAGATTATATGCGAGAGGTGAACAATCTGTACAAAAGTATAAAGATGAGCTTTCGATTAATGGTGATTTATCTTATTTAAATTTAGACTGGAAACCTGTACCAGTTATACCTAAGTTTGTTGACATCGTTGTAAACGGTATGTCTCAAAGAAATTATGAAATAAAAGCATTTGCTCAAGACCCTGAGTCTATAATGAAAAGAACTAAGTATGCTGAAGCTATACAAAGGGATATGATGCAAAAGCAACTTATACAGCAGATACAGCAAGTAACTGGTTTAGATGTTTCAAAATCCCAAGGTGTTGGTTTAGAAATGGAGAGCGAAGAGGATTTACAGTTACACATGCAAATGGATTATAAAGAGTCTATTGAAGTAGCTGAGGAAGAGGTTATAAACAATGTATTAGCAAGTAACAAATATGATTTAACTAGAAGAAGATTAAATCAAGATTTAACTATATTAGGTATTGCTGCTGTTAAAACAGACTTTGACAGATCAGAAGGTGTTACGGTTAAATACGTTGATCCTGCTAGTTTAGTATATTCTTATACAGATGATCCAAACTTTGAAGATATATATTATGCAGGTGAAGTAAAAGCTATTAGCTTATCAGAACTTAAAAAGCAGTTTCCATACTTAACCGCTGAAGAATTATCTGAAATACAAAAGTATCCAGGTAATCAAAACTACACTAGAAACTGGAGTGGTAGATATGATGATAACACTGTACAAGTATTATATTTTGAATACAAGACTTATACTAACCAAGTATTTAAAATAAAAGAAACTTCTTCAGGACTTGAAAAAGCATTAGAAAAAACAGATAACTTCAACCCACCTGAAAGCGAAAGTTTTAAAAAAGCATTTAGATCAATAGAAGTATTATATAGCGGAGCTAAGATACTAGGTCACGAAAAAATGTTAAAGTGGGAGATGGCAGAGAACATGACTAGGCCAAATGCTGACACTGTTAAAGTTAACATGAACTACAACATCGTAGCTCCTAGGATGTATAAGGGTCGCATAGAATCAATTGTAAGCAGGATAACTGGTTTTGCTGACATGATACAGCTTACACATTTAAAACTTCAACAGGTGATGTCTAGAATAGTACCTGATGGTGTTTATATGGATATAGATGGTTTAGCAGAAGTAGATCTTGGTAATGGTACTAATTACAACCCAGCAGAAGCATTAAACATGTACTTTCAAACTGGTAGTATAGTTGGTAGGTCAATGACTCAAGACGGTGACTTAAACAGAGGTAAAGTTCCTATACAAGAATTATCTACATCAAACGGTATGGGTAAAATACAAGGTCTTATACAGACTTATGAGTATTACCTTAAAATGATTAGAGATGTAACCGGGTTGAATGAAGCAAGAGATGGCACGTTACCAGACAAGCAATCATTAGTTGGTTTACAAAAATTAGCTGCTGCTAGTTCTAACGTAGCTACCAGACATATATTACAAGCTAGTTTATATTTAACTCTTAGATCTTGTGAAAATATATCATTAAGAGTTGCTGATGCTTTAGCTTTTCCATTAACTAGACAAGCATTAGCTTCAAGTATATCAAGATATAACGTAGGTACTTTAGATGAGTTGTCTAAATTAAACTTACATGATTTTGGTGTTTTCTTAGAATTAGAACCAGACGAAGAAGATAAACAAGTTCTTGAACAAAATATTCAAATAGCTTTACAAGGTGGTCAAATAGATCTTGAAGATGCAATAGATATTAGAGAAGTTAACAACTTAAAGTTAGCTAATCAAATGTTAAAGAAGCGTAGAAAAGATAAAGCCGCTAGAGATCAACAAGCGCAACAAGCCAATATACAAGCGCAAGCTCAAGCTAATGCTCAACTAGCTGAACAGACCGCAATGGCAGAAGCTCAGAAACAACAGATATTAACAGAGCAGAAACTTCAGATTGAAAAAGCTAAAAGCGATTTTGAAGTTCAAAAGATGGAGAGAGAAGCTCAAGTTAAAATGCAATTGATGGAGCAAGAGTTTAACTACAACATGCAGTTAGCTCAAGCACAGGGTCAAGCTAAAGAAAAAGCTGAAGAGTTTAAAGAAGATCGTAAAGACGAAAGAACTAAAATACAAGCAACACAACAATCAGAGTTAATAGATCAAAGAAAAAATGATTTATTACCTAAAAACTTTGAATCCGCAGGTAATGATACATTAGGTGGATTTGGACTAGAGCAATTTGGCCCTAGATAATTATTAACTATTATATTATATTATGTCAGAAACAGTCAAACAAGAAGGTGACTTTAAAATTAAAAAGAAACCTGGTAGACCAAAAAAATTAAGTAAAAAAGATGAACCTATAAAAGTAGATTTATCTAAAAAAGAAGAGGAGAAAGAAGATGCCGTTCAAGAGCAAACAACAGGTGAAGTACTTGTTCGCGACGAATCCCCAGTTAGCGAAGAAGTTTCTAAAGAAAACATCAAAGAAACAACTGAAGAACCTACCGAAGAGAAAGAAGAAGAAGTAACTTCTCCAATACAAGAGATAACTGAAGAAGAGGAAAAGGTTGAAGAAGTAGTTAAAGAAGATCCAGTGGTTGAAGCGAAACAACCTGAAGTTAACTTACCAGAAAATATAGAAAAGTTGGTTAAGTTTATGGAAGAAACTGGTGGAACGGTGGAGGATTACGTTAGATTAAATGCTGACTACTCCAATGTAGATAACGATACGTTGTTAAAAGAATATTATAAACAGACAAAACCTCATTTAGATATGGAAGAGATTAACTTCTTATTAGAAGATAATTTTTCATATGATGAGGAGATGGATGAAGAGCGAGATATAAGAAAGAAAAAACTTGCTCGTAAAGAAGAAATTGCAAAAGCCAAAAGCTTTTTAGAGGAAACAAAGAGTAAATATTACGATGAGATCAAGTTGAGACCAGGCGTAA
>Ga0209337_1001791_pt1 | contig 16002 bp, 4 predicted proteins | sample LinPmetageLP53_FD_184044 | JGI IMG/M metagenome (GOLD analysis project Ga0209337, IMG submission 184044) | Marine viral communities from the Pacific Ocean - LP-53 (SPAdes) (version 2) | ecosystem: Environmental > Aquatic > Marine > Oceanic | place: Pacific Ocean | collected 2010-02-08
GGTCAAGAACTTCAAGGTATTAGAGGAGAGAAGGCTGCAGGTGTTCAAAACCTATTTGGTGGTATTGAAGATATTGCTAGTGGTATTGGGGATATTTCAGATAAAAAAAACGAAGTAGGTAGATATGTTCCTAAAACTGAAAAAGGTGGTAAGATAGAATCTGAAGAGGGTGGTGTTACACCAGGGGAGTTTGATCACAATAGCAATCCAATTGATATGGTTCAAGATGGTGAGAAAATTGGTGAGGCTACAGGTGGAGAACTTATACTACCTCCAGACGATGTGGAAGCTGTAAGAGCTGCACTCGAAGGTGGAGACAAAGATGCTGCTTTTGAGTTAATGAAAAGTTTAGTAGAAAAGTACGATAGCAATGTTATAGAATCAGAACAAGAAGAACCTAGTCAAGAAGAACCTTCAATGGAGCAAGGTCCTATGATGAAGAATGGGGGTTACCTATCAACTATAAGTGCTAGAATGGGTGCTTATCTTAATCGAAGATAATTATGGCTGGAGAAGGTTTATTTTTTACAGGTACAGTTCTTAAAAACAGTCGTAATCTTTTACAAGAGCAAGCTGCAAGAGAACAACTAAAGTTACAGAACGAACAACTTGATCTTCAAAGAGAAGAAAAAATTCAAGCAAGAAAAGACGCTAGGGCAAAAAACGAAAAAGGTCTTTATACTAGTTTAAGTATTGAGGGTGCAGAAAGGTATGCTGATTATTTTTCTGTAAGACAAACAGATATAGATAATTATACTCGTGAAAACTCTGAGTTAATATTAGATAATGCTAATAGTGAAGAAGCTATTGCTTTAAAAGCAATGCAAGACTCATTTAGAACAGATGTTAACTCTGCAGTAAGAAGAGGTCAACTTTTAAATACTTATGATAAATCTAAAATTGATAATAAAACTGATTCTTATAAAGTAGATGACAATGGCAGCCTTGTTTACGAGGTTTCTGAAAATCAATTTATAGAAAGTTTAAATTCTGGTGCTGACTTTCAACAGTCTTTAGCTGATTATGATATTGGTATAAATAATATTATTAACAAGAGTGAATCAAATCCTGTGCTTGAAGTAATTAATAACGATAAGTTAGGTTATGAAAAAAGTGATAGAGTAGATGTGAAATCTGGATTGACTTTTAATGAGTATAGTGACGAAACAAAACAAGCAATGACTGACAAAGTTTTTGAAGGTCTTACTGTAAATGAAAGAGGTAGTTGGGATAATACTAAGTTTCAAGACTTATACAAGAATGGTACTGTATTAGTTGAAGAAGAAGATGGTAGTAAAAGTAAAGTAAGTTCTATTAATGTTTTTTTTGAAGAAGAATACGATAACTCAGCTCCAGAAGATACTCTAAAGAATACTCTTATGCCTACCATTAATGGTGAGGTAAATCCACTTTTTGATCCTAAACTTTCTAATCAGTATGCTCAGTGGTTGTCTAACAGAAAAATAGAAGAAGAAACAGCAGGATCTTCTACTAGCAAAAAGACACCAGGTGGAGATAAAAAAGAAAACTTAAGGGAGATGACTCCTAAATTTAGAGAGATGTTTGATCAGAAATATGGAGAGGATTCTTTTACTGAAGATTCATCTAGAAACGGTATAGACTTAAATGCAGACATTACTGATACTCCAAGAAGTAAAACAGAAGTTTCTTTAAACCTTGGAATGCTTGGATCTGAAAACAATGAGAACAAACTTGCTTTTGAGGAAGAGGTTATGAGAATGAATTATCCTAAGGGGGCTAAATATAGTGAAGACAAATTACTAGTTCAAGGTGACAAAGGATATGAAGATGCACAAAAAAGAATTAAATCAGCTAGACAGTCACCATTAGATGGAAGTGTACTACTGTATACTATGACTAAAGATCGAGTCCCAGTAGCTGTTGTAAAAGTTAACGATAAATCTATAGTTGTTCCTTTATCTAGGATTAAATCACTTATAGGGTCTACATATAAAGGGGCTACAGGAGAGACACCTGGTACAGGGTATTACTTATTTCTTGAGGCAGGTGCAGAACCATTAGGTGAAAAACCAGTAAGTGCTTCTAATTTTAATAATTAAATATATATAATGAACGAAGAAGCTATTCAGCACGCATATAGTTTATTTTCCAATGATGGTTATAACAAGAGCGTAAACGAGTTCAAAACTTTGATGTCATCAAATCCTGAAGCTTTAGCACATTCTTATGCTTTGTTTAAAGATGATGGCTATAATAAAACCATTGAAGATTTTAAAGCTCTTATGATTGGTGGTCAAGATGCTGACCAAAATCAGTCAGAAGACTTAAAAAAAAAAGAACCTTCGATATGGGATACGTCAATGCAGGGGACTACAACGGAGCCTACATCAGACTCTTCGGAAGATCCTTCTTCTTCGGATCAAAACCTTCTTGATGGTGCTATAAAAGATAGAGAGCAATCTGCAATAGATAGTGCTCCAACTTCAGAGCCAATAGATCTTTTTAATATAACAGACGATCAAAATAAAAACATTCTTTCTCAATACTACGAGAAGGAAGGTGCTGATTATAAAAAAAGACAAGATAGGTCAACAAACCTACTTAAGCTTAAAGAAGAGAAAGAAGCTTTTGATGACGCTACATTTAGACGTGAATTAAGAGAAGATAACATATTTCTGTATAAGGGCGAGTATTACAACTACGAAATGGAAGACGGAAAGTTCGTTAGAAAAGACTTAGTTGAAGACATACAACAGAGAAGAGAAGATTACGGAAATACACATAGACTTGGAGATAAAATATCAGGTTTTTTTGATGACTTCATGGGTATGATTACCGACCCTTCTTCTATTTTAGGTGGTCAAGACGAATCTATTATTGGACCTGACGAAGAAGATCCTGAAGTTGGTGGTAAATCAGACAACCTTAGTGGTAACCCTATCTCCGTACAACTACCTGGAGGTAAAATTCAAACTTGGGATTCAATAGAAAGTGCTAAAAGACAGTCTGATGATTTAGAGTCTCAAATAGAAGAATTAGAAGATGAGTCTAAAGAAACAGATGAAAAAGCAGAAAAGGCTTTAACAAATTTTCATACAGATTTAGAGAATAAAATAAGATCCACTGTAGTAGAAAAAAATGGTGGAATGGAAATGTATGAGGAGCTTTCTAAAAAACATGGATTAAATTGGGGTTTTGTTAGAACTGATCAAGTTCAAGTTAAAACTGGAGATGGGTCTTACAGGAATGCTACTTTTTTAGAGGCTAGAAATTTACTTATAAAAGACAAAGAGTTTACTCAAGGCATTAGAGATGGTGTTAATGAGATTAAAATATCTGACGCTTTTCTTGAAGAAGATGCTGGTCGTGATTTAAAAAACCTTATTACTGTTCAGTCTTCTTACGATGGACCTTTTGGTCAATGGTTAGATGATACTATGGCTGGAGGTTTAGGACTTTTGGCAGGTCAGGTTGATGTTGCAGAAGGTGTTGGGATGACTTTAACTGGAGAAGGTGGTGAGTACATATCTAAAGGTGGAGACTATTCAAATGGTTTGTTTGAAGCTCAAAAATCTATTCAAAAAAGAAAATTTATTTACGAATACCCTGGAGTTATAAATTCTACTTTAGAGGGAAATCTTTTAGATGCAGGAGAACAATTAGTTGGTAACGTATTAGGTTCAGTCCCTCAAATAATGCAGATGGCTGTAACTAATTTTTTGCTTAAAAAAATACCTGCAGGAAAGTTTATTACTAAGAGTTTAAAGAAAAAATTTAAAGCTGGAGAGTTTAAAGAAAAAGCTTTTAAAGAAGTTGTTGAGTCAAGACGTAAGAGTTTTGCTAAATGGACCTCAGCTGGTTTAATGGGTGGTGGTGCTTTTGGTCAAACTAAAAACGAACTAGAAGAGCTTAGTGTTAGAAATGTAGAAGGTGGAATGAGTGACTTGGCTATCTTTTTTAACGCAGCTGCTCATGGTGGTTTTGAGGTGTTCTTTGAATCCAAAACTTTAGAGTTAATGGATGGTTTAAAGGATGTTGTTAAAGCAATTCCTGCTTCTGTAATAAAAGAAAAAGGTAAGAAAAAAGTAATTGAAGAAGTTTCAAAAGGTGCTGTTAGAAGATTTTTTAGAGAATCTCATATAGAGGGTTTATCTGAAGGTCTTACTGAAGTTGGAGGATTGTTTACTGACGTTATTACTAATGAGTTTACTGCAAAAGGTAAGGGTGTTAATACACCAGAAAACCTTAAATCATCTTTAATGCAGATAGGTGATGCTTATCTTGCAGGGTTTGGTATGTTTACTGGTATGAAGACTGTTGGCGTTAGTGCTACAGGTTTAGCGACTGGGTACAACATGATACAAGCATCAAAGATAAATGAAGGATTTATTTACACTATAACAAACAGTGACACTGGAGAAAAAACAGAAGTAGATGGAATTGGTTTAAGATCTTTTTTATCTAATCCAGATAATCAACAAGCAGTAATAAACAAGTCTACTACTATAGACGCATCTATGGATCCTGCTGCTAAAGAATTACTTGACAATCTAGAAAGTGGACTTTCAAGTAAAAGTGGTAAGAAAGCTAGAGCAAAACTAAACTCATTAAATAATAATTTAGATTCTTTAATAAGTAAGCTTGAGTCAACAGATAAACGTAGACTTAAGTCTATAGACCCTACAGTAAAGTTAGGCTCTCGTGCCGAAGCAAAGACTGGTGAGATGGAGCAATCTCTTCCTGACTCTATTAAAAATATTTACAAGGCTATTGACGACATACAAAGTCATATTGCTGAGAATCCTTTTTTAGCTATTACAGATGGAAGTAAGTCTAAGCTAAATAGATTAAATAAAGTTCTTAAGAAAAAAGGTATTGAGGCTAAAGAGTATACTTTTCCTAAAGATTTACAAGGAGTTAATTTACAAGTTAATGAAGGTGGAAAGTCTTACTTCTATGAGGGACCATTTAGAAGACAAAAAAAGAATAAAGGTTTAACTTTTGAAAGTGAAGTAGATGATAGCTTTAATGCTAAAGAATATAACTTTAGTGATGACGCTATTAATTTTATTAAACAATCAATTAAAAATATTAATGCACAAAAAAATGACCCTGACTTTGATTTAGACAGTCAAGACATATACATTCCAGTCGGTCAGGATCCTTCTATTTCTGTAGATGGAAAAGAGGTTAACTCAGGTACTATAAAATTTGGTAAAGTAACTTACGCTGAAGCCCTTGCTATATCTAAAGAGTCAAACAATAAGGTTGAATCTAAAGGTGTTAAACAGTCAGATATAAATACTATAGGTAACAACAAGATTTTAAATAATCTTGATGACACATCTTTAGATGAGGTGACTAGTGAAGAGTTAAATGATAGTGATGGCTACCACATTCTTACAGTAGGTAGTAAAAATGTTGACGCAGAAACTGAATCTAATCAGTTGGCTAATTTAAAAAAGAGACTTAATAGACTTGGGGTTAAATATAAAAAAGTAGTTAGTACACAAGATGGTGTTAGAAAAGAATCCTTTATAGTTAATGGATTGTCAAAAGATCAAGCACTACAGTTAACTAGAGACTTTAATCAAGAGTATACATACTCTAGTAAAGATGGTATTCTATATGCTGATGGTAGCGTTGAGTCTGCTCAAAAAATTAGAGGATCAAGATCCCTAATGGAAGGTGGAGTTATAGCAATCAAAAACGCTAAAGGAGAGGTTAAATATATTGGTATAAGAAAGTCAGGAAAGAAATCTTTTGGTAAAGAGTTTAACTCTTCTAATATGTCTGAGCTTTCTGATTACTCAAAAGACTTTCCTTCTTCTACTCAAAAAATAATATCTTCCCTTGTAAACCTAATGAACTCTGTTGGTAATAATGTTCCTATAGTTATGGCTAGAAATGCTAAAGCTTTAGAGCAATTATTAATACAAGATGGTGTTGATTTAGGTGAAGGTGTTACAGCTAAAGATGCTTCGAATGCAGAGGCTTTTTACAATGGAGGTAAGATGTATGTTAACGTTTCAAATTTAACGCCTCAGACTATGTTTCATGAGGTTATTCACCCATTAGTAAGGGCTTTAAAGAAGTCACCAGAAGGTAGAAAAGTTTATTCTAATATTGAAAAAACTGTAAAAGATAGTAAGGTAAAAAAGAGAACTGCTTTGTATGACAAGGGTGGTAGAATAATTAAATACAAAAGTTCTTCTTACTATGACTGGGCTAAAAAAACTTACACTACTCTTGGTAAAAAACAAGGTCTTAAGGATAAGGGGTTAGAAGCTATGATTCTTGAAGAGGCTTTTGCTGAGATGATGGGGGATGCTGCTGCACAGAAATTTATTAGCAATAGCTCTGTGCTTGGTCAGGTAAGGGAAACTATAAAAATGTTTTTAGAAGCAATCTTTGGAGTTGAAAAAATTAAAAATATTTTAAATAGAAAAAATCTTGATTTAATAAACCTTGGTGACGTATCTGATTTGGATATAAGAAAACAGTTTAAAAGAGCTGTAGTCTCTGGAGAGAAAATAACCATTGGAGGTAAAGATATTGACTTTGGACAAACAGATTCTGAGTCTAAGTTTAGTAAGTCAATGGATAACTCTAACAAAGGTAGAGCAGAAAGAGGTGACGAAGTTTTAACAGACACTGTAGAGGTGTCTGATGAAGATGTAAGTAGTAGAGGTATAACTTCATTTTCTTTAAGAGAAAGAGTCGGGTTTAAAGAATCAGATATTCCTGTTGGATCTATTATGGATCTTAATGGTCAGAGGGTTTTTGTAAGTCCTATAGATATGTCTTCAGCTGGAAAAATAACTAGCGACAATGGTATAAGTCATAACATGATGGGTGGTATACTTTACCCAATGTTAAATGGCACTGAAGGTTGGGCTTTTACTACAAAAGAAAAAGCTCAGTCTACCTTAGATTACTTAAGAAAAAAAGGCATAACAAAAATGGTCTTTATGGTTCAAGCACCTACAGGTACTTTGGGTAACATGAACTTTATAAAGTATGTTGAGAAAGAGTTAAATAATGGTCTTAACAAAAAGAAAATAGGTAAAAGAAATACAGTTAACAGGTTAAATGATATTGTAAACCTTCCTGGAATTGTAAAGCATTTTAACGACAAAAACATCCCACTACCTACCTCTAAATTTAAATCTGTATCTGACTTCATGGACTATATGGAAAGTATAGGTACTGGATCTAGAAACATTATAATGAATAAACTTATAGGAGAGACTTTGTTAAAGCAATTGGGTCTTCCTAGAAAAAATGAGTTTTTATCTTTTGTTAACGAGTCAATTATTGGTGAGGCTAAAAAAGGTGACGTTGTAGGTAGTATAGATATTGATGTAAATTCTGAGGTTGTAGAAACTGAAGTTGGATCTGAAGGACATCATGAGGGTTATCCTTTCGCAGTGAAGGGAAGTAACTTTATGGTGTTTAATAAGTTTGCTAACATACTTGACGTATTTCCTGATTACACTTCGATGTCAGAAGTTGCTAAGGCTGAGAAAGAGAATAGAGTTCCTAAAACTTTATCTACCAAAACTCCTGCTGATGCTTACTCTACAATGATGTATGGTGCTGCTGCAGACGTTAATGTTAATAATGACTTTACTGGAGGTGATCTTCAGTATAGTAGGTTCTCTTTATCTAGTGACGCTAAATACAATGGCATTTCTCCTGTTGGCAGTAAAGGCTTTAACGAGTGGTTTGGTAAGTCTAAAATAGTAACACCTGATGGTGAACCTATGATGATGTTTCATGGTACTCCGTTTGTCTTTGACTCTTTTAAAGATAATTCAAAAGGAACATTCTTTACTATGAGTCCTGAATTTGCTAAGGAGTTTTCTGGTAAACAATTTAACGAACAAGCTTTAAATGGTAGGGATGCACAATCTAATATAATCCCTGTTTATATAAAAGCTGAAAACCCATTTGATTTTGAGAATCCTGACCATGTAGAAATGTTAGTTGATAATTACAAAGATCATTTAATATCTCAAGGTTTTGACGTTTCAAGTATAGAGACTCAAGACAACTTAGATGACCTTAGATCTAAAGCATCTTCAGGTAGTTATCAAGTTTTAGAAAAACAATTTTCTCACTCGATAATGGAAATGGGTTTTGACTCTTTCTTTGTTATGGAAGAAGTTTTAAGTGGTGAGTACAAAAACATAGCTGTGTTTAATGCGAGTGACCAAATTAAGTCGGTGTATAATAATAATTATAGCGAGCAAGAATTAAACTCTGAAGGTGCTACTAAGTTTTCTCTTAAGCCATCTAATCAAATTAAGTTTACTTCAAATGCTCAAGAATCTGCTAATAAATTGCTACGTAAACTTGGTAACTCTGCTTACAGTGATAACCCTAAAGATTTTAAAACACCTAAGAAGTGGCTTGAAATGATGTCTAAAGAAGGCGTTGCTGGATTTGGATCTAATGTTGAGGGTGCTGACTTGTTAAATCAAATAGAGGACTTATGGAATTTGAGAAAAACAAATCCTATAATTTTAATGGATTTACAAGCTACAGGAAATGACACCCCTGCTAACATTTTATATAAGGATGGTATACCATTTACTTTAGTTTATGATGTAATACAGGCTAACGAGCCAGAGGTTTCTGTAACAACTCTTTATGGTACAACTAAATTTGACAGAAAGCAAGCTGTACTAGATGGTTTTGATTTAGAAATAATTGGTGATATATACGTAGTTACAGCCCCAGATGGGAGTACTTACTCTGGTCCAATTGACCCTAACGATGCTGTAGATCCATTACTGTTTAAGAATCTTAAGGAGCAGTCTAGAAAATTAAAATACGTTAACAAAGCTATTGAAGATGGTTATGGTAATGTTATCATGCAATCTAATGAGTGGATGCAGGCTTATGCTAATTTAACAAATGTGTCTATTATACAAGATATTACTGACTTGTTTATGTTTTATTTCCCTTCATCAGTAAATGAAAATTATGGGATGCAGGGTGTTCCTTTGTCTGGAAACTACAGAGAAGTTGTTTTAAGGTATACAAACCCAATGAACACTGATAATATTCCTAACTCACATTATCAGGAATATAAACCTATTTTAGGTTGGGCTAGAATTGACGAAAGAATAGGTGATAATGGTGAGAAAATAATGTTTGTTAGAGAGATACAATCAGACTGGCAACAAAGGCTAAATAGAAGAGAGCAGGAGGAGTATGATGAAAGACTAGAGAAGTGGCGTAAGAAAAATAAAATAAGTCGTTCTGCTGATGTTAGTAATTTTGTTGGTCCTAAAACTGTTAAACCTTCAAAGAGAGGTAAAAACACAGCCTCTACAATGCTGTCTGATCAACAAATATCTCAAGTAAAAGATAATTTAGAAAAGTTAAGAGCAGAACTTACGGATATCTATAATGGTGGTATTACATATACTGATGGTAGCATAGAATCAATACAAGACAAGATAAAATCAGAGGAAAATAAGATACTAACTTTAGCTGGTAAATTAGATAAGTATACTCACTTTCCTTGGGGGCAGATGTCTAAGTCTGTTGGATTAAATATAAGAGTCTTAATGGATATGGCTGCTCGTGAAGGGTTTGATTACATATCATTTCCAGGTGGAGAACTAGCTGGAAAAATACAAGGATGGGGTTCAGGTCGTAAAGGTGGTAAAAAAGCTTATGAAGTTGAAGTACCCAAAGTTGCTCAAGCTCAATTAGACAGGTTAGGTATACAGCCTAGAAAGATAAATTCTACTAAAGAAGATTTAAATGAGGCAAACAATAATGGTGAAGTGTTAGCAACCAATGTCACTGTTAAGCTTAAACCTCCTATGGTGTCTCAAAAAATAAAGAAAGGTACTCCTCTAAATGCTGAGACTATAAAAATGATTTTAGCAGATCCAAAAGTTTCTAACGTTTCTGTCAAGCCAGGTTTAAAAGTTTTATCTGTAAAAAATATGAAGGGTGGTAAATTAATCCCTCCTAGTATAATAGCTGAAGACATGGTTTTTGATGACTATTTTGCTAATATTTTTAAACAATATACAACAGAAGATAATCTCCTTAAAGACCTTAAAGAGACAAGAGATTCTATTCAGAAAAGAGAAAATAAACACATAAAAAAAACAGAAGATGCTATTCAATATGGTCTAGAGTTTTTTAAGAATCTTCCAAGAAATAGGACTCAAGGAAACATGTATATTTTTACGAAAGATTTAGTCTCAGATATTTTGATTGAAGATTATGTGTTTGATAAAGACCTTGATGGTAATAGAATGATTGAACCAGTATTTGATAAGGTTATTGAGGAAGTTGTTGATTTATTTTTTGCCGATTTTGATAATGACCCTATGGTCAGTAGCACTTACGGAGATACTAATCTAACTCCAATTTCTATTGGTCAAGGTGTAGAATTAGAATTAGGTAGGTTTTTCCCTGATATTGATTCAGTACCACTAGTATTTAAAATGTTAGAAAAAGCATACTCTTTGGGTTACACTAGTGCAGTAGAAGTAAAAAATCACATAAAAGAATATGGAGAGCTTCCTAGACAAAATGATATTGAATCGGAATTAAGTGATGATGGTACAATTACAGATACTTATGATCGAAGTCTTATGGAAAGGTTAGAGGCTGACAGCTTTGTGGCTGGATATACAAAAGTTTATAAATTTAACAAACCTTCTTCCCTCAAAGAACAATCTTGGTATCCTAGAGTTTCATCTAACTTAAGTAACGCAATAGATTTTTTAGAGAAAAACAATTTAGAAATTGAATCAAGCTCTTTAGAATTAAAATCTTTACCAATAAAACAATACGCAGAGAATATAAATAAAAACTCAGGCGTAACTAAGTTTAGATTAAATAATGATGGTAAAGTAAATCTTGATCCTAATCAATTAAGAGCACTTGATTCTAGCTATAAAGGTATTGATGATAAGTTTCCTTACGCAAATATGATAGATGGTGTTGCTACCATGTACAACTTTACAGATGATGATATAGGAATAATTAATCCAGCTGTTGAAGATTTAACAGAGTATGGAAAGTCACAGTTATCTATCTGGGGTAGACCAAGAGTATTCTTTAACCTTAACGCAGAAGATAATTCTAATCTTGATGATTCAAAAAACAGAAACAAATCTTTATTTCCTGTAGATAGGTTGTACCCAATGGATGATGATCCACTTGATATAGGTGCTATGGCTGACCATAACATACAAAAATTCAAGGATGAGGGTACTAGAACTGTAGCAACCTTAAGCTTTGATACCAAGAACATGAACTTAATTAACACCTCTCTAGCTAAAGTTAAAATGGCTATTGGTGATAGTGATAACTCTGACTACACCAACAACTCTGGTGTACAAGAAACTGATCTTGGCTACTCGTTTACCTTTAACTATCAAGAAGGTAATCAGGAGATAGACAACATTATAAAGGAGAACTGTGATGACGCAACGTTTGAGTCTAAACCTACTGAGTCTATAAGATTTAATAGAACTGAGGAGATGGCTAAGATAGCTGAAAGTGCAGGATTCCAAGGTTTCTTGTACGAAGAGGGTGGAGAGCAAATGGCTACAGTATGGTCACCATCTCAAGTTAATCCTGAAACTAGATTTAATTTAAAATCTCATAGTGAAAAAACTGTGTATGTAAGTGACGCTTTTGGTTTCTTACTTGATATTAAGAACTCTGTAATTCAAGCTGACTATAACGCAGGTAGATTTTTAACTGGTCTAAAGTACTATGGAAGTAGGGTTAAGCAAGGTCAAGATAGTAAAGGTAACACTAAGGCTGAAATAGACCCTAATAGCAAACTATACGATTCTTCTAGAAAGTATGACATAAGAGCTAGTAGATTAATATTTAAACCTTTTGGCTACCACACTAGAAAAGATATAAAAGACTTAGCTATATATGCTAATGGTAGTTTAAATTTAGCTCTATATGAGGCTAATCAAAACGCTAAGGATTTAAAAAGAATTGTCAAGAATATATCTGATAAAATAAAAAATACTAAAGAGTATAAAGACGCTGATGCTAACGGTAAACAAAGATTGTTATCTAACGAAATTGGTCATGATAAACTACAATTATTATTAACTAGTAAAGAAGCTAGAAAAGTAGAAGAAAATAAAGAGCTTTTACACATAATTAATATAATGGTTAATCATGTTTCCGAACTTGGACAAATACTTATTAATGAAGGGTTTGTTGATGGACCACTTGCTGCAGCAATAGATGCTAACAGAGGTGTTTATCTTCATAGAAAATATAAGTTATATGGTAAAGATTCTTATAGCCCAACTGAATCTGTCGTAGAGAAAGCCAGATTGTTTGTAATGAAAGAGCTTCAAGGTAAAAAAGCTAACGAAGGTAAAAGCGAAGATGAGTTGTATGATACAGCTAAAAAGAAAGTAGACTTAATACTTAAAAGAGATTCAGGTTCTTTAGATTTCTTAAGTAAAGGTTTTGGAAATGCAATTACAGCTGATACCTCTGTCTTTAAAGCTAAAAACGAAAACCTTCCTAAAGAAATAAGAGATCTTATGGGTGAGGTTACTGATCCTTTTAATAATTATCTAACAACGATTGGTAAGATTGCTAAGACTGTAGCTTCAGACAGGATGTATGATCAACTCCTAGACATAGGTTTAGGTGATTTTATATCTGCACCTATGAGTGACAACAAAACACTACCAGAGGGTGACTCAGGAAGATTTTCTGGAAACCAGTTAAAGGGTAGAAAATGGGGAGCCTTAGAGGGTTATTTTGTGGACAACGAAATGTACGGTGTTTTAACAGAGTATGACGAGTCAATGCTTGCTGCTCAAGCAAATGGTGGATTAAGGTCGTACCTTAACCTAATTATGCTAGGTAAAAAGTTTAAGACTATATACAGTCTTGGTACTCATGGTAGAAACGTTATAGGTAACACTTCCTTTATGGCTATGAATGGTCATGCTATTACTGGTAAAAAAGATTTTGAGGATGCTAAAAATTCAATACTTCAAGTTATAGGTAAGGGTGATAAAGAAATGGATGCCCTTTACAAGAAGCTTGTATCACTTGGTGTTGTTAATACAAACGCATTTTTACAAGAAATAAAAGCTATTAGTAATCAGTTAGATGAAGCAGGATTTGATTTTAATGATTACTTCTCAAAAAGAAATGACAAAAATCCTGAAGCATTTGCTAATATTAAAGATGGTCTTGGAAAGTTAGATAAATTCTTGACTAAAGCTTACCAAGCTGAAGATGATGTGTTTAAAATCTTTGGGTGGATGCAAGAAAAAAACAGATATATTAAGGCTGGGTTCCCAGAATCTTTAGCTGAAAGACAAGCTGCTAGAAACATAAGAAATACATACCCTAATTACGATGAGGTTCCTGCATTTATTAGAACTATAGGTAGATTTCCTTTGGTGGGTACGTTTGTTGCGTTTCAGGCAGAAACATGGAGATGTGCTAAGAACTCCTTAGTGATAGCTAAAGAAGAGATGGAGAGTAGTAATCCAGAGCTTAAAAAACTTGGTATTAAACGTATGGCTTGTTGTTTAGCTTCTTTAACCTTAACTGAAACTTTACAGGTAATGTTAGCTCAATTAGGGTACTCAGCTGTAAAGGCTTTGTTTGCAGATGACGAAGACGAGGAGATGGACTTAACAATGAGGGATAGAGATACCTTTAGTATGCCTAAACATGTTGAAAGAACATTACCTTCTTGGGATAGAAATGGAAATAACTTTGTTCACTCACAAGGAACTATGATTGACATGGATCCTAAAAGTCAATTTTACAGACAAGAAGTTCCTTACATTGAGTATATAAACTTATCTAAAATGTCAGGTACTGGATTTATAAGAGATACTTTTAGAGTTTTATATAAAGGAATTAGGGATCCTAAAGGTGCTGAATCTTTTGCTAGACTTGTAAAGCAAGTGTACGAACCATTTCTTAGTGTTGATATGACTACTGATGGTGTATTAGAGGTTCTTCAGAATGAAAATAATAGAATATTTAGAGAGTCAGATAATTTTATCGTTCAATTTGTGAAAGGTATGTCTTATATAGGTGACAAAATTGGTCCTTCAACAGCTATTTCTTTAGCTAAGATTGCTGATGTTGCAGTGCAAGAAGAGGGCAACAAGACTCTTGAGTCAGAAATAATGGGATTGTTTGGACTTAGAAAAAGTACTCATCTGCCATACACTGCATCTAGATACGAATATTCTTCTGCTTACAAAAAATTGAAAGACGTAGCTAAAGGTGAGGAAAGTATTTTAGACAAAATAACAACACCTTTTACTGATAGAACGAAGTTTAGTCTATCTGATGAGAGTGCAACAAAGAGTAGGTACAAGGATATGGAGTCACCTTTTTATGACTCTGATTTTGATGAATACATAAATGATATGGTGTCTATAACTATGGGTGTTAGAGGTTCAGGGGGAAGAGGTTCTGATATTATAAAGATACTTACAGGACCTGGAGTTAAAATGCCTAATTGGTTAGCTATGGATATACTTGTGTCTGCAGATTATGAAATTGCAAATAATTAGTAATAATTGATTTTTTGAATATTATATTTATATCTTTACATCACCTATCTATCCCCGTTCTGGGGAGCATTGATTTGGTTTTTGGTTAATTTTAAAGGAGGGGTGGTTCCCTCCTTTTCTTTTTTATAAAAATATGCAGTTAGGAATACAATTAATACAGGGATTTGTATTTGGCATTAGAACATTTAACGCCACAGAAGATATTCCATACAACGAAGTCCAGCTATTTGCTGGACCTATATGCTTATATCTTGTTTGGGAGTAAATAAGGGGACCGCTGACGACCAAGTCTTTATGCCCCCTTACGAACACATATGCAGCACTCACGCAGCTTACTCTCGCTTATTAAAATCTAAAGTAATAAGTATATCCGTTCCAAGTTACAGAATATTTACCATCGTAAGAATATGAATAATATACGGATGCGTACCCTCCATTAGTTGCTACCTCCACTCCGTATATACTACAGCTACTACCATAGCAACTACCTTGAACCCTTAAATTAATAGAGTAAGATTGATAACCATTAGATGTTGTTGCTATTACAGCGTAATACTCTCCTGAATCTTCACTAATGTTATTACTATAAGCGTTAAGTGAAAATAAAAGAGATGAAATAATACAAAAATTATAAAAAGTTTTCATAGTTGATTTTTTTTATTTAATTAAAATGTTTCTTAGCGTTTACGAAGCTTAATCTCGTTTTCTAAAAGAGCACCTATTTAATATAAGATTTATAGTTGAGTCAACTTCCTTTTGATTTGATGGGACGTATACGTCTAAGTGTTGATCTGTATCGTACAGATACTTTAAAAACAACTTAAACCTCATCTTAAACTCAGCAGTTCTTAATCCTTTGGTTTCTATTATAAAACCTTTATCTAAGTTTATAAAGTCTGGAGTGTAGGATATATTCCTTACATTACCTGTTTTTTCCTTATAAACTGTTTTACCTTTTGTCTTACCCTTATCCATAAGGAGACCATCAAACTTAAATTTCTCTACAAGCTCGAATGTTTTTCCTTCGTATTGATTGGGGATCTTTGCTTTTTTTAAGGCTCTATAACAGTAAACCTCTAAACCAGAGGCAAATGTAATACCATCTACAATGTGTTTTTTAGCTCTAGTTATCTGTCTGCCCTTCCTTCTTTTGAATCGCATTCTTAAAAGATAACAAATTATTTACTTCTTGCCTCTGTTCCTAGCTCTATTTTTAGATTGACTCTCTAACACTGTACCACCTTTCTTGGTATGAGAAACATCTTTACCATCACCCTTCTTACCCTTCTTCTTATTCATAGCGTTAAGAAATGCTCTGTAAAGTTTTCTACCCATGGTAGCACCATACTTAGCGTTGTACTCGTCCTTCTTTTTCTTAGCATCAGGATTCTTCTGATAGTACTTAGCACTTTCACTATCACCTGACTTTGTTCCTGCTAATTTA
>Ga0209337_1001792_pt1 | contig 16000 bp, 10 predicted proteins | sample LinPmetageLP53_FD_184044 | JGI IMG/M metagenome (GOLD analysis project Ga0209337, IMG submission 184044) | Marine viral communities from the Pacific Ocean - LP-53 (SPAdes) (version 2) | ecosystem: Environmental > Aquatic > Marine > Oceanic | place: Pacific Ocean | collected 2010-02-08
CTACGATAGTAAAAGAACCTGTTAGAAAAAGTAGTAGACATAAAAACATAGAAATAGGAGATCAAGTACTAATACATCATTTTGCTACACAAGAAGCAAAGCCCGTTGATTATGATGATGGCAATGAATGTAATAGTTTTTACTTTTTTTTAGACACAGGAATGATGTACATGTCTATAAAGCCGGACGGTAGTTATTTACCAGTTGGCCCTTTTTGTATGATTACTAAAGGTAACGACGAAGAAGTAGTTACTACTTCAGGGATATTTACAGGAGAAACAAAAAAGCATGAAGAAGGTGAAGGCACAGTATTAGTAGCCGATGATTCTTTTATAGACGGAGGCGGAAAAGTTGGGGATAAAGTAATGTTTAAAAAAGGCATTGATTATGATATAGAAATGCCAGGAGGCGAAAAATTATACCGGGTAAGAACAAACTCTATATATTGTATAAAAAATGGATAATAAGCAATATATAAACAACACGCTACAAAAGCTCATAGATGCGGGTAAAATGGCTATTGAGACACTTATTAGTGACGTAGAGAAGCCTATATCCGATGAAGTGCTAGATGAAAAGCGTAAGAATGCTTTAGATAGCAAAAAGAAAGCTTTTTTAGATGCCCAAGAAATACTAGAAGGTATTGTAAAAATAGAAGATCAACTGTCTAAAGATGAAAGCTATTTAGATCAATTAAAAGAAAGTAAAAAAGATTTCAAGCAAGGTTTTGTAGAAAAGATGGCTAAAAATAATGGGGTACGATAAAAAAACAGATACGGTTTGGATTTGTCCTAACGGGACAAAAGGTAAGGTAATCGAAGTGCAAAACCTGCATATTGGGCTACCTAAACAACCTACTAAATCTAAAATGTTAAATTATGGATTACCTAAAAAAGAACAATATTTTAGAAGAGAGGAATTAAATAAATTATGTACAAGAGACAATGCGGCTGAATTTGAAGATTACATAATAGAAGAATTCCGCAGAAGAAGAGAAGGTATATGGTTTTTAAATAATGGGGAAGTTACATATATGACAGGTTCCCATTATATGTATTGCCAATGGTCTAAAATTGATGTTGGTTACCCTGAATATCGTGACGCAAATCGTCGCTTATTTTTATTTTGGGAGGCTTGTAAAGTTGATTATAGATGCTATGGAATTTGTTATTTAAAAAATCGTCGTAGTGGATTTAGTTATTGCTCTGCAAGTGAAATAGTAAATATAGCTTCAAGCTCAGAAAATGCTGTACTAGGTATTTTGTCTAAGACAGGTAAAGATGCACAAGATTTATTTACAGATAAAGCAGTGTATATATTTAGAAATTATCCATGGTTTTTTAAACCTATACAAGATGGTTCTTCTAATCCGCGAATGGAATTAGCATTTAGAACACCAGCTCAAAAAATTACAAAGAAAAATAAATACGCATCAATAGATGAATCTTTAAATTCTGTAATAAATTGGAGAAATACTTCTTCTAACTCTTATGATGGTCAAAAACTAAAAATATTAGTTCACGATGAGAGTGCTAAATGGACAAGGCCTAATAGTATAAAAAAGAATTGGCGTATTACACGTACATGTCTTTTATTAGGTAGGAAGATTGTGGGTAAATGTATGATGGGAACTACGGCTAATGCACAAGACATGGGTGGTGAAGAATATAAAGATATATATTCAAATTCTGACGTAACAAATAGAGATCAGAATGGCCAAACAGTGTCAGGCTTGTATTCTTTATTTATACCTGCTTTTGATAATTTAGAAGGCTTTATTGACAAATATGGTTATTCTGTTATTAATAATCCTAAAAAACCGATAGAAGGCATAGATGGCTTTTCAATTGAAAATGGTTCTAAGCAGTTTCTATCAAATAGACGGAAAGCATTAGAAGGTAATAATATAGACTTAAACGAATTTAAAAGGCAATTTCCATACACAGAAGAAGAAGCTTTTAGAGCTGATGCATCAAGATCTACTTTTGATGTAGAAAAAATATTTCAGCAATTAGATTGGAATGAAGAAAGACCAGAGCTAGTTGTTACAGGTAATTTTGTTTGGGAAAGCCCGGAGAATAAAAATAAAGTAAGGTGGATTCCTAATAAAAATGGTAAATTTAAAATCACATATTTACCGGAAGAGGAACACCAAAATAAAATATTAACTAAAGGGTCTGTAAAATATCCTGGTAATGCTATTGATTATGTAGCAGGCTGTGACCCTTTTGACCACGATTATACGGTTGATAATAGGCGTTCAGATGGAGCACTTTATATATATAAGAAATTTAATCCTTTTGCTGAACAAAGTGAAATATTCTGTTGCGAATATATAAACAGGCCGCCAAAGGCTTCTATTTTTTATGAAGATGTATTAAAAGCTTGTGTATTTTATGGGGCTGAAATTTTAATAGAAAATAACAAAGTCGGAATTATTAACTATTTTCGCGATAACGGTTTTGGCGGATTTTTAATGTCTAGACCTGAATATACATATAATAAAGTACCTACAGCTAATAAAAAAATGACCCCTGGAATTCCTACAGCAAGTGCTGAAGTTATTAATTTGATGGGAGATTTAATAGAGGCTTATATACATGATCATGTTGGTCATAAACAAGATGGTACTATGGGTAAATGTTATTTAAATGAATTATTGAAGGACTGGAGTGTTTTTGAAATAGATAACAGAACTAAGTATGATGCTTCTATTGCGTCAGCATTAGCTTTAATAGCTACAACTAAAAGAATAAAAAAGAAAAAGGAAATTGTTGATTTCAAACCTTTTGTAAGATCATTTAAAAAAGAAATATATACTAGACAGCGATGAGAGATAATAAAATAGACGAAATAGGAGGTTACCCATCGCCATTAGCTCCAAAAAAAATAAAAGATAGTAAAAAATACGGTTTAAAGTATTTTAAATCTATGTATAAAGATTGGAGTGGTAATGGCGGTAATTCTATTTCCGGTAAAAAGCGTAGGTTTAATTTAGCTAGAGCTTATGCTAACGGAAGCCAATCTAACGATAAGTATAAATCGCTATTAAACACATCTGGAGATCAATCTTATATGAATTTAGATTGGAGTAATCTTAGTATTATACCTAAGTTTGTAGATGTTATAGTAAATGGGTTAGCAGAGCAAGATTATGAAATGAAGGTAAAAGCTATTGATTCTGTGTCTTTAAATAAAAGGATGAAAGATAGAGATAAGCTTTTTGTAGATATGATTAATAAAGACTGGAAAAAAGAATTCAGTAGAGTGGCCGGCATGGAACAGCCAAATGATGAAGGAAGTCCAGAATCTTCTGATGAGTTAGACCTTTATATGTCTTTAACATATAAGCAAAAAAATGAACTTGCGATGGAGCAAGCTTTATCTGGGATAAAAGAACTTAATGATTATCATGAAATACGTTCACAGCTTCTAAGAGACCTTACTGTATGTGGTATGGCAGTAGCAAAAACGCATACTGACCCAGTTAGAGGTATAAAAATAAAATATGTAGATCCTGCCAATTTTATCCATTCGTATAGTAAAGCTCCTGATTGTAAAGAAATATTCCACGCTGGTGAAGTACGGCGCATGACAATAGGGGAAATACGAAGACTAGCTAAGCCTGGTGAACTTTTAGAAAAAGATTTAGAAGATATTGCTAGAAGATATTCAGGAAAAGAAAGTAATAGTAGTTCTTTCAATTCTATGGGTATATATAATGCTGAGCTTGGGTATGAAGAATATGAATACGATAATTTTACAATAGAAGTTTTAGATGCGTGTTTTAAATCAGACTACAAAGTAGTATATGAGAAAAAAACAAATAAGCATGGACAAACTAATGTGTATAGAAAAAAAGAAGGTTATAAGCGGCCTAAAAGATCAAAGTATAAAAGAGAGCTTATAGAGCAGCCTGCATCTATATATTATAAAGGTATATATATAGTGGGTACTGAACACGTTATAAATTACGGGGTTATGGAAAACATGGTACGGAAGAAGTCTACTTTAGATGACACCCCATGTCCTTACATAGTATATATACCTAATGTACATCAAGCTACTAGCAAATCTTTAGTAGAAAGAATGATTCCTTTTGCTGATCAAATTCAATTAGCTCATTTAAAAATGCAGCTTGTTATAGCAAAAGCTAGACCTAAAGGAGCCGCTTTTGAATTAGGTTCTTTAGAAAATGTAGGTAAAGGAGACGGAGCTACGTTTACACCGCTTGAATTACAAGATATATATGATCAGACTGGTAATATATACTATCGTAGACAAGATGATGAAGGTACTCAAAATCAAGTTTTACCAATACAAGAATTAGAAAATGGTATTGGGAAAGATATGCAAAGCTTAATAGCGATATATAATCATAACATGCAGATTATTAGAGATGTTACTGGTATTAACGAAGCTAGAGACGCAACACAACCTTCTAATAAAGCATTAATAGGTACACAAAAGTTAGCTTTAATGGCATCTAATAATGCTACAAAACATGTAAATAATGGTGAGCTAAGCATAAGTACTAGAGTAGCAGAACATTGTGTTCTTAGACTACAAGATATTGTAAAGTATTCTAATTTAAAAAAGAAGTATTTAGCAATGCTTGGCGAGGCTGTTATAGAAAGTATAACTATTGGGAAAGATTTTCATATTAATGAATTTGGTTTATATGTAGAATTAGGTCCTGACGAAGAAGAACGCCAATCTTTTGAGCAAAATATTCAGATGTCTATACAGCAAAAAGAGCTGCGTATAGAGGATGCTATAGCTATACGATCTATTGATAATGTTAAGATGGCAAATCAAATGTTAATCTTACGACGTAAAAAATATCAGCAAGAAACTCAGCAATTAGCACAGCAGCAACAGCAACAAGCTCAGCAAATGCAGCAGCAACAAGCTCAAGCTGCTATTCAAAAAGTGCAAACAGAAAAACAGTTAGAAGCTCAAACTGCTACTGACTTAGAAAATTTAAAGCACAATCATGAAATGGAACGGTTGCAATTAGAATATAATTTAAAAATGCAATTAAAAGGAGTTGAAAATGAAGGTTTGTCTAATAAAGAGCAAATAAAAGTTGAGGGGTCTAATGCGGTACAGCAAACAGCTAACCAAGGCAAATTAGATTTACAGTCTAGCCAGCCTGAAGTATCTCCGCAAGGAGCAGGCCCATCTGAAATACCGGGTATGCCTTCTCCCGAAGCAGCAGATGAGGGTGGTATAGTGCAAGGCGTTCAAGAGCCAAATGAAGTTCCACCATTAGACTCGTTGATATAATGGGAATGATAAAAATTAATCATGTAGGGGCTGTTGCCAGAGTAGATAAATATACAGCCGGCGATATTTCTGCTCTTGGGATTTTTGATATTTATTTACCTGTTTATATTACTTCTCGTGGTTCTGCTTATTCAGAGCAAATTGTATATAAATATAATACAGCTTCTAACAGCGATAAAACTCCGCAGGGATTTATGCAGACAGCGTCTGATCATCTTTTAAGACATAATATTTTATTAGGCTATTTAAACGGGACAGATACTGTTACAACTACTTTTAGAATACAATATTTAGATTTATCTAAAGGGGAAGAGCCAATAAAGTTTGATAAAAATTATGTTACAACTCAAATAACAGACGGCACTAATAATTATAATGCAGGCGCTTTTGATCCTGAAGTGCAAGCTTACGATCCAGGAACAACATTTTATATACCTAATGCTCAAATATTAAGACTGGAAAAACACACTTCAGATATAAGATTATATTATCAGACAAATAAATATTTAAAATTTTCTTTAGGTACGGTAGATACTACCCATATTAATAGAAAGTTTAAGGCGGGTGATTCCGGTGAGGCTGCTTATGTTGCTACAACATTAACAGCTAGTACTTTTGCTACGGCAGACAAGCTAGATCAATTAGAAATTGATTTATTTCAAGCTATATCGGAATCACAAACTCCTGGAGTAATTGAATTTAATTATGATACTGCAAATTTTTCTGTTAGTTCAGTCACAGTCGGATCATAATTTATTTATATATTTGCGTTAATAACTTAAATTAAATTAAATGGAAAACGAAGAAACACAACAACAAGACAACTGGGAGATTGAGAGTGCTCAAGATTCTGGTGGTCAAGAAGTTCTTTTAAATAATGATGTTCAAGAAAGTTCAACTAATGAGATAGTTGAAGAGCAACAAGAAACTCAGGAGCCAACTACAGAAGATTTAGCTGGGGACCCGGAAATTTCTGATGCTGAGCTATTATCTCATATGCTTTCTGAACAATACGGACAAGAGTTTAACGATGTTAGTGCTTTTGAGGATTATATGTCTTCTAAATACACAGCGCCTGAAAACGCAGACTCACCATTTGCAAACGAAACGTTACAGCAAATTAATGAGTATGTAAATAAAACAGGCCGAACTGTAGAAGACTTTATGATGACTCAATCATTAAAGCCAGACGAAATGTCGGATCAAGATGCTGTGATGTTCATGCTAGAGCGTGAAAATCCAGGACTCTCGAAAGAAGACCTTAAATTTTTTATGGAAGAAACATACAAGCTAAAAGCTGGTGATGATTCTAGCGAAAAAAGATTTGGGGAAATCGCACTAAAAAAAGAAGCTATCAAAGCTAAAAGTGAGATCGGAGCGTTTAAAGAGCATTACAAATCGCCTATAAGTGATATTGCTAATGCTGAAAAGAATGCAGTTCAAGCTCAAGCTCAAAAAGATGGTTTCTATAATGAAGTCGTAAATGACATGCAAGGTATTGAAGGTTTAACTTTTGAAATTGATGATAAGGGCACAGAATTTACTTTTGCCATTAATGACGAGAATAGACCAGAGCCACAGCAGTATGTAAACCAATTAGAAAACTTCTTTCAGCAATATGTTGATGAAGAGGGCGGTTGGGACTACGATCAGTTAAATACGGATATGTTTATTTTAAATAATATCGATTCCATAATTAAATCCGTAGCTAATCACTATAAAGGTCAGGGTACTGAAGAAGTTGTTCAGGAACTGAAAAATCCTTCTTATGGAGGACAAGACGCGGCGCCTACTGGAAATGCTGAGCCAACAATGGCTGAGCAAATTTATAAGACAATGCAAGAAAATAATCATTTATAATTTTAAAACATATATAAGATATGGCACAATCGGCAACAGGTAACAATAGTATGCAGGCTCCCGGCTTTACAGTAGCAGGTCAAGCGGTAAGTACTATTGATAATTATGTGGACGCCACCACAATTGGAAATCTCAATCTGCAAAAGCATGATATGAATGAAACGCTTATTAAGCGTTATGGCACACAAGGTCTCTCTGGCTTTTTACAAGCAGTAGGGAACGTTAAAGCAACAGGCTCAGACGAGTTTATGCACTTTGAAGAACGTATGATTCATGAAGAATTTTCATGTATTGCAGATTCAGCGGCATTTGCAGCAGATGGCACTTCAGCAATTGCAACAACAGATGATGAACGTGTAATTAAAGTTTCTGCAGCTCAAGCAGCTGTACTACGTGTAAATTCTGTAATTAAATTTCAGAATTCTTTATTAGGCGGCGAGGTATGTTTAGTAAAAGCGGTTAACACTACTACAGGTGCTGTTAATATTTTACCTTACGCTGGGGATAATGCGTTTACTTCTGACACAGAAGCAAATTACGATGGCGCTAAGTTTGTTGTTATTGGTCTTGAATTCGGTAAAGGTTCTAAGCAGCCTACTGGACTTGAACCATTAGTAGACAAGAAATTTGGTCGTACGGCTATCTTTAAAGAGTCTTACGCAGTTTCTGGTTCTGATGCTACTCAAGTAGTATACGTAAAAGTTAATAGTCCTGCAACAGGGAAGTCTGGTTATGTATGGTACTTGAAAGGTGAAGGCGATACTCGTCAACGTTTCAATGACTATATGGAAGCCCAGATGATGTTTATGGAAAAAGCTGTATCTACAATGCCTGACCCTTCAGGTACTTACGGTAATTTAACTGGTTATCAAGGTTTACTTTCTCACATCTTAGAAGATGGTATTGAGGATTTAGCTGGTACTAACACTACAATTACTACTGCTGCAGTTGATGCTTGGGTAGATGCTTTCGATAAGCAACGTGGTGCTAAAGAATACACTGCATGGTGTGGTCTTAACTACAATATAGCTATTGATGACTACTTAGCAACTAAAAATGCTAGTTATGATGGAGGTGCTCAATGGGGTGCTTTTAATAATAGCAAGGATATGGCTCTTAACTTAGGGTTCTCTTCATTCACTCGTGCAGGTTATACTTTCCACAAGAAAAACTATGACTTGTTTAACGATCGTGGAATGGGTGGTTCTTTAGGTTATCGTACTAAAGCTTTATTTATTCCAGCTGGAGTAAGTAAAGATCCTAAATCAGGTGATAGTTTACCTGCTTTATCAATGCGATACAGAGAAGCTAACGGTTACTCTCGTAAAATGGAGCACTGGTTAACAGGTTCTGCGGTATTAAAGAATCCTACAGATACTGAGGATGCTTTACGATGCCACTACAGAACTGAGCGTGGTCTTCAAGTTTATGGAGCAAATCGATTCATGATTTCTGATATTGATGGATAGTAAATATATTAGAGAGGCCCTTTGGGGCTTCTCTTTTATTTATTGAATTAAATTAAATTAAATAAAATAAAATGGCAAAAAAGAATAATCCGGTCGTTAAAGACCTTGATGAAGCAACTATAGTTGCAACCCCTAAATCAGTAGCTACTCCTACTGAAACAAAAAACACTGACTTATATTCAAAATTATGGCGGGACTCTTATGATAAAGAGGCAGCTAAAACTAAACCCGTTCTCTTTGAACTTGTTAAACACAAAATGGTTAAAGGTGTAAAAAATTATCAAGCTGAAGTGTTTTTCCCTTCTGAAGACATAATATTTGATAAAGAGGCTGGGAAAAGAAGAAAGATTAGATATTCTAGGGGAGAACAAAGTATATATGTAGACAAACAAAGTAAAGATGCTAAGGCTAAAATGATTAAGTTTGAACAAGGCTTAATTGTAGTGCACCATACAGATCCTCTTCTATTAGATTTTATGCGTAAATGTAATTACAATAAAACTAATCCAGAGCGTTTAAGCGATAAAAAAGAAGTTTATTTTGAAGTAAATTCAGGAATAAAAGCTAAAAAGTCTGTAGAGGAAGAAGTTACTATATTAGAAGCTTCTACACTAGCTTTACGTGCTCCATTAAATAAAATTATTCCTGTCGCTAAGTATCTTAATGTGAGTACCAATAAAAGCATAGATGAAATTAGATATGCTTTAAAAAATCTAGCAGCTAAAAACCCTAAAAAATTCATTGAACTGTTTGATAACAAAGAGGCAATGTTTAAGGGCACTTGTATAATGGCTAGAGAATATGGAATCATTAAAGTAACTGATAACGATATAAAATGGGAGAATGGCACTAAGATTATGTCTATACCTCTTGGCCAACCACCATTTGAGGCTTTAGTCACTTACCTCAAAGAAGAGAATAAGTTTGCAGAATATGTAAATCAGCTAGAATCTAGAATGGATGCTATAATAGGAAAATAGAACATATATACCTATACTATAGATTGGAGTGGGGCTGTTTATTCGGTCCCACTTTTTTTTGTATATTTGTGTATCATTAAACAATAGAAAATTATGTCAACAACGGCAGATGTAAATCATATATTTAAGACTGTAAACGCTATAAGTAACAAAGAACAAAAAGGTTATTTAAAGCCTTCAGAATTTAATACAATGTTACAACAAGCTGAATTAGAGATATTTGAGGAAAATTATCATAAAACTGCTAATCCTAATAAACTACAAAGAGGATTTGAATCAGATTTAGATAGAACAGATTCTTTAATTCCTTATTTAAGAAAAGTGACTGGTACAGCCTCAGGGGCTTCTCTAGAATCAAATTATGTGCATTTAGTTGGTGTTTATTCAAGTGGTAAAGAAGTTAAATTTGTTAGGCATTCAGAATTTGGTAAAGTAATAAATAGTACAATTATTGCGCCGACTACTGATTCCCCTATATATACTATATCACCTTCAGCAGCTTCTTCAAGTACTCCTGCTACTAAACTTAATTTTTATACATCCACTTCAGGGCCTAATGACATGATTTATGCAATTGTTTATTTAGCTAGGCCTACAGTGCCAGCAAATGGACATTATGTAGTAAATAGTTTAACCGGACTAGTAGATTTAGCATTATGTACAGCTTTGGACGCTCCAAAGTCAGAACATACTAAGATTACAAATAAAGTATTACAATATCTAGGCATACACTTAAAAGATGGAGATTTAGTAAGTTATGCTTCTAGTGAATTAACAAAAGAATAATATGGCAACACGTAAGCAAATAGCAGAGCGTATATTAAGAATATTACAAGGAGGAGAAGTAACAGCGGACTCGGACATTGACATAAGAGAGATAATGCTACATGTTGATAGTGAAAGAGATAATATAATACAAAGCAAATTAGTACAAGCATATAAAGGGAGAGGACAACTATCTACTTCTGCTATAGCGGGTCAATCTATATTAGGTACTTATATTTCAGAACAACAAATTAGTACTTCTAATGACAGTAGTAGAGACCAAGACTACGCTCAACTTAAACAATATCCCTTAGATTTACCGGATGAGACAGGTATATTGTATGTTAGAGACGCAGATGATTTAAATACTTCTTTCCCAAAATTAATGGCTGGTACAGAAGCTATATACGCTTCTCTGCCTAGTTTTAGCGCTTCTAAAAAGACTTATCATTCAGTGGTAGGTAATAGAATATATTTTAGTAATAATAACTCTCCAGCTAAAGTTTTAGTAGGGTTAGTAGCTAAGTCTTCTAGTATTACAGACACATCTGCTTACCCGCTTAGTCCTGGAGATGAAAGTACTATAATAAAGTCAGTGTTAGATTTATACAACTTAATGAACACTGTTAAACAAGACTTTATAAACGATAATATTGATCAATAATGTATACTACTTTAAACGAGATTATAAATTCTTTACTAGTACAGCTTGACGCTTCAGGTGATCAGGCCTACATGAGATTTTTTGAATTAGCTAGGCTAGGACTGCGAGAGCTTTCTTTTGATACAGCTAAGCACATAAAGACATCTTTATTAACTATAAATACTACGCATAACACAGTGTCTTTGCCCTCTGACTACATTAAATATACTAAAATAGGAGTATATAACACAGATGGTACTATAGATTATTTAGCTAAAGCAGATAATCTATATATTGGCTCTGTTACCCCAACTAACGCTAGTGATACAGATGAACTAAATACAGACCCTCCTGTATGGACTGATGGATGGGGTATAGGTAAAAGATATGGCGAAGGGGGAGGACAAAATTCACACGGATACTATAGATTAAATAACAAGCTTAATAGAATAGAATTTGCTAGTAATATTAATGCTACACAAATAGTATTAGAATATATAACAGATGGATTAGATAATGTAGATAATTCTTCTAATGTACAAATACATTCGTTTTTAGCAGAGGCTTTAAAATCATATGTATATTGGGCAAGTATAAAGTACAAAAGAGATTATAGTCTAGCGGATAAAGAAACAGCTAAAAAAGATTATTATAATCAGAAAAGGCTAGCAAGAGCTAGAGTACAAAGTATGACAAAAGATGAAGCTTTAGTCCAGTCAAGAAAGCACTTTAGACAATCTCCTAAATATTAATTAGATGGCAATAGATAAAAGAACCTTTAAACAAGGTATGAATAAAGATATTGACCAAAGGCTGATACCTGATGATCAATATATAGAAGGAATAAATATAAAAAACCTTCATGGAGCCGACGGTACTATGGGGGTTATTACGCCTTTAAAAGGTAATGTTAAGAAAGGAGATACTTTTGAATTTGCGCAAGGAGAATTAAGTGGAGGTTTTACTGAGCTACAGTTTACTCATATGCAAACTAGGTGGAGTTACTTCCAGTCAACTGATAATACTATTTCTGGTTATGGTCCTAAAAAGTGGGAGTTTGAATTAGATTTTAATCTTACTGGCCCTGATGGGGCTACTTATAACCCTTCTAGTGTACCTTGTTTAACTAACGAAATGACTTGGAATAATACTATTACTCTTCTTACAACAGGCGGGTCTATTATATCAGACTTTGACGGAGATGTATGGGCAGGTCCAACAGCATTTTTAGAAAGTTGTACTGCAGCTTGGATATTAGGAGAAAAAATACAAAATGTAATTGATGCTATACCTGCTCTTGCCGCTCATATACAAGTTTCTGTGTCTGTTGCAACTGTAAAAATACAATGTTTACAACCAGGGTGGGAGATTGCACCTAATTTTTATTTAGATAACTTTACAGATCCCGCAGTAGACCCTTTATATAATGTTTACGAACAGTGTTATAATACAGGTGTATGGGAAGAAGGCTATCAGACGAGAATAATTGCATATAATCAAGAATCTGCAGAGGATAGCATTAGCTATATATGTGTAGGTACCGCAACAGACGAAGTAAAAAAACAAGTATATTGGTTTGCTCATCAGCTTACCGGTAATAATCCTTTGGATTATATACTAAGATACGATGAGACCACTAATCTGATTCACATTGTTTATAAAGAATACCAAGCGCAAACAAGTGGACATGATTTTAGAGTACTAAGGCTTGATAGAAGAAAAAAAATACATAGTGCTGACGTAATTGGAAGTAAATTTTTAACATGGACAGACGGAGACAATCCGCCTAAAAAGTTAAATATACAAAAATCTATAAATGGTTTAGCATATAGAACCAGTGCTGGCAAAAGATTTCTTGATAATAATTCTGCAACATGGGCTGATTCGGAATTTGAAGGAGTTTCCTACGGGGATGATGGTGACTTAACTAATAAATTAACTTTTGTAAGCGATGCTGATCTTGAATTAGCTCATGGAGACATTATATACGTAGAACAAGACTCAGGATTTATATATCATGAATATAATGGTTATTTTAAGGTTATAGATGTAAATTCTGGTGGGGATATGGTTGTGGTAGATGCTCCTTTTATTTCTAGTAGCGTCACTCACCCTGGTACAATTTGGAAAGTTATAGATGCTTATGAATCAGAAAAAGGGATAGCGTATAGTTATGCTGTGGATCCTAGAACCCATTATTGGCCTGAAGCATATAGTAATATATATAAACATGTAAAAGAGCAATATTTAAACGTGCACAAAAGAGGCCCTAGAGATAGAGCTTCTTATACTTATTTAGATGATGCTGACAAGAAAAAGAATGATTTGTACGGGCATGTATGGCAGTTTTCTTATAGATATATATATGACGACGAAGAGGTATCCGCATTAGCACCTATATCAGACATAAATTTACCGAGTCACATGGCTTTAAACGCAGCCACTGGCGATTCATATGATCAATCGCACCATAATAAAATTAGAATTACAATACCTCATTTAAATGACGGTAAAGAGCGCTTACAAGATTCAAATACTAGCTCAGATACTTATGGGGGACCGATGAGAGGTAGGTTACATGATGACAATAAAGGTATAGCGGAAAGATTGTACGCTTGGCCTACTAATATAAAAGCTATAGAAATATATGCTCGACAAGGTAATAAAAGTCCGTTTTTATTAATAGACACTATTTCTTGGTATACTGCTTTATGTACTACTCCATACGAAGAAACTGGAACGCCTAGACCTGACGAAGAAATTCAAGAAGTAATAGGGGGTATAACGGTTTCAACATATTATGAAAGTGTACAAGAATCTTTAGTATGGGATGCCGTAGAAACAATGCTATGGCCATTTTCGGACCTAAAAGTTTATTTTTATAATGATGGTATATATCCAGTTTTAGATAATAGAAATTCGGATAAACTATATGACTGGGTACCCCACACAGCTGAGTCCCAGGCTGTTATAGATAATAGCAGCATGGTGTATGCTAATGTAACAGATGGCTTTAATGTAAATTGTGAAATAAATGCCGGGGTTAGGGCTTTATATAGAGATCAAAATGACGAGACTTATCCCACTCAACCTACTGACGAATGGCTAGGATGGCATGAAATTTTAGACTCTTATGCAGACCATGCAAGTGGAGGAGGCCAAGACACAACTTCGTTTGGTGACCCTAATGGGGTATCAAATGATACTGGTATTCCTTTAGGTGCTTCAGGTGGATATACCTATCCTGGTAGTCCTAGTGACTCTCAGTTTAGTTTAACTAATCCTTGTCCAGGGTATGGGCCTGGTAATGCATTGGTAACATGGGCAGGATCTAATAGTGAATGGAATAATCAATCTGCTTGGGAGGGGCAATTTCAAAGGCTAAGATGGATACTACCAATAAAAATGGATAAAATAGATGAAGACTCAAATGGGTTTTTACCAATAGGGGCCGCGTTTTCATGTAGTGGCAATTTTAGGTTTGGGTATAGAAATGGTACTGGAAATAACCAAGATAATAGGTATGCTTTTGCTCATCAATGGGAAAATGTTACTGCTACAGTAACAAATGCTACTACTACAAAAGCCCAATTTTGTCAAATGATTATAGAAGAGTTTAAAAATTTACCAAACTTTTTTGAGCCAGATTACCAAAACCAGAGTGATGCCTGGAACATAGCAAACTGGTGGCCTTGTGAAGTTTTTGGCCCAGGGTGCTTTTATGCCCCCGTGCCAGAAGGACCTGGTGGTTTACCAGGAGATGTAATGTATATATATTTTAGAGGTACAGGACAACAAACGCATAACTGGGATACTACAACAAAGCCTAAATTATATCTTAAACATTTTGGGTGGACTTCTAACTATGGGGCTATAGCTCCTTCTACTACGGGCTTTAAGACAGGAGCTCATCATGATTTTGGGTTGGTATATGGTAACAATAGAAATCAGACTTCTTTTGTTATGAAATCACCTAATACTAGAGCATATGTAAAATTCCCAACAGAAAATAGAGCAGGATTTGAATTAAATCCAGACGACCAAAATGACGCAAAAGGGATTCCTGTTATGCGGTGGGAAATAGCTCACGCTCCCCCTCCTTGGGCTGAATGGTTCCAATGGGTTTATGCGGGTAATACAACAGTAAAAGATTTTTTACAATTTACATGTGAAAGAGTTGCTAAAAACACCGGAGAGTCAAACGATAAAAAAATATACATGAACCTCAACTCCTTTAAAGGGGAGGAGTATAGCTATAAAAAAACAAATAATCCTGTAATTGATTATGTGTTTGGCGAAGGAGATAGAATAAGGTTTATAAAAAATAGCACTGGCTTATTAGATGATTATATAGATATACCTATTCAAGAGGCTAAAGTATTCCAGTATATGACAGAAGAAACTGACATAGATCAAGCTCTGTCTAATCCTATACGCGAATTTGTTGAAGGATATACTACCAACGTACAGACTAAAAAGAAATTAATGTCAGGGTATTGGATCTCCTTTGAAGCCCCATCTAATAATGGCTTTACATTAGGAGATGTTACAAACCCTATTGACGGCCAAGGAGGCTATAAAAACCTTTTATTCGAAATATATAATCCTAGAAAAAAGGTAGCTGAATCTATATATTATTATGGCTATTCAAATAAAATAGCTATTGAAAAAGATGTAGTTACAGGAGACCGTTATCATGCTTCAGATGGTTCGGGCCATGACCAATCAATTGCTGAGGGAACAAATGCTCATGGGTTTTTTACAATAGGAGACGTTTATTTAAAAGGGCGTAGAATGGTTGACTGCAGAGAAAGTTCTAATGCTGTTGGATATTCTTCCTACACTGTTGAAGGTTATTTTGCTAATGATTTTATTAAGTCAGATTCTTATAATAAAGGTAGAAAACATACATTTAACCAATATGCTAAAGAAGAACATCGTAATACGACTATTTATTATTCAGGGCCTTATTTACCTTCTTCTAATGTAAATGG
>Ga0209337_1001793_pt1 | contig 15988 bp, 9 predicted proteins | sample LinPmetageLP53_FD_184044 | JGI IMG/M metagenome (GOLD analysis project Ga0209337, IMG submission 184044) | Marine viral communities from the Pacific Ocean - LP-53 (SPAdes) (version 2) | ecosystem: Environmental > Aquatic > Marine > Oceanic | place: Pacific Ocean | collected 2010-02-08
GCAGAAACAGTACATCAAGCTACCATCTCTTCAGACGCTAGATTCGGAATTTTATCTAAGTCTGGTTCAGACGCAAAAAAAATGTTCACGGATAAAGTTGTACCAATATCGGTCAACTACCCGTTCTTTTTTAAGCCAATCCAAGATGGTATGGATCGACCGAAATCCGAACTCGCTTATAGGGTTCCGGCATCCAAGCTTACGCGAAAGTCTATATCGAAGCATTCGGAGCTAGAGGCTCTTGAGGGACTCGACACGACAATCGACTGGAAAAACACTGGCGACAACGCCTATGACGGAGAGAAACTAAAGTTATTAGTTCACGATGAAAGCGGAAAATGGGAAAAGCCAGACAATATATTAAATAACTGGAGAGTTACTAAAACAACTCTAAGGCTGGGTAGCAGAGTTATTGGTAAGTGCTTAATGGGTTCGACCTCAAACGCACTTGAAAAAGGCGGCGGAAACTTCAAAAAACTATACGAGCAATCGGATGTCAAGAAGCGAAATCGCAACGGCCAGACAAAATCGGGATTGTACAGTTTATTTATCCCAATGGAGTGGAACTATGAGGGCTTCATAGATGTTTATGGCATGCCCGTGTTCGATACGCCCCCTAAGGCTGTTTTGGGACCCCTGGGGGACGTTATAACAGTAGGGGTTATAGAACATTGGAGCAATGAAGTTGAAGGCCTTAAAGGAGACCAGGATGGTTTAAACGAATTGTACCGCCAGTTTCCTAGAACAACTGAGCATGCATTCCGCGACGAAACGAGAAATAGCATTTTTAATTTAGCAAAAATCTATGATCAGATTGATTATAACGAAGACTTGCGTAATACTAATGTTATAAATAGAGGCAACTTCCAATGGGAAAATGGCATTAAGGACACGAAGGTGGCATTTAATCCAGATCCAAACGGACGATTTTTGATCTCATGGGTACCCGATTTAGCGGCACAGAATAACGTGGTTATTAAAAAAGGAGTTAAATACCCAGGTAACGAACACATGGGCGCATTCGGTTGTGACTCATACGATATATCAGGTACAACAGACGGTAGAGGTTCTAAGGGAGCTCTTCACGGATTAACCCGGTTTTCAATGGAGAACGCCCCACCAAACGCGTTTTTCTTAGAATACGTAGCAAGACCGCCTACCGCGGAGATGTTTTTTGAAGACATGTTGATGGCTATAGTATTTTACGGAATGCCAATTCTCGCAGAGAATAACAAACCTAGATTGCTCTATTATATAAGGAGACGAGGGTACAGGGGGTTTTCCATGAACCGGCCAGACAAAGCACATAACAAGCTGTCTGTTACTGAAAAGGAAATAGGTGGTATACCTAATACTAGTGAGGATATCAAGCAAGCTCACGCCGCGGCGATAGAAATGTACATACAGAATTTTGTTGGTCTCAAGGAAGATGGACAATATGGGGACATGTACTTTACGCAGACGCTAAGCGACTGGAGCAAGTTCGATATAAATAAGCGAACCAAGTACGATGCTGCTATCAGCTCAGGGTTAGCTATCATGGCTTGTAACAAGCACCTATATGCGCCTAGCGTAAAAAATGAAAGACAACAAGTAAATATAAGCTTTACTAGATACGACAATGAAGGATCTAGATCAAGAATAATCAACAAATATGGCTGAGTCAGTTAAAAAAAGTTATTTTCCTAGCCAAGTCGTTAGCGATTTGGAAAAGGCGTCCATAGAGTACGGCATGGAAGTCGGTAGGGCTATCGAAAGCGAGTGGTTCGACAACGACACCGGTGACGACAGGTTCAGGACTAATCAAAATTCGTTTCACAACCTTAGGTTATACTCTAGGGGAGAGCAGTCCGTTAAAAAATATAAAGACGAGTTATCTATAAACGGTGACTTGTCTTATCTAAATTTGGACTGGAAGCCCGTACCTATTATCTCTAAGTTTGTGGATATCGTTGTTAACGGGATTTCAGAACGAACTTATGATATTAAAGCATACTCACAAGATCCGTCCGGCGTAGACAAGCGCACGGAGTATATGGAGGCTATCGTGGGTGATATGCAAAGCCAAGAGATTGATAACTTCGCTCAAGAAGCGTTCGGTATTAGCCTAAACCAAACAGAAAAGGAGAATCTTCCGAATGACAGGGACGAGCTAGAACTACACATGCAGTTAAACTACAAGCAAGGTGTTGAGTTAGCAGAGGAGCAAGCCCTTAACACTATTCTTGATGGCAACCGCTACGAGTTAACACGTAAGCGTGTGAATCATGACTTGACGGTCTTAGGTATCGGCGCTGTCAAAAACACCTTCTCTAAATCCGAAGGAGCTAAAGTTGAGTACGTTGATCCGTCCGATTTGGTGTACTCCTTTACAGAGTCTCCATATTTTGATGACATTTATTACGTAGGAGAGGTCAAAACTTTGCCTATCAATGAAGTAAAAAAGGAATTCCCAAACATAACCGATGAGCAGCTAGAAAAAGCTACACGTGTTGGTGACGGATCAGATGTCAATAGGGTCCAAGTTTTGTATTTCAACTACAAGACCTTTATGAATGAGGTTTATAAAGTCAAGGAGACTGCAACAGGCGCAAAGAAAGCCATCTTAAAAGATGACAGCTTCAACCCACCGATGAACGAGGATGCTAAGTTTACTAAAGCGTCAAAGTCTATAGAGGTGTTATATGAGGGCGCTAAGATTTTAGGCTGTGACGAGCTGCTGAAATGGGAGGTGGCTAAAAACATGCTACGCCCAAAGAGCGACTACTCTAAGGTTCGCATGAACTACGCCATTTGCGCGCCTCGCATGTATGGTGGTCGGATCGAGAGCCTAGTTGGTCGCATCACCGGTTTTGCCGATATGATTCAGCTAACGCACCTCAAGCTACAGCAGGTTTTATCGCGCATGGTTCCCGATGGCGTATATTTGGATGCGGACGGACTCGCTGAGGTTGATTTAGGCAACGGTACGAATTACAACCCACAAGAAGCTCTTAACATGTTTTTCCAAACAGGTAGTGTTATCGGACGTAGCTTAACCTCGGATGGTGATCTTAACCACGGCAAAGTGCCTATCCAGGAAATACAAACCGGTGCAGGAAGCAGCAAAATATCTACGCTAATCAGTACATATAACTATTATATGCAGATGGTGAGAGATGTTACAGGTTTAAACGAGGCGCGGGATGGTTCCACTCCAGACGCTAAAGCATTAGTAGGCGTGCAAAAGCTCGCGGCAGCAAATTCTAACACTGCAACACGACACATTTTAAATGCAGGGTTGTTTCTTACGGCAGAATTAGCAGAGGGTCTTTCCCTCCGTATATCTGACATTTTAGAGTACTCGCCAACAAAGGAGGCTTTTGCCCAAAAGATAGGTGCCCATAATGTAGGAATCCTGGATGACGTATCACAGTTGTATCTGCATGACTTTGGCATATTCATTGAGCTCATGCCGGACGAAGAAGAAAAAGCGTTACTAGAGAATAATATTCAAGTAGCTTTGGCCCAGAAAGGTATTGATTTGGAAGACGCTATTGATGTACGCGAAATACGCAGTTTGAAACTAGCTAATCAGCTATTAAAATTGCGTCGTAGGAAAAAGCAAGAAAGAGACCAGCAGGTTACAGACCGTAACATTCAAATGCAGTCACAGGCTAATGCACAAGCGCAACAAGTTGCAGCACAAGCAGAAATCCAGAAACAGCAAGTCCTAACCCAGATGGAGTTACAATTACTGCAAGCTAAGGGGCAACTTGAAGCCGGCAAACTGCAACAGGAGGGAGCGCTAAAGAAAGAGCTTATGGCTTACGAATTTCAAATTAATATGCAGCTAAGACAGATGGAAGCTGATGTATCGAAAGGGAAAGACGATAATAAAGAAGACCGCAAGGATAAGCGAACAAAAATCCAAGCATCGCAGCAAAGCGAGCTGATTGATCAGCGAAAAAACAATAAACCACCTAAGGACTTCGAATCCTCTGGAAACGACCGAATGGGTGGTGGATTTGACTTAGGTTCTTTTGACCCTAGGTAATATACAGTTGTATAATCTTATAATATCTTATCATGTCTGAAAACAACGACGACAAAGTGGTGGATGAACCCATCACTAACGAAGCCGCTGAGGAAACTCAAGCGGAGGTTGCGGAACCTAAAAAACCAGAAAATACCGTGCTAGAGGATGGAACTATCAAAGTTGATCTTAGCGGTAAACCGGAACCTGAAGCAGACGCTGAAGCGACCGTAAATGAAGAGCAGGAGGCAGAGACTGAGGAGGTTGAAGCCGAAGCTCAAGAAGAAGATATCCCTACACTAGAATTAGTGGAGGACTCTGATGAAGATCCTGAGGAGGATACCCCGGTCGCGGAAGAGCCAACTAAAAAGGTTGAAAAGGAAGAGCAGCAAGTTCTACCTGAAAACATCCAGAAGTTAGTTGATTTTATGGAAGAGACCGGAGGGAACATTGAAGACTATGTTTACCTCAACAAAGATCTTAGTTCACTAGATGATAAAGCGATGCTTCGCGAGTATTATCAAAAAACCAAATCGCACCTCGATAAGGAAGAGATTGATTTTCTTATCGAAGATAAATTCTCATTTGATGAGGAGATTGACGATGAACGTGACATCAAGAGAAAGAAATTGGCGTTTAAAGAAGAAGCCAACCATGCCCGGGAATATTTAGGTGGAATGCGTGAAAAATATTACGCTGACATTAAGACCGGCTCTAAGTTAACTCCTGAGCAGAAGCATGCAGTTGATTTCTTTAATAGGCACAATATAGAAGCGGAGGAGACGTCTAAAGCGATGAAACAGCAGTCAGATGCTTTTCTTAATAGAACCGATAAGTTGTTCAACGAAAAATTCAAAGGTTTTGAGTATGAAGTTGGGGAAAAGAAATATCGATTCAACGTTAAGAACAGCGGAGAGGTTAAAGCGGCACAGAGCGACATCAACAATTTTGTCAAGAAGTTTCTTGGTGATGATGGTATGATGAGCGACGCAAAAGGCTACCACAAATCTCTTTTTACTGCGATGAATCCTGACGTTGTTGCTAACCACTTTTACGAGCAAGGCCGCGCTGATGCTATCAATGATAGTATTGAGCGTTCCAAAAATGTTGATATGGATCCGAGAGGGACCCATGAAAAAGTCACACAAGTAGGCGGTTTTAAAGTGAGAGCAGTTAGCGGTGATGATAGCTCAAAGCTTCGAGTTAGAATTAAACAATAAACAATTAAAAAACCATTATTATGGCATATACACCAATTAACTTTGCTGCAGGCGCAAACCTGAACGCGGTTCCCGCACCAGCAAAGCAAACACTATCCGCGAACTATTTGGATTTCTCCACCGGATGGGCACAACAACATCTCCCTGACCTTTATGAAAAGGAAGTCGAGCGTTACGGTAACCGTTCCGTTGCTTCTTTCTTGCGTATGGTTGGAGCTGAGATTCCTATGACTGCTGACCAAGTTGTTTGGTCTGAGCAAGGTCGTTTACACCTTTCTTACGAAGGAGCTGCACTTGTTGCCGCTACCGGAGTTGTAACTATCGCATCTTCTGGCACTCACGCTGTACGCGTAGGCCAAACAGTTGTATTGAAAAAAGGCACCGTAACAGTAAAAGCTTATGTTTCTGCTGTTAATGCTGGACTCACTACTATGACTTTGAAGCGTTACGACAAGGCTCTATTTACCACTGGTAGCGATTTCGCTGACGGTGCTTGTGATCTATTCGTTTACGGTTCTGAGTTCGCTAAAGGCGTGACTGGTATGGTCAACGCAGTTGAGCCAACTTTCAAGTCTTTCACAAACAAGCCAATTATCATCAAGGACAAGTATGAGGTCTCCGGATCTGACGCTTCTCAGATTGGTTGGGTTGAGATTTCTGGCGAGAACGGTCAGAGCGGTTACATGTGGTACCTAAAAGGCGAAGGCGACACTCGCGCTCGTTTTGAGGACTACTTGGAAATGGCAATGATCGAAGGTGAGCTTGCTGCTTCTGGATCCGGCGCTGCTGGAGTCACTGGCATCGAAGGAACTGAGGGCCTTTTTGCGGCTATCACTGATCGCGGCCACGTTACTACTATAGACTGGAGCGACTCTGATTCAGCTACTGCTGCGCAAACTCTTGCTGATTTTGATGCAATCTTGGCTAAGTTTGACAAGCAAGGTGCTATCGAAGAGAACATGATGTTCTTGAACCGCACTTCTGCTTTAGCAATTGACGACATGCTTGCAGGTATGAACAGCTACGGCGCTGGAGGTACTTCTTACGGTGTGTTCAACAACAGCGAGGACATGGCTCTAAACCTTGGCTTCTCTGGTTTCCGTCGCGGATCTTATGATTTCTATAAGACCGACTGGAAATACTTGAATGACGCTTCTACTCGCGGCTTGATTGCTGACATCAACGGTGTTGTAGCTCCTGCTGGAACTAGCTCTGTATACGATCAAAACATGGGTAAGAACATCACTCGCCCATTCTTGCACGTACGTTACCGCGCTTCTCAGACTGACGACCGTCGTTTGAAGACGTGGGTTACTGGTTCAGTTGGTGGAAACATCACTTCTGACCTTGACGCTATGGAGGTTAACTACCTATCTGAGCGTTGCTTGGTTGCACAAGGTGCTAACAACTTCATGTTGTTGAAATAAACCTTACCGGTAAGTAATTTACCCCTGGTCTTATGATCGGGGGTAAACCTTACCCTTATTAATTATCTTATAATATTTTATCATGAAAAATTGGGAAATGAAAGATCGTACGTATCTTTTGAAAGGCGGACTATCGCCACTAACCTACACTATTAAATCACGGGGAATCTATTGGTTCGACGAAGAAAAAGGCCACGAGCGCGAACTTAAGCACACAAAAAACCAGAAGACGGTATTTGTGGATGAGTTTAATGGAGCTGCAAGGCTGGACCACATTACTTTCGAGGATGGAGCACTCTTTGTACCACGCAATAAACAGACGCTTCAAAAGCTTCTAACATTGTATCACCCGGACTTAAATAAAATCTATCGAGAGCTAGACGTTGTTCAAGACGCTGTTGATGAGCTATCTGATATTGAGATGGAAATCGACGCATTGATTCTAGCTAAAGATCTAGACGTAAACCAGGCGGAAGCCATCTTGCGCGTAAATAAAGGAAACGCTGTTTCTACTATGACGTCAAAAGAACTCCGCAGAGATTTGTTAATCTTTGCTAAGCAGTCACCAGGCTTGTTTATTGAACTTGCTAATGACGACAACGTAGAGCTTCGAAACATGGGCATACGAGCTACAGAGGCTGGAATTATCAAATTAGATGCAGACCAGCGAACATTCAAATGGGGCAAGAACGGCCGTAAATTAATGACCGTTCCATTCGATGAGAACCCCTACTCTGCCTTAGCGGCATACTTCAAAACCGACGATGGTGTTGAGGTATACAAGAGTATCGAGAAACGATTGAAATAATCAACAATTCATGGTCGTCGGGGCGCTATGCGCTCCGGCACTATGATTAACTAAAAAATATGGCACTAAGCGTAGATACAGTTTATCAAAGAGTTCTAGCAATTCTTAATAAGGAACAACGGGGTTTTATTACACCCGAAGAGTTTAACCTTTTTGCTAACCAAGCGCAGCTTGATATATTTGAGCAGTATTTCTATGATATCAACCAATTTGGTCGGATGCATGGAAATGACACAGAATATGCCGATATGCTAGATAATCTTAACGAAAAGATTAGTTTATTCGAAACAAGCGCGACATTAACTAGGACAGGTAACTACTTTGTGTTGCCATCCGACTTATATAGGATAGGTACAATAACATACGGTTCTGTTGAAGTAGAAAGACTAAATAAAAACGAATATCTGTATGCCAATTCTGCCCCGCTTACTAAACCTACTAACACAAGGCCGATCTATACTAAAAGTGTTAGCGGAATCAAAGCTTACGGTGCTGCTGAATTTACTGCTACAGGTAATATTAGCTGTAACTATGTTAAGAAACCTGCTACGGTAGTTTGGGGTTACGCTACGGTTTCGGGTAGCGCAGTATACAATGCGTCTACCTCTACTAATTTTAGCTTGCACGATTCCGAAGAGGTGGATATAGTAATAACTATCCTTGCTCTATGTGGTTTATCACTCAAGGACACCGAGGTTTACCAGATTGCAACAAGCGAAAACGCAAGAGACACTAACGAAGAAAAATCTTAATAAATGGGACTACTAACTGGAACAGAACAAAGTTACTACCAAGGAACCGATCACGGCGATTATCAGTTTATATCCCTGGATGATATAGTCAATAACTTTATCGTCGCATACGTAGGAGAAAGCAAGCTAATATCTAAGATCAAAAGATTAGATGTGGCTTTTCACGCTCAACGGGCTATGCAAGAGCTAAGCTACGATACTACTCGCTCTGAAAAATCCCAGGAAATCGAGATAGGGCCAGCTCTTACGATGATCCTACCCCGCGATTATGTTAACTACGTTAAACTGACATGGAAAGATTCTAGCGGTATTGAGCGTGTAATACATCCAGCCAGAAAGACTAGTAATCCATTAGCTATGCTACAAAGCAGCACTTTTGATTACACTTTTGACAGTAACGGAAATGCCCTCACAGCTGAGGATTCAGATACATGGGGCGACTACAGCAACAACCCAACTGCTAATAACGAAGAGTCAACAATCCTTGATAAGGAAGAGAGCTACGGACAGCGATTCGGTTTGGACCCTCAGTTTTCACATGCGAATGGTTCATTCTTTATAGATCCAATAAAATCAAAGATTTTCTTTAGCTCGGGCATGGTAAACTCTGTGGTCACTTTAAAATACATTAGCGACAGTCTTGGCACTGATGCGGAAATGAAGGTACATAAATTTGCCGAGGAGGCAATGTATAAAACCATCGCTCATGCAATTTTATCCACGCGTAGTAACACGCCTGAGTACGTTGTAGGGAGGTTCAAGAAAGAAAGATTTGCCGCTATAAGACAAACCAAGCTTAGGTTATCCAATATGAAAATAGAGGAAATCAGCCAAGTTATGAGAGGTAAGTCTAAGCAGATTAAACACTAAGAAATATGCCAAAGCTGAAACGTACGTTCACCTCGGGACGGATGAACAAGGACCTTGACGAAAGGCTTGTTCCAAACGGGGAATATACCGACGCGCTAAACATCCAGGTAGGTCACTCCGAAGGGTCCGACGTGGGTGCTATTGAAAACATCCTTGGCAACACTGCGCAAAGCGCATTAGGCTTAACAAACGCCACCGTGATTGGTTCGATCCGTCACAATTCCACAAATTGCATTTACTGGTTCATCACCGCTAACGGCGTTGATTGTATTGCAGAATACAACCAAACGACTGATGCGGTAAGCCCTGTTATTGTCGATAAAAACGACGTACTAAACTTCAGCACCGACTACCTTATCACAGGTATCAATATTATTGATCGGTTATTGTTGTGGACAGACAACTTATCACAGCCTAAAAAAATCAATATAGACACATTTAAGGCTGGCTCAACAAACTTTAACACACATACGCCTGTTTATGGTCGAGCGTTCACCCTCGCTGACGTAAAGGTCATTAAACAAGGCCCAACAACCGCTCCTGTTTTAAGTATTGATTCCACACGCCGGCATGTAGCCTTTTCAGGTGCTACTCAAGGTTTGGGTTGTGGATTAACTCCTTTGCCTTTAACCTTTAATTTCACAGATGTAACCACCCTGCCGTTTTTCTCCGTGAAGGAGATTGGGGATACTGTTAGTTTTACATCAGGTGTGTTTCCTAATTGGGCGGTAAATGATATTATCGTCATGACAGCCTCAGCTCTAAATGACAACAACTTCACAAACGAGTACGAGGTACGAATAAAGATATCCACTATAACCTTTACCACGAGTCCAAATAACACCGCTATAGCCGCTACCATCGTTTCTATCTCTCCTAACATAACAAATACGAGTTTTTCATGGAATAGCGTACTAGAGGAAGAGGACCCTATGTTCCATTTACAATTCCCTAGATTTGCTTATCGTTGGAAATACGCGGACGGAGAATACTCTGTGTTTTCCCCTTTTACGGAGGCGGCTTTTGTGCCTTCAACATTTGAGTACTTGTCGGCGGACGCATATAATGAAGGCATGGTAAATAATTTACGTTACTTAAGCCTGACAACTCTCGCGACACCGCCAGCGGAGGTAATAGAGACTGAAATATTATATAAAGATTCCAATAGCACACTAGTATACAAAGTAGAAACTATACCAGCCACGTCAAATAACTACACTATAGATTCGGAAATAATAAGCTACGTTATTGAGGCTAATCAGCTTTTACGTCCTTGGGACAACGTGCCAAAAATTGCGCAAGCACAGGAGGTTACAGCTAACAGGGTTCTTTACGGTAACTACACCCAAGGTTATAACATGATAGACTCATCTAACAACAAGGTGTTGCCTAAAGTAACGGGTGCAGTGGTATCAACCAATCATTCATCCGTGAAAAATCCTCTTAAATCGGTTAAAACTGAACGTAATTACCAAGTGGGTATTGTATATGGCGACGTGGACGGCCGTGAAAGCCCCGTGTTTACTTCTGATAATGCAGGTTTTAATATTAAAAAGGAAAACGCTAAGAAAACGAATGCTATCACAGCGACTGCAACGACCAACCCCCCCTCATGGGCAACATACTTTAAATATTTTATTAAAGATACAGCAGCGGGTTATTACAACCTAGCTCTTGATCGCTTTTATATTGCCGACGATGGTAACGTATGGGTGACTTTCCCGTCAGCTGAGCGCAACAAGGTTACCGATGACTTGTACTTAATTCTCAAGAAAGCCCACGATTCGGATACCTCCTGCGACGCGAAGGCTAGATATAGGGTGCTTGATATACAAAACGAAGCGCCTAAAGACGTAATATTCAGCCGAGAATACTCCACCGCGTTTCGCGCGCATTTGGACTCTACTATTAGGCCTGAATCAGGTAGGCAGAATTTTGAGTTCGGAGGACCTGCGAACGGAGATGACCCTAAATTTTTCTCTGCTATTGACAACAACGCTATTGTTAGGTTTATCACGCCAGACAATGTTAGCGAATTTTACAATGTTTTAGAGGGTGGCCCAACAGGCGAAAACGCAGCGGGCTCTTTAGTACGCTATAATATCAAGCTAGATAGAGAAATATCAGCGGGAGATAATTGGGTAAACGACCTTGCCGCTGACTCTTACTTGCTTATAAACGTTTACAAGTCTGTTGAGCGCTATAAAAAAGAATACGGAGGCAAATTCTTCGTGAAAATCCATAGAGACCCGACCTTTGACGAATACGTGGTTAACCCACTCGGTACACTCGACCCGGAATATGTTGCGGCCGGAGTAGCTGATGTTAATGCCACTATTGCTGACGACCCAACAGACTCAATTATCGACCGGTCTGATTTCGCTTTTGCCGATCACGCAAGCGCCGATGGTATATTATTATCGGGTAGATCATCAAACGCTCCGACTAATGGCCAGACGACTTTTCGCATAGCATACGCTCCGCATAAAGCGGGGCATGATGGGTCAGCTTTGATCCAAAACCAGTCCACTGGTAGAAATTGGTTTGACAAGGGATTGAAAGCAGGTAATTCGGTAAAGTTTAACGGGGACACAACGGGAACATACTACCGGATTAGCTCAGTAGCGTCAAATACAGCTAAACGCAAATCCAGTATTGGTTTCGTTGACCAAAATATCATTATATACAAAACGGTAACGTTAACATCTGCGGTGAGCGGCAGTTTTACCACTGAGGTTATATCTGTATTCAACGAAGACACTTCTTTTTCTTCGGTATTAACAGAAAATAGCACCATACTTAGCTCATCCAACCCCGCAATATTTGAAACAGAGCCACTAGAGCAAGCGGAGCTTGACATATACTATGAGGCTACTAATGCTTTTCCTATATCTGCTCACGCGGCCACTAAAACCTTATCTTGGTTTAACTGCTATTCCTTTGGTAATGGTGTTGAGTCAGATAGAATAAGAGATGACTACAACGCGCCGCGGCTAGGTAAAGGAGTTAGAGTTTCAGCTCCACTAGACGAACCGTATTCCGAGGAGCACAAGTCCACCGGGCTGATTTTTTCTGGTATATATAACTCGACAAGCGGTTTAAATAAACTCAACCAGTTTGCTTTAGCAGAAGATATCACTAAGAACCTAAACCCAACGTATGGGTCTATCCAAAAGTTGCACACAAGAGACACTAATGTCATTGTGCTGTGCGAGGATAAAGTCTTACGCATATTAACGCATAAAGACGCTTTATATAATGCGGACGGGAATGTTAATGTAACATCAAACTTTGCGGTGCTCGGAGACAGCACACCTTTTGTTGGAGAGTTTGGTATATCTAAGAATCCTGAGTCCTTCGCATCTTACGGTTTCAGAGCTTATTTCTCAGATAAATCTAGAGGTGTTGTATTAAGGTTATCTAGAGATGGGCTAACGGAAATATCTATTGTAGGCATGTCCGACTTTTTCGTAGACAACTTGCGGAGCGCTTCAACTGTAATAGGATCTTTCGACGACCAAACAAACTGCTACAATATAACATTGAATGGAAAGACCGCATCATTTAAAGAGGACGTGCGCGGATGGCCGACACTGAAGTCTTTTATTCCAGAAAGCGGACTTTCTCTTAACAATACGTATTATACATTCAAGAATGGAGAGCTGTATTCTCACGACAATGCTTCGCGTAACACCTTTTACGGTGCTGCAGTTGAGGAGTCTAGTGTAACCTTCTTATTCAACAATGCTCCCTCTTCTGTTAAAAACTATCAAGCTATCTCTTACGAGGGAGATAGCGGATGGACAATGCCTTCTATCGAAACCAATAAGCAATCTGGCCGGGTGATGTCTTTCGTAGAAAAGGAAGGCATGTGGTACAACTACATCAAGGGGCTTGATACAACGTGGAACAACACATCATTCACTGGAAGTTTAGACACGTCAGAGTTTTCCGTACAAGGAATCGGCACCGTAGGGGAAGTAACCGTTAATACAGGATCTTTATCCATGGAAATGGTGGTAAATATAAACGTATCACTACAAGCTAATGCGGGTGATATTATATTTTTTAAAGATATCAGCACTGGCAAGACTGTAAAGGTTGGGCAATGCACGGCTATTGCGGGTAGTGTGATCACATGTGCTCATACCGTAGGCCAGCCAACCCCCCAGTCAAATGTAGATTTCATATTCTTTGCTAAAAATAGCGAGGTTAATACCTCAGGGCTAGTCGGATACTACGCTGAGGTCAAAGCAGAAGTCACTTCCTCCTCAGCTAAAGAGCTGTTTGCTGTTAACGCAGAAATAGTATCAAGTAGTTAAGAAACAACACTAAAGAGTAATAATAACTAAGTAAAAAGCATAACATGGCATCATCATCAGAATTACTTATCCAGGGCTTAGGCTCAATGGCTGGGGCAATAGCCGGCAGGAAGGACCGCAGGATTGAATCTGCAGCGGCTGCGCAAGCTTATGACCGGTCGAGCGCAGCCTACTCAGGGTTCGAGTTTACGGACCCATCAGCTGGATTTTCAAATCCTTATGCGAACCTCACTGTAAACCAGCAGCAGGCACAGTTTCAAGCACAGCAGCAACAGCAGGGTTTAGCTAATGCTTTAGCTATGTCACAAGAGTCTTTTGGGGGAGGCGGTATTGCTGCGGCTACACAGTCACTACTAGGACAACAATCTGCTAACTTACAGCGAATATCAGGAGATATTGGTAGACAAGAATCCAGAAACCAATTATTGGCAGCCCAAGGCCAGCAAACTATGCAATTAAAGCAAGCTGAGTATGACTGGAAGGTGCAAGGTCAAGAATTTGATAAGGTTGGTACTGAACTCGGAATGGCGCAAGCCCGTCAAACAGCGGCAGCCCAAGCTAAAGCCCAAGCCACCGCGGATTTCGTAGGGGGACTTGGTGGCGCAATAATTGGGGGGGTTGGGCTAGCTACAGGTATGGGCTAGCTACAGGTAATTTTTAGACAGAATAAATAATATACAAATAGAATGGCAAGCGACGCAAATTTAATACGTGGGGAGATGGCAATGCGCCAAGCTCAAGGAAAAGGTTCCATTATTGGCAAAGCTGTAGGTAAAACTGTAGCCGACGCCTGGGGGGTCGTTGAGGCTGAACAAGACGCAATAGATAAGCAAGTGCAGGATTACATGGACCAAGGGGAGCTCACAATTGATGCTTTTGGCGTTCCTGAACATTTTAAATCACCCTTGGCTGAGTTTAGTGTCCCGAACAGAAACGATTACGCGGATACCGCGCGGCGTGCTGCAAAACAAAAGCCTGGTTCGGCTGCACAACTTGAGTTACTAGCTGAAATGAACAAAATCGCAAGCGAGTTTAAAACCGCACGAACACAAATAGACCAATGGTTAGCGGAGCAGGATCAATATCTTAATGGGAAGAAAAACCTAAACTACTCAAAAGCAAATGGGCTGCTTGGCACTGAGGCTCAAATGGCAAGAATGTTTACCGGTAAAGGACAAATGTCTTTTCAAAACGGTAATTTAGCATTCTTAAATGAAGATGGTACCACAACTCTTTTTAAGGACATGCCTCATCTTATCAAAAAGCATACTGGGATGACCCCTATTTACCAAAAGGCTGTTAACACCGCTCACAAAGGCGGAGTGCGGTTAAGTGAGCAGGATATGAAAAACTATACTCAACTCTTTACGTCTAAGTTTGAAGAAACTGGATTTGGGCGTGACGCGGTACTTTCAGCAGCCACTGACGGAATAGTTATTGGTAACGATACAATAGACTTAAAAATTGATCCCGAGCTGATAAAGGATCCCGCAAGAGCCGACGAGCTAAGAGATTTAGTCGTTAGCCAGCTAGTCAATTCCGTAGCTGCGTCTGCTGAGTCAGCAGCGGCCTATAAGGAGGAGGAAGCGGCGATTAAGCAGCGAGAGATGTCGCGGAGGAGCGGGCAGGTTGTCAAGGAAAAGGCGGATGAAATTATTCCTATTAAAAATGCTGTGACTAACATGGTTGAAACGGGTAATTTTGAGGACATGAAAAACTACAAGCTGTCTGGGAACCCTATAGTTGAAGCAAAAGTACGTGGGACCACTTTGACCATAAGGGCAAAGGGGGGTAACGAAGCAAAATATAACTTAACAGACCCTAGTTCATACAATAACTTAGCTGTTATTGTAGCCAAAAACTCAAAGGTTGAACCAGAAACCGTGCAAACGTTCTCTGCTGGTGAGGTGGATTTCGGTACTGTAAATGTTCAGGAAAGCACTTCCGTCTCTTACGCGGATGTAATAACATCGGATCTGCTTCAGAAAACGGAAGAAGATGCTAAAACGCTTTTAGATGCTAAGTTCCCTGCATTCAAGTTTGAAGAGAAAGGTTTTGGTGTTAATATTATAGCTGTTACTGCACCGAATGATGAATATAAAAAGTTCGGCTTTAATAATAAACCTGTTAACGCAGCGAGTACAGCCAAACAGATGCAAGACTGGATGGAGGCAAATGCATCCAACGCTAGTCGCGGAGTCAACATGGGGAAGTGGTAGGAACAGTTATAATAATTTCTAAGAATCTTATATCGTATGAATGAAGAAGCACTGAATGACGTTTTTACTTTATCCCTGAACGCGGGATATACTAAAGACTTAGAAGCTTTTAAGGAGCTTATGGCTAACAACGAAGAAGCTAGGGCTGATGCATTTAGTCTGGCTGCCGAGGCCGGGTATACTAAAGACATAAACGCTTTTAGTGAGTTGATGGGCGCTGAGCCGGGAAAAGCAAATGTTCAGAGTGTGGGTGCCGCTGTGGACGGAAACCAAGCACCCGATACGGCATCCACATTAGAGGGTGGTTCTTTGGAGTCACCGACTCTTGAGGAATGGATGGCTACGTACTCTACGG
>Ga0209337_1001795_pt1 | contig 15978 bp, 11 predicted proteins | sample LinPmetageLP53_FD_184044 | JGI IMG/M metagenome (GOLD analysis project Ga0209337, IMG submission 184044) | Marine viral communities from the Pacific Ocean - LP-53 (SPAdes) (version 2) | ecosystem: Environmental > Aquatic > Marine > Oceanic | place: Pacific Ocean | collected 2010-02-08
CCCTCGTCAAAGGCTATTATCTTATATGTTTTTGTGTGAGGTTTAAATAATTTAGCAATATTATTTCCTGCTTCACCTAATCCAACAATTAACACATCACTCTCCGTTTTTACCACATATAGTCATTACATCGCGCAATGTAGCTCCAGCCCGAGTGTTCCACTCCCACAATAGAAGACTACGGTCTTTATCATAACATACTTCCGAATTTGAATGTTCTCGCCAACATGTCATTCCTTTTTTGTTGGTTGTCTCAATTATTGGGCGAGGATCTCTATCTATTTCAAATGAATTCTCATAAACAATGAAGCGTGGACGTTCATAAGTATAGAAAGTTTCAACTTGCTCTGTCTTAAAGTTTTGATACCTGTCGCTCCATCGTTGTCTTCTGATTGTGCAAACATCATAAATATCTGCTGCCTGTGCTGTTGCTAATAACAATAATAAATTTATCATAATTCCTCCGTGATATTTAAATTGTATCTTTTTAAGTATATTGTGGTCCCTGTTCTAAAATGAAAAATTCCATAGCTATCGGAAATTTCTTCTTTTATTAGACCAAGGTCCCCTTTCCGAATATAGACTCTACCCAATTGTTCGTAATTGTATTTAAATTTTATCAAGTCGCCAACTACCATGAAAACCCCTTCATGTTCCCCAGATCTTTTCCCAAGGATACATTGACCATGAACTTACCAAGCTTCGTATCTTCAAATATTTGCTTCAGTTGTGGTATCATTCCTTTGTCGTCTCCGTGTAGATCGATGATAATGCTATCATGAACAACAGCAACAATGTGTGATCTTCTTCCGCTAAGATATCGACTAATCTTATTAAATCTGTCGATAGTGTTGTCTGAGGAAGTTGATTGGAGCAAGTAGTTGAGGGCCTTAGAAGAGGGAGTGTTAATTGTTCTCCCAAACGGGGTTTGTATGGATCCTCCAACATAATATTGTTCGAGAATACTTTCTCTATCGTAGACTCCGTCATCAATGGAAGTTGATTCAGGGTTGTAGAGCCAAGCGAATAGTTTTTGTTTTGCTTTTTCGCGAGACATTTCTTGCTTAAAAATGTTTTTGATGTTCCACTCATGGATGTCCTCCTCAGGTTGTTCAATTTTTTGTAGTGCCAACAAGGTTCGCACCTCGGCAGCATTAAAGTCAAGCTCCAGAAATACATCGTTTTTTGGTTTGACATGGTGCTTAAGCTCCTTCTTCAAATTTAACATTGGAAAAGAACCTCTCTTTGTCGTTAGACGACCTGTAACGGTTCCAAAAATGTCGTAATCAACATGGACCCGCTTGCCCACCAATTGATTGTAGAGACTCTTTGCCTTAGCATCCTCGGCTGCGTCAGAGTATAGTCCAACCATGCTTACGCTCAATTCATGCTTAGCGAGTTCTCTAAGGTTGCCAAAGGTCTCTTTTAAGAACGAATAGTTTTTTGGTCTCTCGACATTCTCGAATACCCAAGAAGTTATCTCGTTTTTGGTATCAAAATAATGTTGTAAATGCTTTTCCGGTACAAGATCGTAAAAACAGACATCAGTCAACTTCACAGCTGCATTTGAAAAAGACTTAAAGTGTGCCTTAAGAAGCTTCTGAGCAGCCTCCCACCTTACAACTAGGTGATCTGGGCAAGAATCATTTATGGACTTACCTCCGACCCACAATTGAGCATAATCGATGTCTCTACCATCAAGATGCGGGCTCCATGCCCAAGTCTTTGTTAAACCGGTTGGAATCCGGTCATATACGAACTTGTTTGGAAGATAAACTCCTGCACAATCGCTTTTGCTATCCATAAGTTGAAATATCATTGACCCTCCTTAATATGACGAAGAACCTCTTCAATGATCTTCAATACTGGTTATACCCAGGATCACTGTCAGAGTTGTTTGTTCCTATTTGCGCTCTCGATGCTTGAGTTTGCGTTTCGCCTTGTAATTTTTTCTTGAGATCAGAATATCCATGGTCTTTATTCCAAACCTGGTCTCTGTACTCTCTATTAATGTAACCCATTGCTTCAGTCTTGTCAACTTTTTTGAGAAAGTATTTTGCTTTTTTAAAGATGTTAGCCACCTTCTGTTTTGAGAATGGCGAACCTTCTTCAAGATTTCTAATTTTACAATACAAATTCAGTTCTTGCAAATCGGTGTATGGCTTTTTATTGAATGGTACTGTTGATAAGCTAATATATTCTGAAACAGTTTGTCCGCAAACGACTTTGACAACTTTTGTTTGAGGATTCTTATTAACATATTTATTATAATATATATTAATATTATTATATAACATGTTATTATCTATAGAATATGTCTTTATATATCTAGTGCTAAACATATATGATAGATTATATAGGCCATATGAATTCCTTATACCTTCTCCAGCAGGAGATGACATGTCATATAATAATATATTTGGATTATTGTGTATAATAGAAAATCCCATATTCAAACTTAAGTTTTTAAAATATTCAAAAGAAGGATGGTCTATAATTTGATCTATTTTTTGTTGATCTGCGTCCATCGCAATTTCAGCATAAGAAAACGCCAAACCAGTATCTAATATGCTTGATTTGTTTGATGTATTCCATCTTGTCATTGTTATGGGGTTGTTAGAGCTATTTTTAAAAATAAAATCAAAAAAGTTTTTGACATATACCTCATAAGATGTTATATTTTTAATACCTATTTCATTTGGTATATGTGTGTTATTGTAAAAATCTAAAATTTCACCTAAGTAATTTCCATATCTTATTCGAGGGTTTTTGTATGAATTGACCATCTCTAAATCACTAAAAGAAGAACCATCAATAGAAATAAGACCCTTTTGTATGGCTGTTGTCCAATTAAGTCGCATCAGCGAATAGGAATCGGCAACAAAATCAAATACTCTACCATTGGCGGTGCTGACAATGAAGTTTTCATTCGGAATAACAGAGTTATTCTCGTGATCTATAACGCCATAGTGAATTCTCTCAACAAAGTTGGTATTTTTGATCATATTGGGACCAAGGCCGCCATTTTCTTCGTAAGCCTCTATTTCCCACTTTCCACGATAAAAAAGCCTCTTAAGGTTCGGCTTAGTTTTGTTTGTTGATTTAAAGTCTCTAGTCACGCGGTGTTTCTCCTGTGTTTCCATCCGCATCTGATTCTGCAAATGGATTTTCTGGCTCGTCCAGGGTTATAGTTACTTGGTTGCCGCCTGGATAAGCACTAATCACGGTTGCTGTAGGGTCTTCACCGAGAACAAAAGGCAACGCAACCCTGTCTGCTGTTGGTGCGTCTTCATCAACAGCGGAAAGTGCCAGCGTTGCTTCGGCATTCACAACTGCTTGGGTTTCATTCACCCTATCGGCATAGTCATTGTGTATGTCAACACATACAGCCTTGTCTTCGATCTGCTTTGTTGCTCCATCGACCCTATTAAGAACCTTGGTGGCATCTGTTCCTAGGAATTTTGTGGTTATTTTAATTTCGAATTCACCAGGAGTCTCCCCTAAGTTATATTCTACTGATTTTACTATAAAATAGCCGCCCATGCCCATGATGTTTGACATAGTTCCTTCTACATGGGGATCGGATTCTCCAAGCCCACCTGTTTCAAAATAGTGAGATATACTGCCATCCGCATTAACTCTCCAAGGTGGTTCGTCTACCCATCTTTTTCCCCAATCTAATAATGCAAAATTTATGATACATCCCGGATAAAGCATAGTATTTGCTTTGCGCTTTTTGAAAGAAAACTCCAAATCATACACATTAGACAATAGAGAAAGTCCTCCATAATTTGTATTAAAATATCGAGCTTCTCTTAAGTATGGAGAATTTGTCTTTGCGAACGAAACATTCGAAAGAAAATTGTAATTTTTATTCTTTGCTCCATAATATAATGTTGGAGTATATTCATCATCTCTAAGTAGGCCGTTTCTTTGTGCTGCTAATTGTCTTTTGTATGAAGGGAATTGTTGATAAATAACACAATAATTTGTTGATTTTACTTTTTGTGACCAAGAATTAGAATCTTCATCCTTAGCAGATATAAATCTTTTTGGAAATAATATGTCCATTTCCGTACCATCTTGAAAAGGATCGGTTGGATCAAAAACACCGAGGTGTTTTTTGAAGAATCTTGGTTCACTACTGGTGAAAGATGTGGTTCTTAATAATGGAGGGTTTTCATCTGGTAATAGTAAAGAAAAGCAAGTTTCGTATATGATGTCATTTACCAGTCTTCCCACCAAGTCTCTAATAAATGTCCCAACCGGGTAAGATGTTATCCCCTTGTCGACAATGGTGGCGTTGAACCACTCTATGAAGAACTTTAGATCAATAGGTATTGAAATGGGATTGATTACAAGCGGTGGCCCTCCGAGATCTTTTGGATTTGGGACATTTATGGTTCCTACTATAAATCTTAAATTTAAATTTTTTACGGCTTGGCGATGGTTGGCTGTCCCTTGTTCAAACAGGCAATCAAGCAAAACATACATTAAGTCACCTAGGAAAATAAATTTATTTTCAATATCACCAGCAGTGAATGAAGCTCCATATTGAAGAGTGGTATTGCTCATGGGGGACACATTTTTTACATATTCTTTTCGACCATCCAACAAACCTCCAAATGTTCCACCGCGCATTTTATTTTGATCTAGAATGTAGCCATGGATTAAGTTTGCAACTTGCATACGCATGATTATAGATCCCGCAACGGTTGCCTTGGCTTGTTCATCTGCGAATACTGCTTGTTCCATTCTAATTGCTTCCCTTATTAGTTCAGGTTTACAATCATTTTCCATTAATTTGTTTAAGGACTCTTCTTGCCTCATTTGTCGATTAGCAATGGTTTCGGGGTAAGCTAAGGCATCATTGAATGGCATATTCAACATAGCTTCAAAATATCCACGATAGCTGATTGTTAGAGTGGTTTCACCGGTCTCGCTTGATCTGCTTATTTGGTGATCAATGATCGCTAAATCTAAAATCATGCAGTCGCTTTGGTGAGATGCTTCTTGATCCCCATAGGGGGCAACCTTTAATCTCAATCTAGAATAATTTGGACTATATTGGTTTGTTATAAATTGGCCTGGTCCATCTGATGCGCTTGGCTTCTTTGTTAAAGGTAATGTTATTAAATCCTTGATAGTTATCACAGTATCGGTATCTATACCGTCGGAGGGGCCTAGGATAGCTAAATTACTATTCAGTCCCTCGAGAGACCCCAGTTTCCAAGTCATTTCAACTTTTACGTCGTTTCTAGCGGTTGATGGATTTGTCCCATCAAAGGTAATTTTTGTGTTCTCAAGAAAATAGTAAGAACTATCTTTTTGTTTTTCAAATTTATCGAACCGACCAAGGTCCTCAAGAGAGGCACTGTCGATGTCATCCATCATGTCGAATAAAATTTTAGATATCTTCTTTCTGTGAACTGTTGAATTGGTTGAAATCTCTGCTTCCCTTAGTTCATCTTTGTTGTCCTCATAAACCCAGAATACTCCCTTTACCATATTATGAGGAGACTTTGTATCCGTTGTGTTAAACATGTTTTTAACTTTTTTATTTATTGAACAATTGTTGATTAACGCATTTGGATTGTAAACTGCTCCATCGACCACCGTAGGTACTGAACCCACAGCATAAATCCTAGAATCACCACTGCCACTAATCGGTGATCCAAAATCTGCTATTTGGGTATAATAATGAAATCCGAATTGCATGTGAAGCAATCCAGAAATCAAACCGCACTGGTCTAAAGCAGCTAACTCATAATCATCAAGATCGGTATCAATATCAAGAGCTGTGGTGGTAATATCAGCAAAGATTTTACCACCGGCTTTACCTGAAGCTTCTAACCCTCTTAGTGTAGCATTTTGGGCAAAGTTCACCTCCTCCGTATCACTAAAAAAACCAGCATCTAACTGCACTTGGAGAAACTCACTAAAGCCAAGTATGTCTAGTACATAACCATTGGGATTACTGGGATTATTAAAAATGGTTGTAAAAAAGTCAGGCCCTATGGGAATATCGGTTTGGCTGCTGTTTTTGTTAAGAGCCTTCAAAACCGTTTTATCAGCCACAGATACTGTGGAACTTCCTCCGTTTAGGGTATCATCTGCTACAATAACCTTTGCGGCTTTTAAAAAATTCGGAAATAGATTTGTATTTTCTTCCTCCCACCATTTTTTGAGAACTCTTTTTGTTATATCGTCAAAGCTTGGGTTCGAAAGCATTGACAGATAATGCTTTTTAATTCCCGGCATGAAAAATTGGTTGAAATATTCTTTTTTGATAGCATCGCTTACACCATCTGGTAAGTCACCAAGCTTTTTTTGGTCACTCTGGGCTGATGCGTTCACGAAAATGGTTTTCGTCCTACTTCCAATTTCTCCATCAACTCCAAGCATCTTTGTCAATGTAAATAAATCATCACCACTTTCTACTTTAAAGAATCTTTTTTGGGTTTTTAAGTATAGAGAGATTCTAATATGCTGAGTACTGTTAGAATTCAGTGCGTGGAAGCCTTGAGTATCAGCATACCCAGTTTTCACTCCAACTTCACCAGAACTTGTCGCACCCTCTACACCAGCGTCTCTAGCCAGTATATCATTGATGTAACTTGGAAGAATAAGCTCGTCGAATACTTCCTGGATTTTATTTTCTAACGTAATAGTTATGAAAGGAATGCCAATTGCCATTATCTCATCAACTCCACTATTTTACTTGGGTTTTTTGGAATATAAACGATATCTCCAATAGAGTAATGCGCATCAGTTGGTTTTCCATTGATCATTGATATTGTCCACCAAAAATCATAATTTCCAAAATAACGGTTAGACAACTTGAATAAGCTATCGGATGTTGTCCATATATGTTCATTCCGAACTTCAAAATCTACACCAACTAATTTGGAAAAATTCTTTGTTCTACGTATGCGAATAAACTTAAGCCCTCTTTTCTCGAAAACTTCTTTGTATGAATCGCTATTTAAAATCGCTATTTTATCATCTAAAAATTTTGGCATCGTGGTTATCCTAATTTAACTGTTTTTCTATTATAAGGAAATAGGTGTGCGGGGCCTGCTTCGGCGGTGGTTGATTGCATTTTATAAATATCACCTTCTACCAAGGTGTAAGTTTTAATTAAGTCATTACTGTCATAAATGAAATCTAAATCTATAGCTAATTCTTTTGGATATAATTTTCCATCTTCTTCAAAAAAACCCATTTCAAAATTAATTTCAACTGCTAAATTTTGGAGGAACATTGATATTCCATTTTGAAACATAAAATCAAAAGTTAAATTGCCGTGCCCTCTCGCAGCCCCGGCTTTTTCAATAAAGCTTGGGCTATATACTCTTATCCTCCTGTTTGATAAGGAGACGTATTCTTTTTTGCCGCTTGTAACGTTATCCCCAGCAAAATCGTGAAGCAGCCCTATCTCATCTACATCAATTGGTTTTGGTGGCCTATAGAACATTCTCATCAAGTATTGTATCTTAGCGCAATTTCTTTTTGCCTCAGTAATATCTTTCGCCGGCACTAGTAGTTTAAACTTATAGCTTAAATCTTTGAAAGTTATAGATTGATCTGATGCGATTAGTTTTCCCACTCTCTCTTTTGATTCTGCATAAGTTACATTTGTTCCATATGTTCGAGTAAACGATTCTAAAAAAGGCTTAAAAGCAACCCATCGAGTTGCCGTAGATGTCTCAAGAGACATGAAGAAGGCATTGTCTTGGGTACCTTGGTCCAAAGAATAGTCTAGAGAATTTATTTGCCTGTTTGTCTGGAATTCACTGACACAAAATGGAAAAAACTTATTATCATATAGAGTATAATCTCCTGTCGGCTCAAACCCTTCAATGGGCAACTCGTTGATTCTTACTTGAGATGTTTCCATTATAAGCTTTAGGCTTAGTTTTATTACTTTTGGGTACAAAAAATTGTCTAATTTTAAAAAACCGGCTTCCATATCTGGTTCGAAAGAAATTGAGTCTATAATACAGGGAAACCCGAAGTTCATTATGTCATTAAATTTCATGATCAAAGGTGTGGAGTATGATTTATAGGATTTTCCACTAGAAATTATATTCTTAAACCAAACTCTAAATACGGGTGGGATTATACCTAACCCCACATCAACATTCGAAACAGCTTCGTTGCCGTCAAAATTTTCATACTTATATCCGGAATTAGGAGATATTAGTCTTTGAAGTTCTTCTATTTTCGCTAAGTTGTTTCTCGCTTCATTTGTTGAATGCGCTGGAATATTTATGACAACATCAATTTCCATATCTCCGTCAAGTGTTGTGAATACTTTACTATTTTTATCTTTTTCTTCTGTAATCTCCGTCGATTTAGAAATGCTATAGTTCGCACTTTCAATGAATGCCTTGAGCACAACCACTCTTTTCAGTGGAACATTGGCTATATATATAACTTCGCTACCTATTTCCGAATAGTCACTACCAGAACCTCGAAAGGTTTCAGTACCGTCTTGTACTACTCTGTCAAGAATAGTATCAGATATATTGTATCTAGAGGTATATTTTCCTGGCTTCAGTGCCATTTATTCCGCTCCTTTAGTCGATTCTTTCAAATCAACTCTGGCGTCGATAAGATCAATCAATCTATTGTCATGAAACTCAACAACCACATTGATTGGGGGTAGTGACATTTCTGGCATGTTAACGTCAACAATTAATTTTCCTTCTGTTATGCTCTTGATTAACCCGTCAGAGCCCATTACGAATGAAGATGAGCCACCCTCGGTTGACATTGCTAAAAAACCATCTATTTGTATGTTGGAAAGCTCCATTACAGCAGATTTAATTTCATTAAAGCCACTGGCTATTTTTGATGTATCTAAATTGGCCATAGCTTGTATGTCAAAACTAGTTTCAATCCCTTCATCTGGGTGAGTTGCTCCAAATAACCCCATAAAACTTGAGGCTAAACTGTCGACCATTGTCATTGGGGACATAAGCATTTTACCAAATGTCTCTATGCCTTTTCCAATATCAATAAAGAGACCTTCTGCTAAAGATTTCGAACCAGGCAGGTGAACAATATCGTATAGCGAACTAAGAGCAGCAACAAGAGCGACCACCCCCGCTACCGGTGCGCTAATAAGGCCTGCTACAGTCGCCAAAGTCGCACCAATTACCACAAAGGCTATTTTTAAGCCTAATGTAACACCTTGAGCATCGTCCATGGCATCCGTTAAATGGGCAATCCCCATCTCAACAGTTTTAAATATAACCGACATCCCTTTTATCAAAGGTTCAAACATCATAAATAACTGAATTCCCACAATCTTCAGCTTAGTCATAAGTGGAACCAACGCTGCGGTTGCTTCAGCTAATTCTGCTTGAATATCGGCTTGTTCTTTCTGTCCGGCAGCAAGAGCATTGCGTTCTGCCATTGACATGTTCATTAGCCGCTGTGCGTCGGCGACATTCTTAGCGCCGATGGCTTGAGTCACATACATCTTGGTAAATTTATCCAAAGAGTCAAAGTTTCCAACGGATGCTTGGACTTGTTGTTTGATCATATCAATTCTTTCAGATTCATTCATATTCATTAGTTCGATTGTGGAAAGTTGTGTTCCAAGGACAGCATTTAATTTCGAGGCAGCTTCTGCGGCTGTGTCAAAATGATCAAATTGCTCAACCATGCCCAGCAAAGAGCCCATTTCCAAACCTGTAGCTTTGGCTTGTGCGGCAAGTTGCTTAAACACTTTCATATTATTATTTCCATATCTCGCAATAATCCCAGCAGATGCTTGAAAATCACTAGCCATCTTGGACGTGGTAATTCCCACTTCTCTTCCCATCATAACTAATTGCGCGGTCATGTCTGCGGCTGACTCAGCAGAGACGCCCATGGCACGATGAAAGTGATCCATTAGTTTTGCCGATGTTTCAGTGGCAACGCCAAGTTTTTCTAGTCGCGATGCGGTAGATGCTAAGTGCTCAATTGTTTGTGCGGCATTTGGGTTAAATCCTGAAAAGCTACTGGTTAAACCACTTAGCGCTTGAGCATATTCTTTCATCGAGACACCGGATGACAAGGTTGCCTTGTACCCTTCTTGTAATGTATTATTAAACTTGTCTCCAAACCCAGTCGTTCGCCCAATCTCTTTTGACAGATTGTCAAACTCTAGTGCCATCTTTCCGGCAGCAGCAAGAAGGCCAAAGACAGCCGATGCCCCCAAAGTAATAGCGCTGGCAAGTCCCGTAACGGCGCTACCAAGTGCTCCAACGGCAGGGCCCATTACGCCGCCCATTGTAGCAGCAGCGCGTGTAAGGCCGGCACCGAGAGTTGCTAAGTTTTCTTTTTGACCTAAGAGCTTTGTAAGGGAGCCTCCAATTACTGGTAATCTACCAGCAAACTTTTCAAGCAACTTTCCAACACCACCTGCTTGTCTCTCTGCATTTTGCAAGTTTCTTTCAACTTCTTTTCCGTATTCCTGTTGAGTTTTTAGAATATCTTCAATAAGTTTTTTTTGCTCTCTTGTTACAGCAAGTTCGTCATTTTTAACATCTTTTCTTGCTTTTTCGACATTCAGTTGGAGTTGAAGATTCGCCAATGTTGTAGCATCAACTCCAACCATTTCACCTTGTATTCTGGCTATTTCGGCATTAATGTTTCTTATTTCTTGTCTTTTGCTTTCCTCTGCGGCAACTTTGGTAGCTTTCTCCGCCTCTATGTTAAGTTCATCGATCCCGAGAGCGTTCGCTTCGGCTTTAAGGTCAATATATTGTTGCAATTGCTTATTGAGATTTTGTTGGTTCTCTGCTAATTGTGCTGCTCTAGCTAGTTCTTCTGGTGTGGCCATCTATAGATCCTCATTAATACAATAAATAGTTCTCAAAAGAAAATGCTCGGCCAAAGCCGAACATCATTACCTCGAAGACTTCTTAGCTTGCTCCGCTTCTTTCTTGTATTCTTCAATTGTTCTTTCTAACCACCAAGCCCGAAGACCTACAGGTAGATTGTACAATTCAAATAATGACCACCCACCATAATGTTTTAGGGTGAAAAAACATTCATAGACTTGCTCCATGTACTCATCTGTCAGGCCAAAAAAAGTCCGTTCCGAATGGAACCGACATGACCTCCTCATGCTCGCAGTTTTTGCAAACAAATGTTTGTTCCATCTTCATATCTGGAGAGATAGCTTTAAAAGCTGCTCTTAGCACTTTTGCGTCACCAGCGGTCATATTGTCGATAACATAATTAATTGTCTTTGGGTCATGATATCCATTAAAATCCACCACAAAGCGCTTCATTTGCTTTGTAATCAAGTCTTTTGTCATATCCTTGGCCTTACCCTCGGAAAGCATTTCGACCTCATCTTGACCCGTTAACGGGCGTACACAGGCGGCAATGGTTGACGCGGGTAGAGCGATGGAGAATGTTCCGTCTTCGTTGCTTTTTACTTCTTCAGGGTACTCGTCCCCATTATATTCTTCATATTCAGAAAGATCAAATTTAAACTTTGAAACTTCACCACAAGCAGGACACTGTACCTTTGTTTTGTAGTCCGCACCATAGGCAGAAGCTCTTGCGTTAATAATGATCGCATTACGATCACCAATATAAAGAGAGCGACCACTAATATTTGGATTTTTAACAAGATTTTGTATCAATCTGTCGATTGCTAAACCTTTCTTAAGAAGAGATCGGTTCGTTAGAACATCTTCATCTTTAGCTGTCATGTATTTAATTTCAATTGAATCTTCTCCACACAACGGATGCCCTTCTGGATATCTGCCTTTGGAGGGGAGTTGTATAAATTGAGTTGGGGTTACGAAATCCATTGGATTTGCCATTTGTGGGACTTCTTCTGATGGTTTTGGTTTGTGACCGCTCGTCATGCGATCTTGATTGTTTCGTTTCTTCATTAATACCTCTTAGTTTAAGTTCTAGAGCCGGGACCAATTCTTGGCTCAAAATTTTGTCGACCTGGCTCTTCATGTTCTGCCCAATCGTATGTAACGTCTAGGGTATACTGAACAAGATCATCTGATGCGTAATCAAGTTCACCCCAAGATATCTTTGTTATGATTGGATTAAAAAGCGTCCACTTCTCTGTAAAGTTTACATTCGCATCCCCGTCTGTTCCCTCTGGAGCTAATTGATAAATTATAAAAGTATCACCAAAAGCAGCAGAAATATTAGCAGCTTTCTCCGGAGAGACAACTGGAACCAAAAATGAACCACCATTAGCTGCTGATCTGCCATTGGGCAGAATAGAGTTTGCCCCACTCGGAGTGACATACCCTGTCGCCATTAGCATTTCAAATAACTGACCGGAAGTGCTTCTGTTGCCCGTATTTGGATTCGTACCCCATATCTGATTATCGACAAAAGTCATTGTAATCGGTTCCCACTTGGGAATGCCGGGATAGTTATAGCGATGATTAATCATCCTATACTCTTTGCTCTCGATACTTACAGAAGGTTTCGTAATAGTAGACAAGGAGAGCATCCACCCACCATTACCTAGTTCAACAATAAATCTAGATTTTTGTTTAGGATGGTTGCTGTCTGCTTTGAGATCTGTACCCCAAAATGTCATTTAAGACTCCTTAGCTACTAGGTGTGTAACCAGCCTTGAAAATAGTTGAATTACCGGTTGCTGACCATTTAGCCCAGTCGTACTTGACTGTTAAAGAGATCTCGGACAAAGTATCGTCTTCATAAGAAAGTTCGCCAAACCCAACCTTTGTTACGAATGGGTTGTGGAGTTCCCATTGCTCGATTGTATTTCCTTCAGCATCAAGTTGTGAGATGATGAATGGCTTCAGAGCAGCAGTTGCTCCACCTTTTGCCATACTAAACAGAGCGTTTGTACCTGTGAGATACTCCGAATCTGGAAATCTATACCCAGCACCATGAAGAATGTCAAGAGTTTGTTGTGCTGCGTCTGGTGAAACCGGATCAACAAGCATTATGTCAAGATCATTCCAAGTTACCGAACCAGGATACTTGAATGTGTGTCCGAGGAATTTATGTTCCGCATCTCCAACAGTCATTTCTGGCTTTGTGACGGTCTTCGCAAACCACACAACACCGCTGCCATCTCCAACTCCAAGGTCGGTTGTATCTGCTGGTGAAAGTGATGGTGTGTCCATGTTGGCGTTTCCACCGAATTGAATTTTCCATCTAAACTTTCTTTTTGGATCGCCGTCTCCAGCTACTAAATCTGTTCCCCAAAATGCCATGATATTAATCTCCTATATATTCTTAATTAGTGGCTTAGACAAAATCCGCACCAGTCTTGGTGATAACAAAGTCAACCACGATGTACTCAATCGCACGGGCTGGTTTGATGTAGATTTTGGCGTACATGATATTACGATCAATAAGATCGGCAGTTGTTGTTGTATCGTCAAGGATCAATTTGTAATCAGAAAGTCCAAATCTAGATTGAACATCAGAAAGGATTGGATTAACCTGCGCCTTAAATCGGTTCCATGTTGATTGTACGTTCTGGTCAAATAGCAAGTTGCGAGAAACTGTTGAAACAGCAGACTTCAAGTAAAGAACCAAACGACGGACGTTGATACGATCCAGCGCAGAAGCATCTGCCTGAAGAGTCTTTTGTCCAAAGATTACCACACCTTCAGCAGGGAAGGTTGCGATTGGGTTGATATTTACTTCGTATAATAAATCTCTCTCTTTTGAATCTAGACGTTGTCTTGCTTGAAGTACGCGAGGTCCACGAGGTCCACCAAGGGAACCAAGTCCACCGCGATTAAATCCAGCAGGAGCAAACCACAATTCAGATTGTGCTTGAGATTTACCCATCGCTCCAAGTCCAGCTACCGATGAAGGTAACCATACAAGTTGCCCGCCGTTCAAATTATCTGAAACCTGTACCGCAGGATAGAAAGCAGCAGCATAAGAAGAGTTAAGATTTCTTTGCTTCAAAGAGCTTACTGCGCTAGTAACCGATCCCAATGAATTAGAATCTGTATCAGCTGTATCTCTTTCCGCAATCGGAGTATAATCATTTTCTAGATCAATAATTGCTAAAGTATCTTGTCTACTCTCGGCAACAGTGATGATTCTGTTTGTGATTAATGGCTTCTTAATTCCCGGCATAACAAGAAGGTTTGCTGGAACTACTTCTGGATCAAGAACAGAGTCTAGTGCCTTGTTCATTGTGTATTGAAGATAGTTTGTAGAGTCATTTCTAGTTGTACCGATTAGGTCATCTCGAAGAGGTTCTTTCTCTGTAATGTCCCACCCTTCAAATCCGCCATGAATTGGCATCAAGAATTGACGAACATTTTTATCGAGAAGTGCTCCAAAAGAGTTTAAGGCTGAATAAGAAGTGTTTGCTGTATAAGAAGCATCTGTATAAGTTACAGTGTTTGCTGTCGTATCGATCACGATATCATCCAAAGTAAATGTGAATGAAAGCTCAAAGTCTGCTCCCGGAGTAAATGAATCTACTCCAACGGCAAGTCTTCTGAGGTAATCACAGTAATCTGGATCATGTGTTGTTGATGTTGTGCTAACTGCTGGACGAATTCCGTAATAAGCACGAAAAGGATCAGCTGCGCCACCTTCAGTCCCGTTTGCTCTCAAAGGAATTGATGGGAATTTGTATGAAGCTGTGAAGTTAGTAGGTCCGTTTACAAAAGCGGACGCATTTCCACCTGTTGAAGGAACTGAATCATTTCCGTTGACAAAAGCACCAACAAAATCATTTGTATCTGTACCGCCAGCAAAAGCAGTAGCAACAGCATTCGATGACATCAATGTACCAGTGAACGTTTTCGTATTAATTTGTGTTCCAGGTAACGATGCGGTTAACGATATAGAAGAGCCTCCGACATTACTAGTTAGAAGTAAATCTCCGTTTGTAATAGCCAGATCGATACCAAGTTTTGCACGGGCAGCAGCAGCTGTTTGTGACGCAATCGTTTCTATACCCAGTGTATATGTTGTATTGGTCAATTTTGTTGCAACTGAGGTATTACCTGTGAAGGTGAATGTTACGGGATCTTTGGTTCCGTCATCAACGACAAAAACCTCACCATTAACGGCGGAGCCGGTAGCAGCAACGAGCCTCAATGCTCCCGCACCTTTTGCACCGGTTGCGACTTCGGTACCAAATACTTTGGCATCATCAGCGCCATAGAGTAAAGTAAATCCTTTAGGCCTAACTGGTCCTTTAAAACCAGCAGGAAGTAGTCCTTGACCACCACCGTCTTTAATGAATTGCTTCATGTCAACATAAATGATGTCCGATTGGTTTTGGAAGTCTCCATAGGTTCTGTAACGACGATCTGTCTCGCTCCACAATTGGTATTGATCTCCGATTCTTTTAGCAAGGTAGTCAGGAGATGATGGGTTTAAGTTACATCCAACATATCGTTCTATTGTTTGACCAGCCAAGTTCTTAATTGCTACAGAGAATGTTCCAAAGGCATTTACCACTGGATTAGCAGGTTCGGCAATTTGCTCGATAGCAATGATGTAATTCTTTTCAATTTGCTCTCCAACATGAAGAGACTTGAAGCGGAACATATCTTGTTGCGTCTTTTCTTTCTGACATACAACATATCCTGAATAGGCTTCTGCGGCGGCTTCTCTGTGATCTGACCAATCGGTCGATCCGCTAGCGAGAGGGAGAAGAACTCCGTATACTTCACCAGCTGCGGCAGCCGTAAGGCCTGAAACTTCGCGAGCAAACGATTCGCCCAACCAATAGGATTTTCTTTGAGTTGCCTCAACTGTTGTCTCATTAACCAATTGGGGGTTAGTGCTAAATACAGAGCGAACATATTTTGAAGAATTTCTGTCAAAGTTAAAGGTAAGATTGTCTTTGAGAGTATTTGTCGAGTCATAGATTGCTAATTTAAATTCACAATTTGTTCCAACACTTTCGATAAAAGTACCGGCTTCTTTTGTGTTAGCAACGCCAGTAGAGACTTTTGTTCCGTCTAAGGCTATGTA
>Ga0209337_1001796_pt1 | contig 15962 bp, 13 predicted proteins | sample LinPmetageLP53_FD_184044 | JGI IMG/M metagenome (GOLD analysis project Ga0209337, IMG submission 184044) | Marine viral communities from the Pacific Ocean - LP-53 (SPAdes) (version 2) | ecosystem: Environmental > Aquatic > Marine > Oceanic | place: Pacific Ocean | collected 2010-02-08
AATTTACTAAGCCAGCAGTCTCTAAGACACCACTTAAGAAAGAGTTAAACAATTTACCGAAAATTGACGGTGAGATTGTTTATATAGGTGTAAATAACTTTAAAGATTTAACTGGAAAGCGTAAGAGCTCGGATACAGTTGCAAGTTTTTCCGCTGTTGTTACTCAAGGAGGAGAAGCTTGGTTAATGGAGTCACTAATGGAATCTGGCTGGTTCAAAGTATTAGAAAGAGCGGAGTCAGAATCAATTTTAAGAGAAAGAGCTCTAGTCACTCAGAGTCGTAATTCTTTTGACGAAAAACCTATACCACTAGATCCTCTACGTTATGCCGGTATATTAGCTTTCGGTGGTATATTAGACTATGAGACTAATAATATATCCGGCGGTGTTGGAGCTAGTTATTTAGGTATAGGTGGTTCTGAGGAGTATAGACAAGATACTGTTACTGTGTCGTTAAGATTTGTTAGTACTTCAACAGGTGAAGTTTTAGTTACAACTACAGCAACTAAAACAGTAATATCTACATCAACTAATGCTACTATGTTCAGATTTGTAGATTTAGATACTATACCGGCAGAAGCGGAAATAGGTATAGCAAAAAATGAGTTAGTATCTAAAGCAGTTAGATCGGCAATAGATAAAGCCTTAATAGATTTAATTTATAAAGGAAAAGAAAAAGGATACTGGAAATTTAAAAAATAGGTATTTTTCTTTATAAATACTAGTATGAAGAAAGTTCTTTTATCATTGTTAATTACAACAGGTATAATACAGGCTAATAATGAGATTTATCTCGACCAGTCTGGTGGATCGGGTACATTTACTATTAAGCAAACTGGTGCAACTAATAAGTTTGGTAAGGATAGTGATAGAGCAGGACTGAAAGGTACTTCTAAAACTTTTACATCCATTACCACAGGTACAGGTAACGATATTTTAATCCAAGAAGAAGGTAATAGTACAACAACTGAACTTCTTATTGCAGGTAATACTAACAAAATTGATTCATATGTTAAAGGTGATTCTAATGAAACAACAATTGATATTGCTGGTAATACAAACGTAGTATTAGTAAAAGCTGATGTTGCTAATGATAAAGAAAACACTACAAGTAAAACTGAAACCGATGTAACTATTAAAGGTAATACAAACAATGTAACCTTTAGTATGGTGGGTACAGCTGATGTTACTAACATTTGGGAAATTACCGGTGATAGTAATGTAGTTAACTCTTACCAGCAAGGACAAACTGGTGGAGTTGGACATGAACAAACAGTTGAGCTTTTTGGAAGTTCAAATAAAGTTGATATTTATCAAATCGGAACAAAAGCTCATGTATTAGATCTTGAAGTTACCGGAAGTGATAATAAATATACTATCCTACAAACTGATGGCACGGCAGCGACATATACCAATCCTTCTGCTGTTACTGGTAGCAGTAACTAATTTATATGGTGCTGGTAAAGTTGTAAAGCAATCACAGCCAGCTCAAATAATGCGAGGCGCGGAAAAACTTTTGACTGAGGTTAACGCTTCTGTCAAAAGTTTTGATCAAATAGAGACCCTTAATGGTACAATAAATATAGTATTTGAAGATGATACTAAAGTATCATTGTCTAAATATTCTAAATTAGTAGTAGATGAATATGTTTATGATAGTAATAAAAAGGTAGGTAAGGTTTCTCTAAAGGGTCGCTTAGGTACTCTTAGATATACCTCTGGTAAGATTGCTAAGAACAATAGAAAAAATGTAAAGATTACTTCTCCAACTGCAAGTGTTTCAGTTAGAGGTACAGACTTTACAATGACAGTTGAACCTACTGGTAAAACTACATTTCAGCTATTACCATCTATAGATGCAAATGGTAATACTTATACAGGATCTATAGCAGTATCTAACTCTAGTGGTATAGTAGTATTGAATCAAGCATTTGAAGTAACAAGAGTAGAAAATAATCTCAAACCGCCATCAGCTCCGAAAAAGGAAGCAAGACAGGCTCCGCAAGAGGATAAACCAAAAGCTAAAGACGATCCAAAAGATAACAATAACAATAACAACGATAATACAGAAAAGAAAACAAAAGAAACAGAGCCAAATACTAAAGTTAATATTAAAGCTATTGAGTTATTTCAAACCAACCCGTATGATATGAGTAAGGTCCTTTTCAAGAAAACTACTGAGCAAGGTAATGTTACTTCGTTAAATATAGATGCAACTTCTAATACAACTATTAACTATCTTAATAACGGGGTGTTTCAATCATTCTTACTTAATAATGGCAATAGTGTTATATTCAATATTGAACAATGAGCTTTAATAAAAAAAATTACTTTATCTGCTTGTTAGTTACAATAGCTTTAACAACTATACGGTTAGTAGACCCTTTCTTTGTTGAAACGGCGAGATTAAAATCATTTGATTACTATCAACGAGATCAAGAAAAAATAGAAGCTACTGAAATAACGGTTGTAGAGATAGATGAAGATAGTTTAGAGGTTAATGGTCAATGGCCATGGCCCCGTAACTTAATAGCCGATGGTGTTGTTAAAGCATATGAAAGTGGCGCCGCGTTAGTTATATTACCTATTTTATATGCAGAGGAAGATAGAATGGGTCAAGATGATTACTTAATTGACATAATGAGCCAAGTACCAGTTATATTAGGTCAATCAGCTTCTGTAAAAGGTAAGGGGGTACCAGTTCCTCGAGGACTAGTTATTATTGGAGAAGATCCAAAAGAAGTTATATATGATTATCCGGAAGCTATAGGACCAGTTGAATCTTTAGGGGAGGTAGCAGCTGGTGTTGGTATGATGACAACAACACCAGAAATCGACGGGGTTGTTAGACGAATGCCATTAATTGTTCAAGTACAAGATCAATACTATAGTACCATAGCATTAGAAGCACTACGGCTGTTTGGTGGAAAAGATTCGTATCAAGTTAAAGCAGATGAAGTAGGAATTGAGTCAGTTAGGGTTTATGGCTTTGACCCTATTGTTACAGATACTAATGCAAGAATATGGTTAAATTATAAATATACCTTTCCTACAGTACCATTTAGTAGTGATGACTGGAGCTCAGTTAAGGATAAGATAGTTATTATTTCACCTACTGCAGAAGGATTATCTAATATGGTATCAACCAATTTAGGAACTAACTATACCCATATTGTGCATGCTACAAATCTTCAAATGTTAATAGATGAAAACCGTTTAGAACGTAAAGAGGAATTTTATATGCATGAGCTTATTACTACAATTAGTATATGCTCTATAATTATTATAGGAGCGTTATGGTTACCATATTTTGTAAGTTTGTTATTTTGTATTATAAGTATTGGCTTATTACCGTGGATTGGAACATTATTGTTTAATCAAGGTAGGTTGTATGATTTTACTTGGCCGGTAACTGCTATTTTTATTACTTGGTCAGCCGCAACGTTTATTAGATTTGTTCAAGAAAATAAAACAAAAAAGCTTATCAAAAATCAATTTGAACATTATCTTGCCCCGGCAGTTGTTAAACTCTTACAAAAAAATCCTAAGGAATTACAACTAGGTGGTAAGACAAAGGAACTAACAATTTTGTTCAGTGATTTGAGAGACTTTACAACCTTAAGTGAAAACTTTAAATCTAACCCTCAAGAGTTAACCAAGCTTATTAATAAATACTTAACTCCAATGACCGGGTGTGTTATTGATAATAATGGAACAGTTGATAAATTTATTGGAGATGCTTTAATGGCATTTTGGAATGCCCCGGTTGCTAATAATGATCATAGATATTTGTCTGTTAAGTGTGCACTTGAAATGTTTGATCTACTTGAAGATTTAAATAAAGAGTTGAAAGATAGAGATATTGAATTAAAGATGGGTATAGGAGTTAATACTGGTGATGTCGTTGTAGGTAATATGGGATCTAACCAGCGGTTCGATTATACATGTTTAGGTGACGCAGTTAACCTAGCTGCTAGATTAGAAAGCCAAACCAAAAGTTATCGAGTTGGGTTATTAGTTGGGGATGAGACAAGAGCACATCTTAAAGATAGATTTTCTTTTTGTGAATTAGATATGATTGCTGTTAAGGGTAAAACAGAAGGTATACGTATTCATACTATAATTAATAAAGGTAATAAGTCTTTATTAAATCATGAAGCATTTTTAAAAGCTTATAGATCTAAAAGTTGGGATACAGCAATTAAGCATGCAACATTCTGTATAAGAGCTATTCCTAAATTATCTGGCTATTATGATATGATGATTGAAAGAATTGAATATTTAAAAGAAAATCCACCAGGAGAAAATTGGGATACAGTATTTAAAGCTACTTCGAAATAATAGCTGCTGCTGCAGCTGCAGGTACTATTATCAATATACTACCCACTATCCATACCACTACATATAATAAAAATCTATAAATTGGTTTTTCAACCTTTGGGAAGAAATCATTATCTTTGGTGTTATCCAAAATAGATGTAACTTTATCTTTCACTTATAATATATTTATACAGCTAACTTAGAAAGCGGAGCCAGTATTACCAACTCCAGGTTCAACACCACTATGTTTATGATCCTTTAACGATACACTACCTGCTTTTACATCACCGTTTGGCACTCTAATACCTGTTGACCCGCAAACAGTAATATTACCGTGAACAATAAGATCACCGTAAACCTCTAAATCTCCTGTAAAAAGAGCGTGTGGAGTATCTACCGTATGTTGATTATATGTTGTATCAGTTCTATGAGTTGCAACTTGAGCTAATAGATCTCCACTTTTAACAAATATATCTTTATCTGCTATAACATCTACTCTACCAGCATTATTATCATCCCCTGCACCTATAGATACAGCTGCACCACCTAGAATTAAATTACCTTTAGCATTTAAGTTTGCTTCACCAGTTGAATTCATACTAATACCACCTGAACCGGTCGACATATTAAGCTTAGTACCAGCTGCTATATGAATATCTCCAAACGGTATTGAGTTAGATGTATCTGTATTTTCGTATCTAGATGTACTAGTTTTTACTTCCTTTAGCTTACCATCTACAACTTGCTTTTTTTGTGTTACAGCTTTTTTGTTTGGTGCCATTGTACCTGAATCGAAAGCAGTTACCGCCGGCCCAGCTTGCAGTGTTATATGTTTTCCTGATAATAATTTCAGGCTACCACCGACTCCCATTTGGCTCTCTAGGTTGGCTAGCTTCCCTGCTAATTTTTCCAATAAATCTGGAATAATACTGTCTTGTTCTTCATATGTACCTCCTTCAACAGCTCCACTTTCCGGGTCTGGGGTACCACCATCCTCATATACTGTTTTAGTATTATTACCTATCGCACAGTAGTTCCAATTAGGCTTCGCTTTAGCTGCAGCAATTTCTGACCAAATTTCTAACCAATCGTCTGCTAGAGGGCTATTAGTAAGATCGTCAGAACCGGTTATTACGGTTATATCTCCCTTAACCCTGTCTTCCTTATTTGAATTTACTAACGTATAGCTATCCCCCTTAGTAGTGTTAAACTGTGTACCTAAAACTAAAGTCTGCTTATTATTAGCTGCTAACTCACTAGTTACTTTATTAGTAATATTAATATTAGAGCCACTCATGTGACTAATATGAACCTTCTCTTTTCCTGTAGTCGACCCAAATACTATAGCACCAGCTTTTGTATTCATAACTGTCTCGTCACGGTCAGTAACAAATTCTGAACCACTGTTTATTTTACTAGTCTTCATTCCCTGATCTTTCTGTTAAATTAGAATATGCAAATGGTACATCTGGATACACATTACCTCCTACATCTGAAATACTATCTAAATTAGCCGCCCCTAAATAATAACCTAAAATAATTGGCCGGCCTCTCATACCATTTATAAAAGATACTATAACCGTGCTATCCTTTCGAGGATAAGAAACCATACCCTTATACGAATTTGATCTATTATCCGGACTGTAAGCACCAGCTGTAGGATTAACTCCTGCTGTTACAGTTAGCTGACCACCTATAAATTCATCAGATACATCAAAAAATGCTTCTGCCGGTGGAACAGCCGTTTGATCTTCTATATCTCCACCGTCTTGAACTCCTAGTAGATCTTTATTTGCATTATATGTAACTCCAGTTCCACCACTAAACACTGGTTGCATTACATCGGCTGGAAATGTTTTACCAATAATTGCTAGCTCTTCTGCAGTAAGAGTGTTAGGATTATTACTACCTTGGGATGACTGAAAAGCACTATCCCCTGGATCTAATCCTAAAATTTTAATATACACCCTACCATAAGGTCGTTTATCAGTAGATCTTAATCTATCTGTATCAAAAATTACTTTTGCTATATATAGGGAATTGTACATTTTTAAAATAAATTAGCTGTTTCTACGATACGAGTAGCTCTGTCAACGTCCCTAGCTGCTTTGTTAACAGTTCTATTTATTGCTCCACCAGGTTTAGAAATATTATTAGATACTTCATTAACTACATCTCTTATTGGTCTTAGACCTTTAGAAACATCAATTGCTATTTTAGGTGTAACTGATGCTAAGGCTTGGGATGTAATACAGTTAAGTAATGTTGCTGCAGCAAAATCACAATTTTGTTTTTGGTTAATAAAATCATCAATATCACCTACCCTACGTTTTATTCCTTTATAAAAATCCTTACCATCTTTAATAATAGCTCCTAATTGAGCTAGAGCTGATGTAGCTGCATCAATGTTACCAACTATAGCCCCTGTTATTTGTTGTACTGCTCCATTGATAGTTCTAAGTACTATATCAGAAACTGACTCTACTATCCCTTCTAACGTTGTACCTATAGTAGCAACTACATTTCCTATTAATTGTTTTGTTACCCCTGGTAAATTAGATAAAAAGGAAGGCAAACACAGAGCGATCTTTGCTCCTGCGGTAAGCAAATCAGCTTTATTATTTGCTGCAGTAATAAATCTACCTACACTATTAATTAATGCCATATACAGTTATTTATGCTTGAAAACGCAAATAGGCTAGCTATAATAGTTGTATGCTAGTAAGTCATGAATCACCTATTGCTATCCTGGAAGAATCAAAGTCTTATAATGATTACGATTATGCTCTCGTACATTTATTCGAGTCACAACCTGAGTATTATAGCTTTTTTAAACAATCGCTCATGGCCGGTCGTGAGGTGTTACTTGACAATTCGATATTTGAATTGGGAGAAGCGTTTGATACTAGAAAATATATTAAGTATATTACCGAACTTAATCCTTCTTTTTTTATTGTTCCTGATGTTCTTGAGAATGCGCAAGCAACTAAATCTTCATGGCATAAGTTCTACTTAAATTATGGTGAAGATCTAAAAGGTCAAACTGCAATAGGAGTAGTGCAGGGGAATTCATATCAGGATCTAGTAGAGTGTTATAAGTTTATGTCTGATAATGCTGACTATATCGCAATTTCATTTGATTATAAGTGGTACGATCAGAATAGTTACTCTAATCGAGATGGTCGCTTAGGTCAGCTTGATCGTTGGACTGCCGGGAGACAGCATCTTATTGAGCGGTTAGTAGATGATGGGATCTGGAATAATTGTAAGCCTCACCATTTGCTTGGAGCCGCTCTCGCTCGTGAGTTTAGAAAGTATGTTCCGGTAGCAGAAGAGCTTGGTATTCGTTCTATTGATACTTCAAACCCTGTTGTAGCCGGCTTACTTGGTCACCGATATATGGCTAATCAAGGTCTTAACTACAAGCCTTCACAAATGCTAGCTGATATGATTGCCACCGAAGTTAATGAAGATCAAATGGAAGATGTAATTTATAATACTGACCAATTTAAGAAAATTATCAGCCGTTGATGAAGACGCTCTGGAGAATTTGGGCACGTACTATGGGATGTCGTATTAGTGATTCAAATATTGAGTCAGATATTTCAGCTATAATTAGAACGTTTTGGTGGTTTATTCATATTGTTACATGTGGATTTATCATTGCAAATACAATTAGGCATTGGAATTAATAAGGAACTCCAATATAATTAAGTATGAAGAAAAATTGGGTAGTAATGTTCTCTCAAACTGGTAGTGAGATTGTTAAGCTTCAAAAACATACCGAGAGATGGCCTGATAAAATTTTTACTAATAATAGTGATATTGACACGTGGCATCCAAAAATGCAACAACTACATAAGTTAGGTTTATCAAGTCAGTCGGGAGTGTCGCGAGTTAATATAGTTAGTAACCTACAAGCAAAGACTTGTAATTTTTTGCATAATATAAAAAAAGATTCGCTAATTACACTACATGGATGGCTTCGTATAATTCCAAAAAATATTTGTGAGCAATATGAATTAGTAAATGGGCATCCAGGCTTAATTAATACTTATCCAGAACTTAAAGGTAAAGATCCGCAGATAAAAGCATATGATAAAAATTATGGTGTTATTGGATCGGTAGTACATAGAGTTACACCAATTGTAGACGATGGTCAAATTTTAACTCATACAGCTATATATAGAGGAAATAAAGATACTTTAGAAGATGTTTTTAAAAAGCTTGCGTTTACGTCTTTTAAGTCGTGGCAAAAATTCTTTAATAGTATAAAATAATATATGATTGCTTCCTTTACAGGCGCGCAGAGTACCGGTAAGACTACATTGTTGAATATTCTTAAAGAAAAGAATAATGATATTACATTTATAGATGAAGTTACAAGACGTATAAAGCGAGAATATAATTTACCGATTAATGAGGATGGTGGTGAATTAACTCAGTTTATGATAATGGCGGATCATATTGCTAATGTTTATAGAAAGTATGACAGTGAGGTAGTTATTTTAGATAGGTGTGTTGTGGATGGGTTAGTATATACTCAATGGCTTTATGCTAATAGTAAAGTCGATTCATTAATGAATGATATTGCGAGTAATATTTATAATTCACTATATAACAAATATGATGTAATTTTTTATACTGATCCGGAAGATGTTGAGTTAGTAGATGATGGTGAACGTTCAGCAGATAAAAAGTTTAGAGACGATATTATTACTAATTTTGAGCATAGAATTAAAAGTCTTAATAATGTAGTAGTGTTGAAAGGTACTGTAGAAAAAAGGTTAGAAACGGTAAAGAAAACATTTGAAAAATATAATTTAGATATTAAAATATAACAGCTATGGCGTTACAACAATTAGATAATAGTAATATTAGTAAGCATCTCGGTCAGACTTCTCGGTATAAGTCTACGTATGATCCGGGACTGCTCGTACGTGAACCTCGACAGTCTAACCGAACTCATCTAGGACTTAAAGACAATAATCTTCCTTTTGTGGGAGGAGATACTTGGAATGCTTATGAGGTTTCAGGGTTAACTAACTTAGGAATACCGGTATTTGGTGTAGGAAAGATCTACTATCCATGTGATGGAAAATATATTGTTGAGTCAAAATCTATTAAGTTATATTTCAATTCTTTCAATATGACTAAGCTTGGGGAAACTCCACAACAAGTTCGTGAAGAGATTGCTCGACGAGCAGCAAGTGATCTTAGTAAGCTTTTGAAAGTTAATGTTGATGTTAAGATTTTTACTAATGCTGAAGTACTTGCAGCTGGGGTATCTGCTGATAGTGAATATGATCATGAAAAGTTTATTACTATTGAAGATGTATATCCAGTTGATGATGTTGAGTTTTCTGTATATCAAGAGACTCCGGAGCTTCTTGAGATAGTTGAGAATCCTCTCGCCGATAAGATTGTTCGTTATCATAGTGCTCTTCTCAAGTCTAATTGCCGTGTTACTTCTCAGCCTGATTGGGGTGATGTATACATTGAGTTTAAAGGTAAGAAAGCTGTTGATCCCATTTCACTTCTTAAGTATATTGTTTCTTTTCGTGATGAATGCCACTTTCATGAAGAGATTTGTGAGGCCCTTACAAAACGTCTTATTGATGTACTTGATCCTGAAGAGTTGACCGTTCGTTGTTTGTATGCCCGTCGTGGAGGTATTGACATTAATCCAGAACGTCGTCTTAAAACATCAGCTAAGCATCATTCACTGAGTGATGTAAATGTACCTTTTATTAAGACACCAAAGCAATAGTACATAACTATAAATAATAACTAGAAAAGCCCATACATATGTATGGGCTTTTCCCTTTGCTGTATTAAATATGTTATATGATAACACTGTTTAGCGAAGAGGTACAAACAACCTCAACTAATTCAGATCATAACACTCTATATGTTGAATCCTTTGAAGAGGCTTTTTTCGGTGTTTATGAATTTGAAATAAACGGTAATACTATTATTGCAGAGCAAATCCATACTATTGATGGTAACCCTGTAGTTAGAATACCCGTTGTTGATGTTGATAATAATAAAACTGAATATGATTTTATTCTAAAACTGGGCAGTCAAAAGGTTGAGTTAAGTACTTCTGGAGGAGTTGTTATACAACCACAACTTGTTGAGGAGGTAATTGTTGATGATAAAACTATTCTAGAAGATGATAGCTTCCCATCTATCAGTAGTAGTGATTTAGATTCATCTGTTCAGACAGAGTATGTACCAGTAACTAAATACAACACTATGTGGGTTGAAAAGTTCGAAGAAATATATTTTGATGTATATGAATTCTATTTAAATGGTAGTAAAATACTTGCTGAAAAAATAGATACTTTCGGAGAGCACCCAGTTGTTAAGGTACCATTTACAGAAGTTAACGGCAATAAAATAGAAGCTACATTTGTACTTAAAGTAGGCACACAACCAAACACTACTGAAATTGTTTCTGAGGCCGTTGAAGAAGATGAGCCTATTATGATTGAAAGTCTTAATACTTTATTCGTTGATACATATGAAGAGACATTTTTCGGGGTTTATGAGTTTGAAATAAATGGTAATAAAGTAATTGCAGAGCAAGTTGATACTGTTAATAGTACCCCAGTTGTTAAAATTCCAGTTACTCGATCAAACGGTAAGCAGGTTGAGGTTGAATTTATTCTTAGAGAGGGTACACAGGATTCTGTTTTAGATAATAGTAAATTAGTCCTAACAGATGAGTCAATGTCTGTTATTAAAGAAGAAGATCTTAAAGCTAAACTACACGCTGACTCAAAAACTTTAATTGAAAAATCAGGTGCAACCGATATTAATATTTCATACAGAATAGATAAGGATGAAATTATAGAAGAAATAAGAACTGACAGTGCCGCGGCTTTTGAAAAACTTCGTGAAGACACGAAAAGTATTGTTGATGAAGTTGAACAAATTAGAGATAGTATTTTTATTGAGTTTGCATCAAATAGTGATTCTTATAGAGTGAAAGAGTCTAAAAAGCTTAAGCTATTTGTTGATAAAAGGATCGAAGAACTTAGCAAGACTAATAAGACCTTAGCAGAAAAGTTAAAAATTGAAACACAGAATTCTTTAGATTCAACATACGGTGGGTTTATTAAAAAGCTTCGCGAAGCGCAGCAAGAGCTTAAAGAACGTAAAAAAGAGCATTTTAAAATTAGTCATACTCTTAATGTGTTGGAAAATGCTCATCTAGAGCTCCGGGATGATGTTAACGTTAACAAACGTGAAATTTTAGAAGCAACTAACAATTCAGAAAAGTCGGTTAATAAAGCCTTAAGTAGACTTGGAACAGTTAAGAAGGAGTTAACTGATGTAGTATCAAACTCTGAAATATTAAAAGATGCGCTAGCGCATAGTATCACACTAGCAGAGGATCGAGTTAAACAATATTATCATGAAAAAATAGAACAAATTGAAAAAACTGTTTTTAATAATATTAGACGAGATGAAATTATAGAAGTAGTTAAAACTAGTAAGGCCAAAATACTTACCGAATTAAATGATACAAGTGATTTAAAGAAACAACTTCTTGAAATTGCGGCCGAAGAATATGATCCTATCTCAGGTAAAGAGTTTCAAAGTAAGCTTAAAAAAAGCATAGATGAAAAATTTGTATCCGAGATGGCAAATATTCGTCGGATGGTCGAATTATATTCAGGAGGAGGCACTAACGCTGTACAGTTTGCTGACGGTGGTACCATGACTGGGGATCTTAATGTAAATGGTAATATTTTATCTGGTGGGGTAAACTTAACTGATATGTTCGGTGACGGTGGTACTGGTACTATTGCCGGCTCAGGTACAGCGGGTAGAGTTACATTATGGGACGGTATATCTTCTATAACTGATAGTAAGTTAGTACAAACTTCTACAGGTATGATACTGAGTGGTGGTCTTAATACAGAGTATATTGGACTCTCTACTGAAACCGGTACTTTTAATCTTAGTGCTAATAACGATCAGGGGTTAGTAATAGGTGGTGCTTCAACTATTCAAGGTAATCTTTCTGTTCTAGGAGAATTTACATACATTGATACTATCGTATCAATAACTTCCGCTTTATCAGTTGTTAATCATGGTACAGGGCCAGCATTCTATGCAGAGCAAACAGGCGCTAATCAACCTATTGCTAAGTTTGTTGATACAGAAGGAGGAGAAATAGTCTTTGATGATGGTGGTAAAGTAGGTATAGGTACAGCGAGTCCAGCTGAAAAACTTACTGTTACAGGTAATATTAGTGCGAGTGGCAATATATCTGGTCAACAAATTAAAAGCACTGCATTAAGTGCAACTGGACGAGTAGATGCATCTAATATTTCTACAATCGAGAATAAAGTTGAAGGTCTTTATAGCTATCTTATCAATAACTTTGATACGAATCAGATTACTACAGCAACCAGTCTTACAGACTTTGTTGACAACTTTTCGAAAGCTGGGTTAACATCTGGGGATGTTATAACGTTATCTGCAATCAATACTGCATATATTTTAGGTGATAATGATGGATCCGCTAATACTGATTGGTTAGAAGTTAATCTCAAACCCAACTTTTTATTCTTTAGAGGTAATCAATCAAATTATGCTGTATTAGATAGTGTACCTCTTTCAGCATCTAATAGTTCTAAGTATATTATTCAGGTACAAGATGTCTCAGACAATGCTCTATTTTACGGGGAGATAAATGTTGTATCAAACGGTACTATTGCATTTGCAACTGAATATGCGTTAAATCATACTACAGTATTCCCATTTGTTGAATTTGGTGCTGAAATTATCAATAACAGGATATCGCTATCCGCAGTAGCACTTGAAGGTAAAAATATGGCAAACTTTATATTTAAGGGCAATAGAAGTAATTTATTTGGTTAAGTTATGACTAATTGACATAAATATATGTATGGCCCTCAATAATGACTTTAGAGTAAAAAACTCTCTCTATGTAGGTAACAGCGCGTGTTTTGTATCGCAACTAGATACACCCACTATTCTATCTGCTGGTAACTCATTATTTGATATTTTCCTGCAAGAGGGTGAAGGAGGAGCTGGCATTCTTTCAGATGGTGACGGCATTACCGACTTCATGTTTGATAATTTATCTGCTGCTACGGTAGCGGTAGATGGTACTGTTGTAAGAACAAGTGGTGCTCAGACAATTGCTGGTGTAAAAGGATTTACTGATAATATATGCGTAGCAAACGGAGATGGTATTCGTTTTGGTACAGGAACTTCTAAAATAAGTAGACCTTCTGATGCGTGTATGTTATTCTGCTTGGAGGATAATTCCGGTAAAATGCACTTTAGGGCTGCTGGAGCTACAGATACCGGATTTAGATTCTGTAATGGTGCTAATACTCCAACCGAGAGTATGCGCATTGATCATAGCGGTAATGTTGGTATAGGCACTTCAACACCTAGTGCTAAGCTTACAGTTAACGGTGGTACTTGTACTACTGGTTTAAGTGCTACTGCTGCTAATAGTGGTATTCTTTCTGCTGGTAAAGATCTTAATGAAATCTTCCAAATTATAGGTTCAGATGCTAGAGGAAAAGTTTTAAGCGATGGAATAGGTATTCAAGACTTTACTTACGAAGGTCTTTCTGCTCAAACAGTTGCAGTATCGCAAAGTATACTCTCTGGTGGAGCAAGTCATGTACAAGGTACTCTTACCCTAAGTGGTGCTGGTGGAACTGGTTATAATACAACAATTGATTTAGGTCTTCAAGCTGCTGATAACCCTACTTTTGCAGGTGTTACCGGTGGAAATGTTCGGGTAGGAATCACAGCTGATGGTGAAATTGATACATCATCTGGCAATCTTACAATCGATTCAGCAGGTGGAACTACTATATTAGATGATGCTAATATCTCTATAACAAATGTTGGTGCAGGTACTGACAATACAGTTCTGATTAAATCAGGTAGTAATTTAGCTACTGATGAAATTGATCCTAAAGTATGGGATATTAAGCTAGTTGATTACGGGGCATTATTTCAATATCATATTCCTCTTGCTGCTGATAGTACTGGTACTTTAGTTAATTCAAAAATGATCCAAAAGGCCGCCGGTAGTGGATTTGATGTTACTGGTATTAATGTCTTAGGTGGTCTTAGTGCTTTATCGCTTTCTGGTAATGGTGCTGGTCTTACAGCACTTACAGCTGCACCTATATTTCCACCAACACAAGTAACTAACTTGGCAAGTGCTAATAAGTTTTTCATTAACGATGGTGCTAATAAATACGTTACTTTTGGTAACTTTTTAACTGACTTAGCTGGAACAGGTCTTGCTGTTGAAGGTTCTGACTCTCTTACACTTAAAAATTCAGCCGGATTTAGTAATTGTAAATTACAAAAATGGGATGATGGTAATGGGCAATTCGTTAATTCAATTATTACAGAAACCGCCCTTGGTAATATTAGCATTGCCGGTGGAGCAACTATTACTGGTAACCTCTCTGTTCAAGGTGATATAACATGTATTGATACTATATACTCACTTACATCTGCCTTGTCGGTAGTTAATGCTGGTACAGGTCCGGCTATTTTTGCTAGACAGACAGGAACAGATGAGCCGATTGCAAGATTTGTTGATACAGAAGGTGGTATAATTACATTCGATGATGGTGGTAATGTTGGTATTGGAATTGACTCACCAACAGAAAAACTTGATGTTGTCGGTAATATTAAAGCTAGTGGTAATTTAACTATTGGTGGTAGTACAACATTGGGTAATGCTACTAGTGATAGTACTACCATCGCTGGTACATCACTTAGTATACCAGGTGTAGCGGCTGGGGCTCAGAGTGGAGGGCAGGTCTTAGTTAGAAATTCTTCAAATATAGTTGTTCTCGATAGTGTCGATACAAAGATATTTGGTACCTTACTTGTAGATGGTGAAGGCTCAGCAAATAAAATTACTAAGTATACTAATGGCATAGGTACTATTGGTGATTCAAGCATTACAGATACCGGTACCCTTGTTACTATTAACTCTAATACTAAGATTGATGAAGGTCATAGTTTCGCAGTATATGCAGCTGCAGATCCTCTTGGTGCTAGTCTCGACTCGTATTCACAGAAACAAACATTCTCAACTATAGTTACTAGTGCAAGCTCACATCCATTGCCAACGTTTGCTAAAACTAATCTTAAGCAAGCTAAATATAACGTAACTCTAATTAAAGGTGTTAATGTAACAGCTTTTGAAGTTCAAGCAGTTTATAATAACTCTACTACATGTGGTACTGTGTATGGTATTGTAGATGCTCAAGCTGCTACACAACTTGACACAGCGAGTATTTGTAATGGTGGTAGTACAATAGATCTATTACTTAAATCTGCAAGTGGTGGTACTTGTGCAATTGTTACAGGTGAAGCTCTTTACGCTAGTTAATATAAAATAATCTATAAATAAGTAGTTAAGGCTGGTGGAAACATCAGCCTTCCCTATTAAATATGTGTAATAACCGGGGGAAAGTGAACCTTATTTATGGCATTAACAAACGATTTTAAAGTAAAGAACGGACTAACTGTAATTGATAGTATATCTGCAGGAGGTAACTTGAGCGCATCAGAAGGCTTTTTTGATGGTGATGTTGGTATAGGAACAAATAA
>Ga0209337_1001798_pt1 | contig 15952 bp, 16 predicted proteins | sample LinPmetageLP53_FD_184044 | JGI IMG/M metagenome (GOLD analysis project Ga0209337, IMG submission 184044) | Marine viral communities from the Pacific Ocean - LP-53 (SPAdes) (version 2) | ecosystem: Environmental > Aquatic > Marine > Oceanic | place: Pacific Ocean | collected 2010-02-08
TGGACTTGTAACGGTTTGGTTCCGGTCACTTGAGATTATATACCTCACTCAAGGAGACCGATCATGGCGATGAAGCATACGGAAGATTTCAAGCAAGAGGCAGTTAGGATTGCACTGACCAGCGGGTTGCCGCGCCGTCGGGTGGCATCGGATTTAGGGGTCGGCTTTTCGACATTGAGCAAGTGGGTGTCACAGTATCGGCCCAGTGATCTGACTGCGCAGCCGCAAGCGGATCTTGCCCGCGAGAATGAACGCCTGCGTCTGGAGAACCGTATCCTCAAGGAGGAGCGGGACATATTAAAAAAGGCCACGCAGTTCTTCGCGAGCGGGCGCCCGTGAAGTTCGGATTTATCAAAGAGTGGCGGCATATTTGGTCACTGGGGCTGCTGTGCAACGTCATGCAGGTAACCCCGCGCGGCTTTCGCAAATGGCTGACACGGCCGATGAGCCAGCGGCAGCGCGGTGATATGAAGGTGCTGGCGCATATCCGTGAGCAATATGGGTTGAGCCTTGGCAGCTATGGGCGTCCTCGCATGACGATGGAGTTGAAGGAAGCTGGCCTTGATGTTGGTGAGCGCCGTGTTGGTAGGTTGATGCGTATCAACGGGATTAAGCCGGTTCGTACGCGTAAACATAAGATTACGACGAACAGCAACCATAGTCTGGGGATCGTGGCCAATGTGCTGGATGGCAATTTCGTTGCTGATGCACCCAACAGCAAATGGGCGGGCGACATCAGCTACATCTGGACGTCCCAAGGCTGGCTCTATCTCGCGGTGATCCTTGACCTGCATTCACGCCGCGTCGTTGGCTGGGCGGTCAGCGACAGAATGAAGAAGGATCTGGCGATCCAGGCGCTCGATATGGCTGTGCGCCTGCGCAATCCGCCGGAAGGGTGCATCTTCCATTCGGATCGTGGCAGCCAATATTGTGCTTATGATTATCAAAAGAAGTTGCAGGCCTATGGCCTGCGTCCATCAATGAGCGGTAAGGGCAACTGCTACGACAATGCCTCGGTGGAGACATTCTTTAAAACGATCAAGGCGGAGCTGATCTGGCGGCAAAGCTGGCCAACACGCCGTCAGGCTGAGGCTGCCATCTTCCAATACATCAACGGGTTCTACAACACCCGAAGGCGCCACTCATATCTGGGCGGCATAAGCCCCTTGGCTTTCGAAGCTAAGGTGGCATAATGAAAGACAAGCGACCGGAACCAAACCGTTACAAGTCCAGTTGGGCGTGCCCAGCCCCGAGCACCGATATGACTCACGCCATTTTGTATGGAGAGGCGTTTCGTTTGTCGGAATTTTCAGGCCTGCTAGCAAGTTGGCCTTAAGTTCTTCCGGGAAGTTTTCGGCAAGGAATTCGCGTACTTCTGTCCGAAACGCGTCGTCGTCCGCGTGGGTGTTCTCTTTCAGCTGGGTCGCCATCATGGTCTCCATCTGAGGATCAGGGTTGCTTCTCCATCGATTGGGCGAGGATTGCGAGACCTATCTCGATGGATCAATATTGCTGTTCGGGCACGTGAAGCACTAGGCCATCCAGCATCGGCTTCATCGGAATCTGGCACGCGAGGCGGCTGTATTCTGTAGTGCCTTCGGCGAACTGCAGCAGCTCGGCTTCCATCCCGTCTTCGTGCAGCCGACCGACCTTGTCGATCCATTCGGGGTCGACATGGACGTGACAGGTCGCGCAGGCGCAAACGCCTCCGCAATCGCCGTCGATACCCGGCACGTCGTTGAACAATGCCGCTTCGCGCGCGGTTTCGCCTTTGTCGATCTCGACTTCCCGGCGCTCTCCGCCGCTCGCGACGAACGTTACCTTTACCATTTCTATCTCCGCAATATTTGGTTCGGACAATCAGCGGGCATGCAAACGCACCGGCAGATTGGTGATTCCCCGCACCAGATTTGAATACAGGCGCTCAGGCTCGCCTGTCACTTCGACCCTTGAGAAACGCTTGTGAATCTCTTCCCAGATGATACGCAGTTGCAGTTCGGCGAGGCGGTTGCCCATGCAGCGATGAATTCCATAGCCAAAAGAGAGGTGATGGCGCGGATTTTTGCGGTCGATAATGAATTCGTCCGCTCGGTCGATGACGCTGCCGTCGCGGTTGCCGGAGAGATACCACATCACGACCTTGTCGCCCTTTTTAATCTGTTTGCCGCCGATCTCCCAATCCTGGAGCGCAGTGCGGCGCATATGGGTCAGCGGCGTCTGCCACCGGATGATTTCCGGCACCATGCTGCCAATGAGCGAAGGGTCGTCCGACAGCCTGCGATATTGATCGGGGTTCTCATTAAGAGCCAGCACGCCTCCGCTGATCGAATTGCGGGTCGTGTCGTTGCCGCCCACGATGAGCAGCAGAAGGTTACCCAGAAATTCCAGGAAGGGCATGTCCCTTGTCGCCGGGGAGTGCGCCATAATGGAGATCAGGTCGTTCTTTGGCTCCTCATTGATGCGCTGTTCCCACAGTCCCTTGAAATACATTGCGCACTCGATGAGCTCTTCGCGCCTCGCCTCGTAGGATTCGACGATGCCAGTTTCCGGCGCAGCCGTTGTGATGTCCGACCAGCGGGTGAGCTTGCGCCGTTCTTCCCAGGGAAAGTCGAACAGCGTCGCGAGCGTCATAGTGGTCAATTCGATCGAAACCTTGTCGACCCAGTCAATCTCCTCACCGACCGGCAGGTCGTCGAGAATCTTGGCGGCACGTTGGCGAATGATCGGTTCCAGCAGCTGCAAGTTGGACGGCGCGACCGAGGGCGTCACAGCCTTTCGCTGCTGATCGTGCTTGGGTGGATCCATGGCAATGAACATTTCCAGGTCAAGCGCACCCTCAACCGAATGCATGTCCTGAATCGCGATACCGCCAAGCTTCGCCTCGGACGAGAACACCTTGTGGTTGGTATCGACCGCCATGATGTCGTCGAACTTGGTGATCGACCAATAAGGGCCGACATAGCTGTCGCGGCAGTAATGAACCGGATCTTCCTTGCGCAGCCGGTCAAAGAACAATCCGATGGTATCGTTCTGGAACAGGCTTGGCCGGGCAACGTCGATCTCTTCAATCGGAATCGCGGCGATCTTGTCTGCAGTATCCATTTCCATGATCTGGGTATTCATATCCTGTCTTCCTCTCCCGCAAGCAATCCTGCCCTAATCTTACAAAAATAATGGTCTAGCCGATTTTTGTCAAGAAAGCTTATAATATTTTCTACTTTTTACCCCGCCCTATCGTTTCAAGGCCATTGACAGCGGGCATTGAACGCTTTTAAATGTTATACGACTTTAGCCAAGGGGCAACGATGCAGCCGCAGGTCGAAACAGTGAAGAAAACCAAGCGCGCCTTATCGCTCGCCCAGAACATCGTGCGCGACATCGAGGCGGGGGCGCATTCTCCTGGGGACCGGCTGCCGCACGAGGACGAGATGCTGGCGCGCTACGAGGTTGCCCGTGCGACCTTGCGCGAAGCCTTGCGCTTCCTGGAACTCCAGGGCGTGATCCACCTGCAACTGGGGCGCGGAGGCGGGCCGGTGGTGGCACGCCCGCAGACTGGTGATTTCGCCAATAGCCTGTCGCTGATCCTGCATTTCATGGAAGCGGACCTGCGCGGATTGCTGGAACTGCGCGAGGCGATTGCGCCCGATGTCGCTGCCTATGCCGCGCTGCGCGCGACCACGGGCGACCTGAGTGCACTTGCCGATTGCTTCAAAGAACTGGAGCGCAATGAAGCCGACAATAATTTCGAGGAACTGAACCGCCGTTTTCACGACCTGCTTGGCTGGGCAAGCGGCAATCCGCTCTTTGGCTTGCTAACCTCGACGATGCATTTGCTGACCCGCGAATTCTCGAACTCGCTGGGGTATTCGGCACAAGAGCGAGCGGTCCAACTACGATTTTTGCGCCGCGTTCTCGAATCGGTGCGCACTGGCGACCAGGCAGCTGCACGGCAGGCGATGAGCCGCCTCGTCTCGGGCTCGGCATCCTATCTTGCGGAACGCAGCCCGGAACTGGTGTCCCAACGGGTCAAATGGGGGCAAATTTAGCAGTTGTAACCAATTGAAGCGTGCCAAAAGGCATCCATGCGGAGAGGAAGAGAAAATGGCACTGAGAAGCCGAATTTGTGAAATGCTGGGAATCGAATATCCGATCCTGCTGGCCGGCATGGGCGGTGCAAGCGTTCCGGCGCTGGCCGCGGCAGTATCGAATGCGGGCGGGTTGGGCGTGCTGGGTGCGGCGGCGTGTTCGCCTGAACAGCTGCGCGACTGGATTCGTCAGACCCGCGAGCTGACCGACAAGCCCTTCGGCGTCGATACGCTGCTGCCCGCCTCGGTCACGCGCGGATCCGCACCGCAGAGCGGTGGCGCACCCGAAAATCCGATGGAACTGCTGGGCGAATACCAGCAGTTCACCCGCGATTTCATGGACCGCGAAGGCCTTCCTCAAGTTGATACTGAGGCGGCCATGCGGGCGGCTGGCGCCGCCGAAATGGGGAAAGGCGGGCCTCAGCTCTTCTCGAAGGAGTTCTTTGAAGCGCAGATGGAAGTGGTGATCGAGGAAAAAGTGTCCGTCTATGCTGCGGGTCTTGGCAGTCCCGAACCGTGGATGGACCGCCTGCATGCCAATGGCACCAAGGTCATGGCGGTGATCGGCAAGGTTAAACATGCCGAGCAAGTGGTCGGTTCGGGCATCGACATGATTGTGGCGCAGGGTCACGATGGTGGCGGTCACAATTCGCCGATCGGCACCATCTCGCTCATCCCGCAAGTGGTCGATGCGGTAGGCGATCGCGTTCCCGTCATCGGTGCCGGCGGCATTTCGGATGGCCGCGGCGTTGCTGCCGCGATGATGCTTGGCGCCGAGGGCGCATGGATCGGAACGGCGTTCCTCGCGACCGAGGAAGCGGGTATCGAACACTTCCAGAAAGAAGCGATCACCGAAAGCGGCGAGGACGACACGGTGGTCAGCCGATCGCTTACCGGCAAGCCTGCGCGCATGATTCGCAACAGATGGGCCGATGCATGGGCTGCAGCCGACAAAGAGCCCCTCCCCATGCCGTACCAATCGATGATTTCCGGGCCGGTAATGGCCTCCGGCATCAAGGCGGAGCGAAAAGACGTTATTCCCGGTTTCGCAGGTCAGGGGATCGGACTGATCGACGCGATCCGTCCCGCCTCCGAGGTCATGCAGGATCTCGTCACGGGGGCCGAAGAGGCGCTTTCATCCGCCAAGTCCTACTCGTGAACCGCAACGGAGGTATTGTCGTGAATGATGCACCAAACCTGCCGCAAGGGCACGAATTGCGCCGCGGCATTCGCCCTGGAGAAGCCTTGTCGGCAATGCGCCAGCTGATAGCGGACAAGGAAGACACTTCGCAGGTATTTCGCATCGTCCAGGCGCTATCGGGCAATTCCTACTACCGCAACTTCCGCCGCTTCGCCGCCTCGCCGCAAGGGCAGACGATCCTGACGGAACGGGCCGATTTGCTCGGCACGCTCAGCGACCGGGAGCGCCTGGCGCGCTGCGCGCCGGGGACGCTTGGCCGCGCTTATCTCGATTTCGTCTATGGCGAGGGACTGACCGCTCAGGGCCTGGCCGAGGCGAGCGAGGCAAGCGGCATGACAGAATTCAGCGATCCTGCGGTCACGCGCTATCGCCAACGTCTGCGCGATTCGCACGATCTGTTCCATGTGGTGACCGGTTATGGCCGCGATGCATTGGGCGAATTGTGCGTACTCTCTTTTGGCAATGCACAATTCTACAATCACGGCATCACCTTCATCGTTGCGGTCGGTGTCCCCAAACTGCTGGCGGAGCAATGGCAGCTCCCCGTCGCGCGCGCCGCGTTTGAGGCGTGGCGACTGGGTCGCAAGGCAGCGGACCTGACCACGTTCTATTGGGAAAGGTACCTCGATCGCCCGCTTGAGGAAGTGCGCCGCGATCTGAACCTCCAGCCCCCGGCAGTATATGTAGGCGTGCGTGATCTTTCACAGCGACTGGAGCGTGAGTTTCAGGCGCGCCGGCAAGGCGAGCTGCAGGCATGAACGGTCCCGCCGCCCTAAGCTTCAGCGACAGGTCCGCTATCACTGGCGTTGGCGAAACCGCTTTCGTCAAAGGCACCGAACGCACCGCAGTGGACATGATGCTGGAAGCATCGCGCCGCGCCATCGCGGATGCCGGGCTGAAACCTTCCGATATCGATGGCATGGTGCCGCCGCCGATCTATACGACGTCAGAGGAAATGGCCGCCAATCTGGGTATCGATGTGCTGCGCTATGCCGCCACAGTGCATATGGGCGGGGCCAGCCCGACTACGGCGCTGCAAAACGCGGCAATGGCGATCGCAAGCGGCCTGTGCGACCATGTGCTCATAACGCTGGGCTGGAACGGATATTCGGCGCTCAGGCCCAAGCCAGGTGCGCCGCCGACGCGGCCGATGAACATGAACACGCTGACCAACACGGTCAAAGGCTATTACAGTCCCTATGGCGTGTTTTTGCCGGTGCAAATGTATGCCTGGCTCGCGACCCGCCATTCAAAGCTTTACGGCGTCGGGCCTGACGCAATGGCGGCCGTCGCGCTGGCCTGCCGCCGCCATGCGCAGATGAATCCGCAGGCCTTTACCTATGGGCGCGAGCTGGACGCGGAAACCTATCACTCGGCGCGGTTGATTTCCGAACCTTTCCGCCTTTACGATTGCTGCCTGGAAACCGACGGAGCCTGCGCAGTCGTCGTCTCGCGGATGGACCGGGCAAAAGACATGCCGCATGTCCCCATCAGCATTGCGGGCGCAGCCGAGGGACATCCCTATCCGGCCGACGACATCCCTTCCCGGCCCGATCCGTTCAAAATCGGCCTCAGCTATGCCGCCCCGCGCGCCTTCGACATGGCGGGCGTTCGCCGCGAGGACATGGATTTCCTGCAGATCTACGACTGCTTTACCTATGTCGTCCTGCTACAGCTCGAAGCGCTGGGTTATTACGAGCCGGGCGGACAGGGTGAATTTGTCGCCGACGGGCAGATCGAGCTGGGCGGGCGCTATCCAGTCAACACCCATGGCGGCCTGCTGAGCGAAGCGCATGTCTGGGGCCTCAACCACGTGGTCGAAGCGGTGCGTCAACTGCGCCACGATTGCGGCGAACGCCAGGTCGAAGGCGCGCAGACCGGACTGGTCACCGGCTGGGGCGACTTGGGCGATGGCAGTATCGCTATCCTGAGGAGGTTTGCATGAGCGACGAGAAGGATCTTCCGCCCAAAATGCGTGCCTCGGCGCAGAAGGTGCCGCCAAAGCCGCAACCGCGCCCGCAGGATCCGGTGGAACAGGAATTCTGGAACCGTTGCCAGGACGGCAATCTCTATTTCCAGCGCTGCGGCGAATGTGGCACCTTCCGCCACCTGCCACGCTACATGTGCGCAAAATGCGGCTCGCCCGACTTTTCTTGGGAGCAAAGCAGCGGAAAAGGTACGCTGTTTTCCTGGACGGTCACACATCAGGCTCTGCACCCTGCCTTTGCCGCTGACATTCCGTTTGTCTCGGCGGTGGTGGAACTGGAAGAAGGCGTCCGCATGGCCACGCGCCTGATCGATTGCGACCGCGACAAGCTAGAACTGGACCTTCCGGTAACGCTCGATTTCGAACTGATCGGCGCGGATTTCCGCCTGCCGGTTTTCCGCCCCGATACGAACCTGCCCCACGAAGGATAAGCACGAAATGGATCTCGAATATGGACCCGAATATGACGCTTTCCGCGAGGAAGTGCGACAATTCCTAAAGACGTACGGGAATCGTGCGCCAGCCGTGCAGGGCCGGGCCGCCCGCCCCTGTCCCGAGGCGGTCGAGTGGCAAAAACTGCTGATCGAACATGGCTATACCGCCCGCACGATCCCCACGGAATACGGGGGTTACGGGGCCGAGCCCGACATTCTCAAATCGCGAATCATCGCCGAGGAATTCGCGCGCGCCGGCATTCCCGGCGGACTTGCCAACCAAGGCATATCGATGCTGGTCCCTACACTGCTGGAACTGGGAACCGAGGCACAGAAACGCCAGTGGGTCGAGCCGACGCTGAAAGGCGAGGTCGTATGGTGCCAGGGCTATTCCGAGCCCGGCGCGGGATCGGACCTTGCCAGCCTGAAAACCAGCGCGCGGATCGAAAACGGCGAATTCGTGATCAACGGCCAGAAGATCTGGACCAGCACGGCCAAGCAGGCGGACATGATCTTCTGCCTGGTCAGGACCGAACCTGACGCGCCCAAGCACGGCGGCATTTCCTATCTGATATTCTCGATGGATACGCCGGGGATCGATGTGCGTCCGCTCAAGACCATGACCGGTCACGCCGAATTTAACGAGACGTTCTTCACCGACGTGCGGGTGCCGATGGACCAGATCGTCGGCCAGCGTGGTCAAGGCTGGTTCGTCGCCAATGCGACACTGGGTCACGAACGCGGCATGCTGGGCGATCCCGATGCGCTGGAAAACCGATTTCAGGCACTGGTCAAGCTAATGCAGAAAGAACGTGTCGGCCAAGGCCGCGCGATCGACAATGCCGTGCTGCGCGACCGGTTGGCGGCGCTTCAGGCCGAAGTTGCAGCGATGAAATACAACGGAATGCGTATCCTTTCGGACAATCTGAAGGGCGAACCCGGCGGCATGGCCAAGCTGATTGTCAAGCTGCAAAGCTGCGAACTGGCGCATCAGATATCGGCTCTGGCGATCGACGCCATGGGCGAGATCGGCATCCTTTATCACGGTAGCAATCGCGAGCGCGAAGGAGGCGCGTGGCAGTGGAACTACATGTTCCAGCTGGGCCTTATCATCGGTGGAGGTACCGCGCAGATCCAGAAGAACATCATCGCCGAACGCGGTCTCGATATGCCGCGCGAACCTAAGCTGGCCAAACCTGCGCCGGCCGAACAGGGCGCCGCCGTCGCGGTCCGCCAGAAACAGGGAGCCGCCTGATGGATTTCGGACTGTCGCAAGACCAGCAGATGCTGCGCGATACAGTCGCGCGATGCCTCGCCGACACCTGCCCGCTCGACCATGTGCGTGAGTGCGCCGAAGGCGAAGCTTCTTACAGCGAAAAGGTGCAGTCTGCACTGAGCGAACTGGGCATCACAGGAATGATGGTTCCCGAACAGCATGGCGGCCTCGGTATGACCTTGCTAGATGCAGCTGTTGTGGCCGAACAGCTTGCCTATGCGGTCGCTCCGGTGCCGTTTCTCGCCAGCCATGTGCTTGCACCCATCGCGCTGGCGCAAGCCGGCAACGAGCAGCAGCAGGCTGAGTGGTTGCCTCAGATCGCCAGCGGCAAAGCGCAGATCGCCGTTGCCATTGCCGAGACTATTGAGGTGCGCGACGGGGCGGGCGTAACCTGCAACAGCGGCAAGCTGGACGGCACGGCGCTGTTCGCACTCGATTTCACCGGCGCCGAGGCCTTCCTGGTGGCCGATACCGCCGGGCGGATGCACTTCGTCCCCGCCGATGCACCGGGGCTGGAGAAAATCCCGCTGACGACGATCGACCGCACCCGCAGCGTAGGGGAAATGCGGTTCGAGACCGTTGCGGCCGAACCACTGGCCGACGATGGCGGAGCGACTGCGGCACGGCTGCGCGATGCGGGCCGGGTGATCCTGGCCGCTGACAGCCTCGGCGCGGGTCAGGCCATGATTGAGAAGGCGGTCGATTATGCCGGACAGCGCGAACAATTTGGGCGGATCATTGGCAGCTTTCAGGCGGTCAAGCATATGTGCGCGGAAATGGCAGCCCGTCACGAACCATGCCGCTCCCTGATTTGGTACGCAGCGCATGCTTTCGACGCAGCGTCGGATGAAGCCACGCTCGCCGCGTGTCACGCGAAATCGCATACCGGCGAGGTGTATCGCTTCGTCGCGCGCACTTCCACCGAAGTGCATGGCGGGATGGGCTTCACCGACCTGCTTGGGCTCCATTATTGGTTCAAGCGGATCGGTTTCGATCGCCAGGTTCTTGGCGGCCCCGAAGCGGTGAGAGCCGAAGCAGCAGCGCGGCAGGGGTGGACCCGGGCAGCGTGATTTAAGTAGCTGCGGGGACGCCGCGAGACAAGCGGCGCCCCGCCAAGAGATGAGATGGAAACGTGATCGACTGGAACCTTGGCGACATTCTTGATGCTATCGAACCGGCCATGCCGAAGGATGCGCCCGCGCTGATCCATGGCGACCGGATCATCACATGGCCGGAAATGTCAGTCCGTTCGAACAATCTCGCGCGCAACCTGCGGGAACGCGGTGCCGTCGACGGGGCGAAGGTGGCGTTCTACATGCGAAACCGTCCCGAATACGGCGAGCTGATGGCGGCCTGCTTCAAGGGTCGGCTCACGCATGTGAACATCAATTATCGCTACGTGCCCAAAGAAGTATTCTACATCTTCGACGATTCCGACAGCGAGGTGATCGTCTACAGCTCCGAATTTCGCGACTATATCCTTGAGCTGAAGGACCGGCTTGAGAAGGTCCACACTTTCGTCGAGATCGGTGATGCGTCGGAAATCGCCCCTTTCGCCGTTCCCTATGAACATCTCACGACGCAGGGAGACGGTTCGCCTCTAGGCATCGAGCGCTCACCAGGCGATCTGCTGTTCATCTATACCGGCGGCACCACCGGCATGCCCAAGGGCGTGATGTGGCGGCACGACGACATGCGCAAGGCTCAGCTCGATGCGCAAAAGCTGCTCGGCCCGGTGCCGCAGTCGCACGAAGAAAACGTCGCGCTGATCAAGAGCCAGGGGCCGGGACGCCGCACCCTCCCCTCCTGCCCGCTGATGCACGGCACAGGCTTTATCACCGGGATCGGCGCGCTGATGTCGGGCGGTGCAATCGTTACACTCTCCGACCCGTCATTCGATGCCGAAGAGTTGTGGGAGACGGTCGAGAAACACAAGGTCGAGAGTATCGCAATCGTGGGTGACGCTTTCGCCAAGCCGATGCTTCGCGCCCTCGACGAACATCCCGGCCGCTGGGATACCAGCAGCCTCGTGTCGATCATCTCGTCCGGCGTGATGTGGAGCAAGGAGGTCAAGGCCGGTCTTTGCAAGCACATTTCTCAAGTCATCCTGATGGACAGTTTCGGCGCTTCCGAAGGCCTCGGCTACGGCCTTTCGGTCACCACCGCGCAAGGCGGCACCAACACCGCCAAATTCGGCATCGGTGAGTTCTGCGACGTGTTCGACGAGAACGACCAGAAGATTGAGCCGGGCAGCGGAGTATCCGGCTTTATCGCGCGCAAGGGTGCGATCCCGCTCGGCTATTACAAGGACCCTGAAAAGTCGGCGAAGACCTTCAAGACAATCGACGGTGTGCGTTACTCGATACCGGGCGACTGGTGCCGCGTGGAGACCGATGGCAGCCTGACCCTGCTCGGCCGGGGCAGCGTGTGCATCAACACCGCCGGTGAAAAGGTCTATCCCGAAGAAGTCGAAGAGGTGCTGAAGACTCACCCCGCGATCGCCGATGCGCTGGTCGTCGGGGTACCGCACGAGAAATGGGGTCAGGCGGTGACCGCCGTGGTCCATCTCGACAAGCAGGGCGAATTCGATGAGCAAACTGTAAAGGACCACGTCCGCGAACAGCTGGCAGGATATAAGACGCCCAAGTCGATCCATCCTACCGACACGCCTCTGCGCGCCTCGAACGGAAAGGCGGATTACGCAGCGGCAAAGAAAATTGCGGAAGGCAGCAGGGTGGCAGCGTGAGCGGCAAGACCACGCCAGACTATGACGCGGTGATCGTCGGTGCCGGTTTCAGCGGCGTCTACCTGCTTCACAGACTGCGCGAGGCCGGGTTCAATGTCCTGCTGGTCGATGCTGCCGCCCAGCCCGGCGGCATCTGGTACTGGAATCGCTACCCGGGCGCGCGGGTCGATTCGCAGGTTCCGCTTTACGAATTCTCTCTTCCCGAAGTCTGGCGGACATGGTCGTGGACTGAGCGCTTCCCCGGCTGGAAAGAGCTCCGGGCCTATTTCCGCCATGTTTGCGATACCTTCGATCTGTGGCCGCAAATGCGCTTGGGCACGAGGGTCGAAAGCGCACGCTTCGCCGAAAAGGCATCGCTCTGGCGCCTGCATCTGGACGGTGGGGACACGGTGACAGCGCGGTTTCTCCTGCCGGCTCTCGGCTTCGCGTCGAAGCCTTATGTCCCCGACATTCCCGGCCTCGACACCTTCGCTGGCGAATGGTGCCACACCGCGCGCTGGCCTCAGGAAGGCATTGATCTGGCAGGTCGCAAGATCGCCCTGATCGGTACCGGGGCGAGCGGCGTACAGGTAGCGCAGGAGGCGGCGAAATCCGCAGATCGACTGACGCTGTTCCAGAGAACGCCGATCCTGGCCTTGCCCATGCGCCAGGAGACCTTAACCGAAGAAAGGCAGGAGCGCGAAAAGCAGGGGTATCCGGCCATTTTCGAACAACGCAAGCAGACCAGCGGGGGTTTTGAATACCAGTCGCTGGAAAAATCGGCACTTGAGGTTAGCGATGAGGAGCGCACCGCACATTTCGAGCATCTCTGGCAGCGCGGCGGTCTAAAATTTTGGTATCACAATTTTGCGGATATGCTCACCAACCGCGAAGCAAACCGCTACGCTTATGATTTCTGGCGCGACAAAGTCCGGGAGCGGATCGTCGATCCGGCGCTTGCGGAAAAACTTGCTCCTGCCGAGCCGCCCCACCCCTTCGGCACCAAGCGGCCATCGCTGGAACAGAATTATTACGAGATTTTTGCGCAGGAAAATGTCGCGCTCGTCGATCTGAAGGAAACGCCGATCGTCCGGATCAGCGCGGACCGTATCGAAACTCAGGATGGGGCGTTTGACTGCGATCTGATCGTCTTTGCAACAGGCTTCGATGCCGGACGCGGCGGACTGATCGACATGAATATAACCGGGCTGGGCGGGCTCGGTTTGGCACAGGCCTGGAACGATGGCCTGCGCGCTTATTTGGGCATGGCCGTGGCGGACTTTCCCAATATGCTGTTCGCCTACGGTCCTCTAAGCCCTTCGGGTTTTTCGAATGGTCCGACGACCGCCGAGATACAAGGCGACTGGATTTGCGATTTCCTGGTCCGGCTAAGAGACGAAGGCATCGTCCTTTTCGATACGGAACCCGAAGCCGAGACGACCTGGACCGAAATGGTCGCGCAGGCGGGGGCGATGACGCTCTTTCCCGAAGCAGACTCCTGGTACATGGGCGCCAATATCCCGGGCAAAAAGCGTCAACTGATCAATTTTCCCAGCGTGGTCGGTTATGCCGCACTTTGTGATGATGTAGCGCATGACGGCTATCGCGGCTTCGTAACCGAAAAACCCACAAACACGGAACCCTTCGCGCAATGAATGAAATGACCCCTGTAAACAACCTTCCGACTGACATCGATTCCTTGTGGGCCGGGGACGGTTCGCACCTGCCCGAATGGTTCATAGCAGCACTGAACGTGCCGCGCGAAGAAGCTTATGTAGAGATTTCCGGTGCCAAGGTGCACTATCTCCGCTGGGGCAGCCCCGAGAAGCCCAAATTGCTGATAACGCATGGCTTCCTCGCCCATGCCCGATGCTTCGCCTTCATCGCCCCCTTCTTTGCCCAGGATTATGACGTCGTAGCCTTTGATCTGGCGGGCATGGGTGACAGCGAAATGCGGGGGGCAGCTGACACGGCGGCCCGCGGGAGGGAATTCACCGAGGTTGCCGAGGCCCTGAACATGTTTGCGGATGGCCAAAAGCCAACGATCATCGCGCACAGCTTCGGTTCGGGTGCCGCGCTGACAGCCGTGACCCAGTCGCCCGACGCCTTTGCTGGAGTGGTCGTATGCGACCTTATGATCATGCGCCCTGAATTGCTTGAAAAATACTGGAAGAACGATCGGTCGAGCCCGGGATCAGGGAATCCGGACAAGCCCAACAAGCGCTATCCCAGCTATGAAGCAGCGCGTGCGCGCTACATCCTATCCCCGCCTCAGCCCGTCGAGGAGCCATTCCTGCTAGATTATATTGCGTATCATTCGCTGAAGCATGAAAGAGGCAGTTGGACGTGGAAATTCTCACCAGAGGTTTTCCGGCGGAGCAATAGGCCCGAGGAGTGGCTGAACATGGGTAAGCGCCTGGTGCAAGCGCCGGGCCGCAAAGCAATCGTGCACGGCGGTAACAGTCTGCTCTTCTCACAGGATTCTGCCGATTACATCCGCGAGATGGGTGGAACCGACATCCCGATAATAGCCATACCGGAAGCCCGCCACCACCTGATGCTCGATCAGCCATTGGCCTTTGTCGCAGCTCTCAGGAGCGTTCTTTCTTTTTGGAAAAGCTCCCACGAACGCTAACCGCAATGTTAGAATGACCTGTCATATCTTCGATGAATTGGGTGGTCGAGAATACCAAATATGAATTTTGATACCTTGATTTGAACCTAGTTGTTTAGTCCCGGCATATGATGGGTTGGATTGAGCGTAAATCTGTTTGGTTCGGTTGTCCACATTTTGCAGATGTATTCGAAGGGTGTGAGTCTCTTGAGGGTCTTCAGCCGCCGACCATAATTGTAGGCATCGATGAAGTCGTGGAGATGTGCAGTCAGCTGCGCATGGCTGTCATAATGATACCGTTTGACGGTCGCCTCCTTGATTGTTCGGTTCATCCGTTCGACCTGCCCGTTGGTCCAGGGATGCTTGATCTTGGTGAGCCGGTGCTCGATCCCGTTTTCTTCGCAGCGCATATCGAACATGTGGGTCATGTAGGTGGCGGTCGGACCGTCAGCGTAGCGCGGCGGGAAGGTGAACTGGATACCATTGTCGGTCAGCACGGTGTGGATTTTGTATGGCACGGCCTTGATCAGGGAGACCAGGAAGGCTGAGGCTGTCACCCGGTTCGCCTTGGCCACGAGCTGGACGAAGGCGAACTTGCTGGTCCGGTCAATACCGACATACAGGTGCAGCTTGCCTTCCGCGGTGCGGACCTCGGCGATGTCGATATGGAAGTAGCCGATGGGGTATGTCTTGAACTTCTTCTTCGGCTCCTTGTCCCCAGTAACTTCGGGCAATCGGCTGATCCCGTAGCGCTGCAAACAGCGGTGCAGCGACGAGCGTGTCAGGAGCGGGATCGTTGCCTGCAATGCGTAGAGGCAGTCGTCCAGCGGCAGCAGTGTATGCCGACGGAAGGCAACGATGATGGCCTCTTCTTCGATAGTCAGGACGGTGGACTTGGCCTCCTTGGGGCCGGTGGGGAGGTCGTGCACTGACGTGCGCTGCTTCCACTTGGCCACTGTCTTCGGGTTGATGCTGTAGCGCCTCGAAAGCGCCATCAGGCTCTCTTGACTATGTTGTATTGCTCGACGGACTGTCTCTGTCGTGGTGGCGCTCCCGTGTAGAATCTGTCCCATAGCGCGTCCTTCCATTGGTGGGTGAATATTACACCATCAAATGCCGGGACTAAACACCTAGTGCGTTGTAGCGGCATCGGCAAAAGGTTGCGTTGATGCCGTGATGAGACAATTTGACTAAGCGCGGCGCTCTTTCCACAATCCTCCCGATAGCTTTGCGCGAACGCGGGTTTTAAGCCGAGCATAGTCATCAGGCAAAGCATATGCAGCAGGCACTACCAACAATGTCAAAAAGGTCGATGTCGCTAATCCGCCCATAATGATAAAGCCCATAGCATTGCGCCATTCGGCTCCATCCGACTGAGCAAAGGCGACAGGCATCATTCCGAAAATTGCTGCCAGAGCCGTCATTAACACTGGCCGGAGCCGTTCGGGTGCGGCTTTTTGCATGGCATCCGCTGCGTCCATACCTCCCCGCCGATATTCATTGGCAAGATCCACAAGAAGAATCCCGTTTTTCATCACGATCCCCATCAGGGCAATCATTCCGATTTGGGCGAACATGCTCAATTCCTGATTGGAAAGCCAAAGTGCAATAAACGCTCCGGAAAAAGAAA